>JAEEGK010002019.1_pt1 | contig 50936 bp, 40 predicted proteins | sample 8958771 | NCBI WGS metagenome assembly JAEEGK01 (sample SAMN16246547, study PRJNA631951) | gut metagenome | biome: gut microbiome; feature: rumen; material: SC-attached | host: Bos | place: Iran: Karaj | collected 2018-10 | reverse complement strand
CATAGCCTGTGGCCACGAGGTCGAGTTCGGTGTGATTGGGCAAGGTTCCGCCATAACGGTTGCCAGGCATGTCTTCCTGACGGACGAAGCCATAGTGTTCCAAGCAGTAAAGCACGTCGCCGCACTTGCCGCCTGGTGCCCAGCTAGCGTTGCCGTGCAGACGGACATATTTTTCGGCACGATCCATCATGGAATGGCTGACAACATACATCTCGGAGAGGTCGACGTCAACGCCCTTGATGCGGAGTGCTTCGGCTTCCATCAGGGCAATGCCGGAATGGGCCCAGCAAGTGGAAGAGCGATGTTGGTCGCGAACGGCCGTGATTGGAATTTCCTTAATTGTAGTAAACTGGAATCCTTCTTCTTTCTTTTCATCTTGTGCCTTGACGGGCGTGAAGCCCATCATCAAGGCTAAGGCAAGTAACAATTGCTTTTTCATCAGTATTTGGAATTTAATGATACGCTATCTATGGACAAACCTAAGATTTGCAGCTCGATAGTCTGCGGTGAGGCTTGCAAGCGCAAAAATAGGAAAACTACAGTTACCACGGTATAGACTTAATCATTTTATTTTTGCACGTCTCAAATAATTTCCTATCTTTGCCGTTCCAATTAAAATGAGCAAAACAAACCAAAACAGATATGATGCAACACAATATCGTACCCCAAGAATTAGCGAAGAAACTCTTTGCTGAAAGTGGTCTGCCCTGCATCGGCAAGGCAGGCATCCGTGAAATCAACAAATTGGCTCGCGACATCGAAGCCGCCTGCGGCAAGAAGTTCATCCACATGGAGATTGGCAACCCCGGTCTGCCTGCCGCCAAAGTAGGCGTCGAAGCCCAAATCAAGGCTTTGCAAGATGGCGTGGCCGCCAACTACCCGCCCATCGATGGCGCTCCTATATTAAAGAAAGAGGCCTCGCGCTTCATCAAGAACTTCCTTGACCTCGACGTCGACGCGGCCAACTGCATTCCCACCGTCGGCTCCATGCAAGGCGGATTCGCCTCGTTCATGATAGCTGGTCACACCAACGTCAAGAAGAACACCATGCTCTTCATCGACCCAGGCTTCCCTGTTCACAAGTTCCAGAACAAGGTCCTCGGCATCCCGATGGAGCATTTCGACATTTATGAATACCGTGGCGAGAAACTGCGCGCTAAATTGGAAGAGGTGCTGAGCAAGGGCAACATCCACAGCCTGCTCTACTCCAACCCCAACAACCCAACTTGGGTGTGCCTCACCGACGAGGAACTGCGCATCATCGGCGAACTGGCCAACAAGTACGACGTCATCGTCATGGAAGACCTCGCCTACTTCGGCATGGACTTCCGCAAGGACTACAGCCATCCTGGTGAAGCCCCTTACCAACCCACTGTGGGCAAGTACACTGACAACTACATCCTGATGATTTCCAGCTCGAAGGCCTTCAGCTATGCCGGCGAGCGCTGCGCTATCATTGGCATCAGCAACAAGTTGGCCTCGCGCCACTATCCTGACTTGAAAGCCTTCTGCGGACAGGAAATCTTCCTGCGTGCCATCCTCTTCGGTGCCTTGCACCCGCTGAGTTCTGGTACATCACATTCGGCACAATATGCTTTGGCCGCCGTGATGAAAGCCGTCAACGATGGCACCTACCGCTATCGCGACGACGTCATCGAGTATGGCCGCAAAGCCGAGCTGATGAAGAAAGCCTTCACCGACAATGGCTTCTACATCACCTACGATGAAGACTGCGGCGAGCCCATCGCTGATGGCTTCTACTTCACCTTCTGCTATCCTGGCTTCACCGGTGCCGACCTCGTGGAAGAAATGCTCTACTACGGCGTCTCCGGCATCTCGTTGGACACCTGCGGTAGCACCAAGCAAGGCATCCGCGCCTGCACCTCGCTCATCCAAAGGGAAGAAATCCCGATTTTGGCTGAGAGATTGAAGGCATTTGCCTTGGATCATCCCGTGAAATAAACTGTAGGGCTGCCATAATATGACAGCCCTACAATCTCATAATAGAGACGCAATGATTGCGTCTCTATTTTTTTATGCGTTTGTCGTTAATCTCATAATTTATCGTACCTTTGTCCCCATGCTTTACCTCATCCTCGCCATAGTATTCTCCACCGGCGTCTTCGTCGCCATGCGACTTTTCGAGCGTTTCAAGCTCGACAACCATCAGGCCTTGATGTGGAACTATGTCTTTGCAGCAGGCACGGGTTTTCTGATGTGCAAGCAATTAGACACGCCAGCGCAGTTGATCGATGAGTCATGGTTTGGCCTCTCCATCTTGACGGGGTTTTGGTTCATCTTCACCTACCTGCTGATGACGGCTTCCACACAGCGTTCTGGCGTCACAGTCACTTCGCTATCGAGCAAGCTGTCGGTGGTACTGCCCACTTTGGCGGGCGTGGTGCTGTTCAGCGAAAAGCTGAACTTCGTGGCCACAATGGGAATCGTTTTGGCATTGGTGGCGTTGGTGTTAGTGGTAGGAGGAAAAAACACAACTAATAAAGACATCAAAATCAACTGGTTATTACCCGTCCTCATCTTTTTCGGGACAGGCACCGGCGACATCCTAATGAAGCTCACCGAGCAACAAAACACCAACGACGACATGAGTTTCATGATTGCCTTCATCTATTTCATCGCCATGCTCTTCGGCATCCTCATCGTGGCTCATGACCTCATCCGTGGCAAGTCTAAATGGCAGTGGAAAAGCTCGATTGGGGGCATTATGCTCGGTGTCATCAACTTCTTCTCGACCTTCTGTGTGTATCATGCCATGCGTTGCTTCGACAACGTGGTGCTCTTCCCCATATATAACATAGGTGTGGTCAGCCTTACCGCCCTCACGGGTTGGCTGCTCTTCAAAGAGAAGCTCACCTGGAAGAACTATTTGGGCTTGGCCATCGCCATCATCGCCGTCATCCTCATTACCCTTAAGCCATGACTAACGACGACACCTATAACATGCTTGCCACTCGTGGCGACGGCCTTTACAAGGAAAAAGGCAGCAAATTCATCGCCGAGGCCTTCACCGTGATGAACGAGGACGAAGCCAAGGCCGCCATCGCCGAAATCAAGAAGAAATACTTCGACGCACGGCACCATTGCTTCGCCTACATGATTGGCCCCGACAAGAAGACCTTCCGCTCAAGCGACGACGGCGAGCCATCGGGCACGGCGGGCAAACCCATCCTCAACCAGATCCTCTCGAAAGACGTCACCAATGTGTGCGTCGTCGTGACGAGATACTTTGGCGGCATCAAATTAGGCACTTCGGGACTCATCAACGCCTACAAAACAGCAGCCCGCGATGCCCTTGACAATGCGCAGATTGTGGAGAAAACCATAAATGAATTTTACAGTTTGGAATTCGAATATCCCTTGATGAACGAGGTAATGCGCATCATGAAAGAGGAAGATTTGGTGCAATTAAATCCACGCTTCGAATTGGACTGCTATTTGGAGTTTTCAACAAGGAAAAATTCCGCTTCAAAAATATTCGAAAAATTCAGCAATTTGTTCGGGGTAAAAATAACACATATTAAAACAGCCTAAATCAACAACTTACAAATAATTTCGGCTTTAAAAAACGCCAAACCTCGTAATATTGAAAAAAGAAAATTGAAAAACAATAGCTTTTTGATTTTTTTATAAACAATTAATCATATACCTTTGCAAGGTCAAACAATCACCGAAAAAGGATTGTTTACAGTACTAAAAACAAGTTGAGCAACAACAAATTAACGGATTTCCGATGAGCGACAACCATGTGGAGATATGGAATAAGTGTCTGTCTGTGATTAAAGACAATGTCACAGAGCAGGGCTATAAGACTTGGTTTGAGCCCATCGTGCCCGTTTCGCTTACCGATAACGTGCTCACCTTGCAAGTGCCCACCCAGTTCTTCTACGAATACCTTGAGGAGCACTACATCGACCTCCTTCGCACCGCCATAAAAAGGTTCGTTGGTGCAAAAGGCAAGTTGGCCTACACCATGCCCGTCGACAGCGCCAGCAGTTCAGGTTCTATCACCCTACCCAGTTCCAACCGTAATTACCCCAAAAATCCCATCGGGCAGCCTGCGCCTGAGCGATTATCGCAAGGTCCCATCAATCCCTTCGTCATCCCTGGACTGAAAAAACTTCAAATCGACTCGCAACTCAACGAAAACTACACTTTCGAGAGCTTTATTGAAGGCGATTGCAACCGCTTGGCACGTTCTGCCGGCCTCGAAGTGGCCAAAGACCCTGGCAAGAGTGCTTTCAACCCCTTGGTCATCTATAGCGGGACAGGTTTGGGCAAGACCCATCTTTGCCACGCCATCGGATTGGAAACCAAACGTTTGCATCCTGAAAAAACAGTGCTCTACGTCCAGGCTGAGCAGCTATCGACCCAATACGTGACAGCCAACAAAAACAACAACCGTCCCGATTTCATCAACTTCTATCAGATGATTGACGTGCTCATCATTGATGACATTCAATTCCTTGCAGGGAAAGCGGGCACACAGGATGTTTTCTTCCACATTTTCAACCACTTGCAGCAGAACAACAAGCAGATTGTCATCACGAGCGACAAGTTCCCTTCAGACCTGCAAGGCATGGAAGACCGGTTGTTGTCGCGTTTCAAATGGGGACTGACTGCCGACCTTCAAGCACCCGACCTGCCGACACGCACTTCCATCATCCGCGAAAAACTGTCAGACAACGGCATCACTTTCCCTGACGAGGTGGTACAATACATCGCCGGCAACGTCCGCAACAACATCCGCGAGCTGGAAGGTGTAATGAACTCATTGATGGCGCAGTCGCTGCTCAACAAAAAGTCAGTCACCCTCGACATGGCACAACAAATCATTGAGCGGTTTGTGCGCAACACCGTCAAGGAGGTTTCGGTGGAATACATCATCAACATCGTTTGCGAATATTTCAAGATTTCGCCTGAGCAAATGGCGCTCAACACACGCAAACGCCAGGTGGTGCAAGCGCGACAAATTGCCATGTATCTCTCCAAGAAATACTCCAACGCCAGCTTGGCTTCCATTGGGCAACAATGCGGCAAGAAAGACCACGCCACGGTGTATCACGCATGCAAGACCATCACCAACCAGTTGGAAACCGACAAGCAGTTTAAGGTGATGTTTGCCGACATCGAGAAGAAAATCGCCTTGTCATAACCCCTAACCCACTTATGACCAACAACTTTGGAAAACTTTACCTCGTGCCCAACCTGCTTGGTGCCACGAAACCCGAACAAGTCATCCCTGCCGGAACGCTTGAAATTGTGAAACGCTTGAAGCATTTCGTCGTGGAAAACACGCGCACCTCTCGCCGTGTGTTGAGTCGCATCGGGATGGACAATGCCATCGACGACATCGAATTCATTGAGCTTGACAAGCACAACGCCAGAAACCTTGATTTAATGGAGCACCTCGGTGCCTGCCTACAAGGTGAGGACATGGGATTGATGTCGGAGGCTGGAACGCCTTGCGTGGCTGACCCCGGTGCATTAGTCGTTGACTTGGCCCATTCCGCTGGCATACAAGTCATTCCATTGGTTGGTCCCAATGCGATGATTTTGGCATTGATGGCCTCGGGCTTCAACGGTCAGGCTTTCGCTTTCCATGGATATTTGCCCATCAAGAGCCCCGAGAGGCAGAATGCCATCAAGGACTTGGAACGCAGGTCGGCAGCCAACAACGAGACGGAGCTATTCATCGAGACGCCTTTTCGCAACAACGCGATGATTCAGGACTTGTGCAAGAACCTCCACCCTGCCACGCGCGTCTGTGTGGCCTGCAATCTCACCTGCGACGACGAGCTCATCATCAGCCAAAGCATTGGGGAATGGAAGGGTTTTAAAGGCGACTTAAACAAAAAGCCCGCTGTGTTTTTGGTGTACAGCGAGCCGAGAAGAAACTTCCAAAGGAGATAGTAATCTACTGAATATTCAGCACCCTGTGGATCTGCAACGATAGCCGCCAGCCAGGATTCTGCATTACGGCTTCGACGCAAGCTTTCATGTTGGCCTTTCGCTGCACTTCGTCTTCACAAAAACACGGCTGCAAAAAACGGTGCTTGGCTTCGACGCCATCATACTGTGCCAAATCCTGGCCAAGATAAACCACTTTCAACTCATCGCAATGCTTTAACACACAAGGCTCTAAATCGCCACCAACAAAGGCTGATTTTGGCGAAAACGTCACCCAATCCAAACTGCTCGGCAAAGGTCGCGTCCCATTGGTTTCGATGGCGATTTTCTTGCCTGTCTTTTGTTTCAGTTCTGTCACAAAAGCCTCGTCGATGAATAAAGAAGGCTCTCCGCCCGTCAACACAACCAACGGCGCAATGGGATACTTATTGACCTCATTCACAATCTCCTGCGATGACATCATCTCCCCTGCTTGGTGCTGCGTATCACAAAAAACGCAACGCAGGTTGCAACCGCTGAAGCGCACAAATACGGCAGGCGTTCCCGTGTGGAAGCCCTCGCCTTGCAGGGAGTGGAATATTTCGTTAATCTTATACAATGTTGAACTGTTGATTGTTTAATTGTTTAATTGATGGGACTTCAGCTTTTTGCCATCAGCCATCAGTTTAGTGGATTCTAAGCTGATGGCTAAATGCTGATTGCTGATAGCTTACAAATCAATCAAAATTCTGCGGGGCGTCGTCCTTGATGTAGGAAGCCTTGTTGTCGCGCGACTCCCACACATCAGCGCGGTAGCAATTCGGGACGGTGTCGACAATCCATTTGGCCAGGTTTTCAGCAGTAGGATTGAAATCCAGCACCTCGTTGATGTTAGTATGGTCGATCTTGCCGTGAATCAACCGCTTGATCTCGGTGAAGTCACACACCATGCCGTTGCTGTCAAGCTTCTCGCAGCGACAATACACATTGATCTTCCAGTTGTGGCCATGCAGGTTCTCGCATTTGCTCTCATAGTCGAGATAAAGCTGATGGCAAGCGGATATTTCTAAGGTTTTTCTGACGTAATACATATTCAGTTGGCAGTTGTTCAGTTATTCAGTTGACAGTTGTTCAGTTATTCAGTTGTTCAGTTATTGTTTTGACACGGGACGGCTGAAAGCCGCATTTTCGGCAGATTATGATAAGGGTAGTCGAGTTTGCGTTTGGGTTATTTATGTTAGATTTGTGTTTGATTTGTTTCCCTATCACGATTCATATTCAGTATAGTCTTCAATGCCAGCATCTTTCAGTGCTTGGCGGCGTTCGCGACAGGTGCCGCACTTGCCGCAGTGCTTCTCGCCTCCCTTGTAGCAGGAATAGGTCTCAGTATAATCCAATCCCAAAGCCTTGCCATGCTCAGCGATTTCCTTCTTACTCAAATAGGTATAAGGCGCAAAGACCTTGATGTTCTCGTATGTTCCCGCCGACATAGCCTCCGACATGGCATCGACGAAACCCGGGCGGCAGTCAGGGTAAATGGAATGGTCGCCAGCGTGGTTAGCTATCATCACACGTTTCAGGCCATTGCTCTCCGCAATACCAGCGGCGATGGCCAGCATGATGCCGTTGCGAAATGGCACCACCGTCGACTTCATGTTTTCGTCGTCGTAGTTGCCTTCAGGAATGTCGTCGGCAGTCATCAACAGAGCACTTTTGAAATAACGGTGCATGAACTCAAGCGGCACCACGATATGCCTGATACCCAAGCGTTGGCAATGCGTCACCGCACAGACACGCTCGCGGCCATTTTGGGTAGAGCCATAGTCAAAGGTGATGGCCAAGGCGATTTCGTCCTTGTATTCATACAACATCGTGGTGGAGTCCATGCCCCCGGAGATGATAATTACTGCATCCTTCATTTCAGTTTTCAGTTGTTCAGTTATTCAGTTGTTCAGTTGTCGCTTCGCGTCATCGCGAGGAACGAAGCGATCCAGGACAAAGGCTTCATGTCTAGATTGCCGTGCTCCGCTCGCAATGACAAAGAAGTCGTTGCTTCACCATGTCCTGATGCTCAGCATCACCGTAGTTGGCGAAGGGCTTGATGGAGATGCCGCCACGCGGATTGAACAGTCCTATGACTTCCAAATACCTGGGATCCATCAGCTTGACCAAGTCCTTCATGATGATATTCACACAGTCCTCATGGAAGTCGCCGTGGTTGCGGAAACTGAAGAGATAAAGTTTCAGGCTCTTACTCTCCACCATCAACGTGCGCGGGATGTAGTTGATGATAATGTGTCCAAAATCAGGTTGACCGGTCTTAGGGCAGAGCGAGGTAAACTCTGGACAATCCAGCGTCACAAGATACTCGTTCTCAAGATGTTTGTTCTCAAAAGTCTCCAACACCTCAGGCGTATAGTCGTAACTGTATTGCGTGTTTTGGTTGCCCAATAGTGTCACACCTTTCAGTTCTTGTTCGTTTCTTGACATAGTCTATTATTTTGCCGCAAAATTAGGAAAAAAAACGTAGAGACGCAAAATGTTGCGTCTCTACAAGATTTCATTCAGATTTGTGATAGATTTGTTTCCAAAACCATATCAGCAGCCCGACGTGGCCTTTTCCAGCCGCTTCATGATCGAGAAGATGAACACGGCGGAGAGCAGACAGAGCACGACGAGCACGCCCCAGACCATCCATAACGGCATACCCGTGCCCCAAATTCGGGCGATGACACTGGTGAGGTAGTTACCGATAGCGGTCACGCAGAACCACAAGCCCATCATCATGCCCTTGTACTTGGGCGGTGCCACCTTCGTTACGAAGGAAATGCCGATAGGACTCAGCAGTAACTCGGCGAAGGTCAGCACGAAATAGGTGCTGATCAGCCAGTTGGGAGAAACCAAAGTGCTACTCACGCCACCTTGTGCTTTCAGCTCTGCTGGACTGGCCAAGGGTATGGAGCAAATCACCAAGATGAGGAATCCTAATGCAGCCACAATCATGCCCATACCAATCTTGCGCGGCGAAGAAGGCTCTTTCCCTTTCTTCGCCAAGGCCCCAAAGACCGCCATAGAAACTGGCGTCAAGGCGACCACAAAGAACGGGTTGAACTGCTGGAACTGCTGCGGCAGGATGTTGATCGGGTCGGGCATGGTCTTATAAAGCATCACTGCCATGACCCACAGGAATGTCGTAACCCCACACAGGATGCCACGGTTCATGGGCTTGGTGGCCTGGGCAGCCCCAAACATCGTATAAATCGAGATGGCTATCAAAGTCAGCGACCAGATATTGAAGCCGAAACGAGTGAAACCGCTCGCTGTGCTTTGTGTATAGTCGCGGGCGAAGTAGGTCAGGCATAGTCCAGCCTGCTGGAACGACATCCAGAAGAAGATGACCACGGCGAAGACCATCACCAAGGCCGTGATACGCTCGCGGGTCTGTTCTTTTGAGAGTTCCGCCACATTCACGGTGGTGCTTTCCATCGCCTTGGCCTGCTTGGTGTTCACGTCGGCGTGCTTGAACCAATTGCGGCAGCATAGATAGATAGCCATGGAGAGAATCAATGAAATGCAAGCCACACCGAAGCCGTAGTTGTAGGCACCCGAAAGCGCATCGATATAGTTGTTGGCGAAACCTGCCAAGTCATTGACATTACCACCTTGCTGTACGGCCAAAGCCTCAAAAGTCGAAAGTGCTTCAGGCGTGATGGTACCGTCAAGGTATTGGTGTGCCAACGAAGGAATCTGCGGCACATAGCTGAAGCCAGCCTTGCCCAAGAACAAATCAGTCACCTTGGTAGCGGTGATAGGTGCGAACATTGAGCCAATGTTGATGGCCATGTAGAACAGGCTGAAACCGTTATCGCGAAATGCACTGTATTTGGCCTCATCGTAGAGGTTGCCTACCATCACCTGCAGGTTGCCCTTGAACAGACCTGTGCCGATGGCGATAAGTGCCAAGGCGGAGAACATGGTGATTTTGGCGGTTTCTGTAGCCATCGGCACTGCCAAAAGCAGGTAACCGAGGAACATCACCACGATGCCCGACTTCACCATCTTGCCGTAGCCAAAACGGTCGGCCAACATACCGCCGATGAGAGGCATGAAATAGACGCATCCAAGGAAGATGCCGTAGATGTGGCCCGCCTGCGCCTCGTTGTAGCCGAACTTAGCTTGCAGGAAAAGCACGAAAATCGCCAACATCGTATAGTAGCCGAAGCGTTCGCCCGTGTTGGCCAGTGCGAGGGCGTAAAGCCCTTTAGGATGACCCTTGAACATAGTTGTCAGTTTTCAGTTTTCAGTTGTTCAGTTATATGGAAAAGGCTTGCTTGCGCAAGCCCTTTCCTTGTTATACATTATTGATGATTATTCCGTCACTCTCTCTAACCACTTCACCATGCCGAACATAACGGACATAGAGACGAGGCAGACGAGCAGGAACACACCCCAGCACTTCCAGATATCCCAAGCGTTGAGCATGATAGGACCAACGAAGATGAAGAGGTTGCCGATGGCTGTGGCACCGAGCCACAAGCCTTGGCAGAGACCCACCATGTGGCGAGGGGCGACCTTCGAAACGAAGGACAGACCCAGCGGAGAGATGAACAACTCAGCCACGGTGAGGAAGAAGTAAGTGACAATCATTACCCAAGGAGCAGCCTTGGCAAGACCGGCAGCAGCCATCTGAGCGGCATCCATGGCACGGAAAACATCACCCGAAGGATAGTGCTTCACGATAGAGAAAATCATCAGGAAAAGGTAGGCGCAGCCGGCCAAACCCATACCGTAGGCAATCTTGCGCGGTGTGGAAACCGGTTTGCCCTTGCTGGCTAACATAGCGAAAATGCCCATGACCAACGGGGTAAGAATGATGACGAACAAGGGGTTCAAAGCCTGCCAAATCTCAGGAGCAATTTGGTCGGATTTGACGAAGTCGCGGGCGAACACCGACAACGACTGACCATTCTGGTGGAACGACAGCCAGAAGAACACGGCGATACCCAACACGGCAAACAAAGCAGCCATACGTTGCTTGATTTCCTTGGCCATGGCGGCCTTCTCTTCAGCAGAGTATCCAGCAATTTCGGCAGCCATCTTCTTGGCAGGTTGTGGGAACTTGCTCCTTTGCGTGAAGAAGATAATCAACGAAATCAGCATAGCGGCCACGGAGACGAAGAACGAGAAGTGAACGCCTTGGTTGAAGGTCAGGATGTAATCGGAGCAAAAACGAGTTTGATCGGCCAGCAATGATGGATCAGTGACCACTGTTTGGGAGGTCTCCAAAAACTTTTGAGTAAGGTCAACAAATTCGCCCTCCTTATTTGTATATTGCAGTGTGCCATTCAGGAAATGGTGGCACAGGGCCGACATATCAGCATTATAAACGAAGTTGTGGGCTTTCAGCCACCACTCGCGCAGCATGGGAGCCACAAAGGGGGCAATAACGCCACCGATGTTGATGAACACGTAGAAAATCTGGAAGCCACTGTCGCGCTTGTCTTTGGCCACGGCTAAAGCCTCAGGGCCTTTCTTGGCAGCCTCGGCCTCAAAGTTGTCGTACATCTGACCGACGAGAGCCTGCAAGTTACCCTTGAACAGACCATTACCGAAAGCGATGCAGAGCAAGGCGATGCAAGTGAAGATGAGGATGCCCCACCATTTGCCGTCACCGTCAACGATGATGCCATTGGCGTTCTGGCTGAACAGTGGGATAGCCATGCCCACATAACCGAGGGCCATGATAATCAAACCCCACTGGATGGTGCGGTGGTAGTTTTGCGTGCGGTCGGCGATGATACCACCCACCAAGCTCAGCACGTAGATGCCGAAATAGAACACCGAGTAGATGACGCCAGCAGTGGCATCGGGCAGTCCGAACTTCGACACGATGAACAGCAACAGGATGGCGTTCATGATGTAATAGCCGAAACGCTCGCCCATGTTACTTAATGCGGCTGCAATCAAGCCTTTAGGATGTTCTTTCTTAGCCTTAGAAAGGTAAAAGAACAAGAATGGGATAACCAGTGCAAGGATGCAGATGAAAATCACCATTGTCACATTTGTTGATAATAATACCATAATGTTATGAATTTAATTGATAATAGATTTCTCGTTTTACAATTAACGGACAAAAATAGGAAAATTATCAATGCCATCCCAAAATTGAAGAAAAAAGTCTCAGTATAGCCAAAAAAACGTTACTTTTGCCGATTGTTTGCGCGTTGAAGCTATAACCTCACTATGTCGGCCCTTCGACAAGCTCAGGAACCTTGGTTCGATCCCGCGTCAAACAACAATTCAACAATTAAACAGTCAACAAATCGAAGATTCAACGAAGTTAATTCAACAACAAATACATGGAGATCAGCAGCAAATACAGCCCTCAGGAAGTTGAAGGCAAATGGTACGAACACTGGATGGACAAGAACTACTTCCACTCCACTCCCGACGAACGCGAACCCTATACCATCGTGATCCCGCCGCCGAATGTGACCGGCGTGCTTCACATGGGCCACATGATGAACAACACGATTCAGGACATCCTAATCCGCCGCGCCCGTATGCAAGGCAAGAACGCCTGCTGGGTGCCCGGCACCGACCACGCCTCCATCGCCACCGAAGCCAAGGTGGTGAATAAGTTGGCGCAACAGGGCATCAAGAAGACGGACATCGGCCGCGAGGAGTTCCTCAAGCACGCATGGGACTGGACCCACGAGCATGGTGGCATCATCCTCAAGCAGCTGCGCCGCCTCGGATGCTCCTGCGACTGGGAACGCACCTCGTTCACCATGGACGACATCCGCTCGAAGAGCGTCATCCGCGCCTTCGTCGACCTCTATAACAAAGGCCTGATTTACCGTGGTGTACGCATGGTCAACTGGGACCCGAAAGCCTTAACGGCTTTGAGCGATGAGGAAGTCATCTTCAAGGATGAACATAGCAAACTGTTCTACCTGCGTTATTACCTCCACGAGGACGACGGCACAGGTGCCACGGGCGCTGAAGGCGAAATCATCCACACCGATGAGCAAGGTCGCCGCTATGCCGTGGTGGCCACCACACGTCCCGAGACCATCATGGGTGATACGGCCATGTGCATCAACCCTGCCGACCCCAAGAACCAATGGCTGCGAGGCAAGAAAGTCGTGGTGCCGTTGGTCAACCGCGTCATCCCGGTCATCGAAGACGGCTATGTCGACATCGAGTTCGGTACCGGCTGCCTGAAGGTCACTCCCGCCCACGATGTGAACGACTATATGCTGGGCGAGAAACACAACCTGCAGAGCATCAACATCTTCAATGATGACGCCACCCTCAGCGAAGCCGCTGGTATGTACATCGGCATGAGCCGCGAGGACTGCCGCAAGCAGATCATCATCGACATGAAAGAAGCCGGCCTCCTTGAGAAAATTGAGGACTATAATAATAAGGTGGGTTACTCCGAGCGCACCAATGTGCCGATTGAGCCCAAGCTCTCTATGCAGTGGTTCCTCAAGATGGAACACCTTGCCGACATTGCGCTGAAGCCCGTGTTGAATGGCGACATCAAGTTCTATCCCGCCAAATATGTCAACCTCTACCGTCACTGGTTGGAGAACATCAAGGACTGGTGCATCAGCCGTCAGCTGTGGTGGGGCCATCAGATTCCAGCCTACTATCTGCCCGAAGGCGGTTTCGTGGTCGCTGAGACACCCGAAGAAGCATTGAAACTGGCCATCGAGAAGACTGGCAACAAGAATTTGACCCTCAAAGACTTGCGTCAAGATGACGATGCCTTGGACACTTGGTTCAGCTCGTGGCTGTGGCCTTTGTCGCTTTTCAACGGCATCCTCGACCCCGACAACTCCGAGTTCAAATACTACTACCCCACCAACGACCTCATCACCGCCCCCGACATCATCTTCTTCTGGGTGGCGCGCATGATCATGGCCGGTGAGGAATACCAAAATGAAGTGCCGTTCAAGAATGTGTATTTCACCGGTATCGTGAGAGACAAGTTGGGCCGCAAGATGTCCAAGTCGTTGGGCAACTCCCCCGACCCGATCGAGCTTATCGACAAATTCGGTGCCGATGGTGTGCGCATGGGCATGATGCTCAGCGCCCCTGCCGGCAACGACATCCTCTTCGACGAGGCCCTCTGCGAACAAGGCCGTAACTTCTGCAACAAGATTTGGAACGCTTTGCGTCTGGTGAAAGGCTGGAATGTGGACGAAAACGCCGCCCAACCTGAGGCCGCCAAGATGGCCGTCAAGTGGTTTGAGGCTCGCTTCAACCAGGTGTTGGCCGAGACCAACGACAACATCGACAAGTACCGCTTGAGCGATGCTTTGATGGGCATCTACAAGCTCACCTGGGACGACTTCTGCTCGTGGTACTTAGAGATGGTGAAGGCCCCGCAAGGCCAAGGCATCGACCCCGTAACCTACGCCGCCACTATCAAGTTCTTCGAGAACCTGATGCTCTTGTTGCACCCCTTCATGCCGTTCATCACCGAGGAAATCTGGCATGCCATCGCCGAGCGCAAAGAAGGTGACGACATTATCATCGCGCAGCAGCCTAAATTCCAAAGCTTTGATGAGGCTATTCTTAAACAGTTCGAGTTCACCCAAGAGGTCATCAATAATGTCCGTAAGGTGCGTTCTGATAAGAACATCGCCTTCCGCGATGCCATCCAACTCGTGGTGAAAGGTACGGCCAACAAGGATTTCGACTGCGTGATTGCCAAGCTCTGCAACGTGAGCGAGGTGAGTTATGTGGCTGAGGCTCCTGCTGGTGCCTTCGGCTTCATCGTGGGCAGCACCGAGTTCTTCGTGCCGCTCACCGGCAGCGTCGATGTGGAGGCCGAGATCAAGAAGTTGGAAGAAGAACTGAAATACGCCCAAGGCTTCCTGAAGAGTGTTGAGGCTAAACTCTCCAACGAGCGCTTCGTGAGCGGTGCTCCTGCCGCCGTCGTCGACAAGGAGCGTAAGAAAAAAGCCGACGCCGAAGCCAAGATTGCTGTGATTGAGCAGCAGTTGGCTGGGCTGAGGAAATAAGTTTTCAAAACAGAAACGGGCTTCATCTTTTGTTGGTGAAGCCCGTTTCTACATTATTAACAATTTCCGCAAGTTCCAATAATATCGGTTCTTGTTACCCGTCTTACTTCGAATATGAAACCATTACCATTACTTGCTTCTTTGACATATTTGCCTTCTCCATTATTACAAGCATTATAACATTCACTTACCGCTTGATCCCTTGCTTCAGATTCGCTGTCAGCGCATTGTGGTGTTATATAAGTTTCACCAGATTTCACAGTTTTAGATTGTATCACACTTCCGCCCCATCTTTCAGTCCTCAATTCATAAATTATATCATACGTCACTTTCACCCTATAACATTGTTCTTGCTGAGGTGTAGCACTGGACAGGGTTTGTTGAGACATTGCATTGGGTTTGAACGATGAGCCCAAAAAGATTGTAATCGCAGCAACCAATATTAAAAACAATTTTTTCATTTCAATTTTGGCAGTTTTTATCCTGTCGCCCGCAGTTTTGTTGATGATTTTGTTTTCCCTACTCTATTATGGCTTTTCAGGATTCTCCGCCAGTACCTTAACCAATTTACGCACACAAAAAAAGCGTGGCACTTTTTCGCCTTCATTGGTTGTTCTGAGGTCTTGGACTACCTACAATCTCCCAATTACAACGAGCAAAGCCCACGCCACTTGGCGGGAGCATCGTTGCTTTACTCTGGGAAATTGTTTGAAAGTGTCCAAGTTTCAGAACAACCAGCTAAGCTACTCCGCTTTTTCCTATTCTATGATGTGCATATCGCTTAAAGCGTTATCTCATAGGCTAATGTTTTGATTTATAATCAGTTAATTGTCAATTTTTGTATTCAAATTACATTCTCTTCAATGTTTTTTCATCCTATACTCATCGAATGACGGTGCAAATATAAAGAAAAGGAATTTAAATCTGCAAGAAAAGAAAAACTTTGTACTTTTGCACTGCCAAAGTGCCGGTATAGTCTTTGTCACTATGCATTGCACTATAAAAGGTTTCAAATCGGGCTTCACCCTTTGTCGGAGAAGCCCGTTTGTTTTTTTCAATCCTATACATCAAGTAGAAAGCTGTCAAAGGATAGAATTAAAACACCATCAACATCTGCGAAATGAAGTATTCCAAAGGGAAATACGAGATAGACCAAGCCTATGAAGATACACTCAACGACAGACTGACGACTTTCGTTCAAGAAACCGGCACTAAAAAAACGCTTTTACTCACCTTTGTGACTACTGAAGGCGTAAAGCAAAATGCACACAGTGGAGGTGTTCAGTGCGAGGTGGTTTTGGATGAACTATTTGAGTGATGAATTTTCCGCAGAAAATCAAAAGATAATCTGCGCAAATGGCATCAAAAAGCATCATTTGCGCAGAAAATATTTCAATAAGTTGCGCAATTTTTGAGGAAAACATTCCCTCCATTACACAAGATATCAACAAAACTCTATGGAAAAACCACAGATAATATGATTTTCCCCAGAGTTTTGTCAAAAACATTGTAGAGACGCGCCATAGCACGTCTCTACAAACAGCATATTAAAATCAGTTGCAACCGCCGCCACAACCCTCGCAACCGCCTTCACCGCAGTCGCCGCCGCAACCGGCACAGCCGCCTGCGCCGAAGTCTTCATCGGTGGACTCGCGCACATCGAGGATCTCGCCAGAGAAATGGAGGTGCTTGCCCGCCATGTCGTGGTTGAAGTCCATCTTCACGTGATTGTCGCCAATCTCGCGGACGATACCGGCAATCGGGCGACCGTCTGAGGTCTGCATCATCAGCTGAGCGCCGACTTTCACCATGTCCATCAGCACATTGTTCTGCATGAACATGTTCTTATCGAGGTCCATCACGTATGCCTCATCGCGCTCGCCGTAACCCTCTTCGGGGGTCAGGTGGAAGGCATAATGGTCGCCAGGCTCCTTGCCCATGAGGTTCTCCTCGAACTTGGGCAATAACTGATGCATGCCAAAGATGGCAACAAAGGGGTTCTCTTTCGTGGTCTCCTGAAGGATGGGACCGTTTTCGTCGTTCTCACGCAGGACGTAGGTCATTGTGACGACAGCTTGATCTTGGATTTTCATAGTGTATTTGTATTTAAAGATTTAAGATTCAAAGATTTAAAATTTCAAGATTTCATGATTTCTAATTTCAAAATTCCTAATTCAGCATTCAGCATTCATAATTCAGCATTTTAATAACTGCCAAACATCTTCCGCAGGAACCACTCTATCGCGGCCAAGCCGATGAGGACGAAGAAGATCCACTTGGAGTGAATCAAGTCTTCGAAACGGCTCTCATGGTGTTCAACGGAGGTGATGCGCGAATCATTGTGCAAGTCGGCAAAAAGTTGCTGCAACTCGCGGGCGGTATAGCAGTTTCCGTTGGTCAGGCGAGCGATGGTGCGCATACGGTCAATGTCAGCGGTAAGCTGTTGTGCCTCAATGCCGATGGCCACTACACTAAAGGTGCCGTTCACATTGATTAGGCGCTCGCCCATCTGCGCTTGCACCTTAAAGGTATAAAGGCCTTCGGGAAGAAGGCCAGCGTTCAGCTCATAGTCGTGATCGCGTTTCGAGAAGGTGTAGTCGTAAGTCTCGCCCGTCAATTTATTCTCGATTTGAATGGTCATGTCGGGGTCGGTCACCAACTCGTTGTTCGGGTTGCGCAACTCGGCGGTGATGATGACAGGCTCGTTGCTGTAGTAGGTCTCCTTGGCATAGATGGCCGAGCCGTCGTTGGCCGACAACAGCAGGTACTTCAGCGACTTGGAGAACATCTCGTCGAACACATCGTGGTTCTTGTTCTGGTAATACTCATACAGCCTCCAACGCCAGATGTTGGTGCCAAACAGGAAAGCCATCTTGCGCCCATCGCTGGCAAAGCTCAACAGTGGCAACCCCGACTTGATGCCCATCACTTCCTGCAAAAGCAAGTCGTCGTGCGATTTCAATGTATTGATTTCCAGATGTGGCAAGGCCAAAGGTGGATATTTTGCGATGAGTTGCTCCGACTTCGAGTCAAAGGTGAAGGTCGAGAAGGCCGTGTTTTGGTGCGCCTTGACATCCATCAGGGTGTTGGTTGCACCAGAATGCAAGACAAAGACATTCTGCAACTTGCTTAACATATCGCGGTCGGTGTCATTGCCGATGATGAAGAAGACGGGCAACTTCACGTTCTTGTCTAATTGTACCTTCAAAGCATTGAAATCCATACGTGCAGAGGGCACCTGATGCAGGATGACCAAGTCATAGTTGCTAAACTCGGGCAAGGTCTCCTTTCCGAAACAGAAATCCACCTCATAATTGTCGTTGAGCACGCTGCGCAAGGCACCCAAGTCGGGATGCGGCGAGGCAGCCACACAAAGCAGCTTATATTTCTGGTCAAGTACTTCGACATAGATATGCCGCACATTATTCAGCAGTTGTTCCTCCTCGTCGATGCCGCTCACCTCGATGTCGATGGCCATCACGCCTTTCTTGGTGGCGTCGAGCATGAAGTCGATTTCCTTGGAGAAGCGATTGGAGGGAATCTCGATGTCGCGCTTCTCGATAAGGCGACCGCTTTCCTTGAGGGTCAGTTGGGCCTTGCGGCCGGCCAAGTCGCGAGCGGCGACGGTCACACGAATGGGGAATGTCGCGCCGAGCGACACCACCTTATTATAATGCACATTGCGGATGGCGAGGTCGGGATAGGAAATCGAGTCGCCCAAAACGACCGTATGGATGGGGAACGGGAAGTTCTCCGCTACCAACTCCGGCTCGAAACCGCGGTTGTAGATGCCATCGGAAAAGAGCAGCACCGCACCCACATTACGCTTGTAATATCTTCTGTCCAAGGTCTTTATGAGAGACGACAAGTCCGTCAGTTGGTCGGAGAAATCGAGTTGCTCAAAATCACGGACTTCCTCACCGAAAAGATATTCATCGACTTGAAAATCAGCGTTCAAGTCTTTCCTAAACTGCTCAAATTGGGTCTGATAATCCTTTTTGTAAAACGCCGAATCCTTGCAAAGGATGACGGACGAAGAATTGTCATGGGCAAGGATGATTGTAGGTGTCTCCACCGAACTGAATTTCTGTCTAATCAACGGATTAAAGAGCAGCAAAACCACCAAGCCCACTATCAGTGTTCGTAGAGCAAACAAAATGACATTCAATGCTTTGCCATAGTGTTGTTTCTTGTTCCGGAAATACAACACTGTAGCCGCCGCCAGACCAGCCAACAGCGATAAAGCCAACATCCATATTGGGATTCCGATATTCATTTAGGGCTCAAATATGTATTGCAAAAAAGCCTCACTTCTTGAAAAGCTTGGAATGTGACCCTACACGGACAAGTTTGATGGTGTCACCGCTTTTTTCAAACCAAATCAGAAGCATATCGGGGCGAAGATGGGCTTCCAAATTATCCTTGTACTTGCCTTTAAGCGGATGTGTCAGATACGGATCGTATGGCAATGTGCCAGTTGTTGCAAGAATACCTAAAGCTGTCTCTAGAAGTTTTGTGTCAGAAGCAGAGAGTGCCTTGTAGTCCTTCTTGAATTGGGTTGACGATTCGAGGTTGTACATGGGTCAGTTTCTGAGATAGTTCAACATATCCTGCAAGTTCGATGCCTTATAGGTTTTCCCAGACTTTACCTCCTCAATAGCCTTTATTGTTGTTGCATTAGGCTCGTCGTCCTTCAGAATCTTGAAAATTCCAAGACTCTCTATAAACTTGACGACAGCCTGTGCTGTCTTGTTGCGCTCATTATAGCTTAACGTTATTGTTGTCATATTGTTCACTTTTGTGTTTATGCTGCAAAAGTAAGAAAAAATCTCCAAATCTTTCTTACCTCTCCGACTTCTTCATCTATAGATACATTTTCATTTCAAAAACATCTGACGAAATAACCCGTCTATATCAGCCATAAAACGGTCTTTGTCAAAATCAGTCACTTTTTTTGGCACTTTCAAATTCTGAAAGGTATTGAGAACCTCTGAAGCAACTATTCTTTTTAATTCCTCGTCTTTTGCCGCCAACACCTTCTCATAATTCAATTTGATTTCTATTTCCAATGTCTTATGGCTGACGATCGGAATGGACCCAAAAGCCATTGTTTCCTTGTGCTCCGTATATCGAGGCCGACGAGGTTTAGAAAAATCATCATATACAGGTTCAACAACGATAAGTCCAACAAGCATCTTTTCAATAGATTCACCATAATCATTTGATGCGACCAAATTGTTTGCCGCCTCCGACACTTCTTGTATCGCTTGCCTTTTTGATACGCTTTTCTCCCAAGAAATGCTACTGTCAATTACACTTATTTTCAATTCCATAATTATACTACATTTTACGGCAAAGAATCCGATGTTCATCGATTACTCTTATAAAGGCACAAAGATAGGAGTTTTGTTGTGATTTTCTACAGATTTCTTTGCGAAGCAAATCCCCATAACCGAAGAAAACATTACTTTTGCGCAAAATTTGCGTCCATGAACAGCATTTCGGTCGTCATCATCACCTTCAACGAGGAGCAGAAAATCGCGCAATGCCTTGACTCCATTAAGGATATTGCCGACGAGATCATCGTCGTTGACTCGCATTCCACCGATGCGACCGAGGCCATCTGCGACCGCTATGGCGCGAAGTTCTTCACCCAAGACTGGCTCGGCTACTCCGACCAGAAAAACCTCGCCGACGACCTCGCCACCTGCGACCTCATCTTCAGCATCGACGCCGACGAAGCCCTCTCCGACGAACTGAAAAAGTCTATCAAAGTACTGAAAGACAAGGAAATCGCCGAGAACGAGGTCTTTGCCATGAACCGTCTAAACAACTACTGTGGCCGGTGGGTCAAAGGCTGCGGCCTTTATCCCGAGACCAAGATACGCATCTGGCGGCGCGGCTTCGCCGAGTGGGAAGGCATCATCCACGAATGGCTGAACTTCAAGGAAACGTCGAAGAAAACCCTGTTGAGCGGCGACCTGCTGCATTATTCCTGGGACACGCCTGAGGCTTTTCGGAAACAACAGTTCCATTTCGCCGAGCTGGGCGCTCAATCATATTACGAACGCGGCAAAAAGACGGGCATCCTGCCATGGATCTTCAGCCCGAGCATCAACTTTATCCGCACCTATATTATAAAAGGCGGCTTCCTCTACGGCAAGACAGGCTTCAGCATCTGCCGCGTGATGACGCAAGCCAATAGGCACAAGTATAATTTATTGAGAAGTAAAATAAAAGACAAGTAACAATGACCAATGACTATGACCATGACCACTTCGACCGTGAGTCAGGTCATAGTCATGGTCACAAGTCATAGTAAAGAAAAAAAATGGAAGAATCATTTGAACAAGAAGTAGAACGCACCGTAGCCATGCTAAAGGCTGGAAAGACCATCCTCTACCCCACCGACACCATTTGGGGAGTGGGCTGCGACGCCACCAACAACAAGGCCTGCCTGCGCGTGTACGCCGTCAAGCAGAGGCCGCTCAACAAGAGCCTCATCATCCTCGTCGATTCGGTAGAAAGGCTCCAGGATTACGTGGTTAACGTACCTGCCATCGCCTACGACCTCATCAAGGGCGCCAAAAGTCCGCTGAGCATCATCTATCCCGAAAGCAAGAACTTGGCCAAGGCCGTTTCCGACGACAAGAGCATCTGCATCCGCGTGGTTGACAACGACTTCTGCAAGGTAGTCATCCGTCGCCTCGGCAAACCCATTACCTCTACCTCGGCTAACCTAACCGGGCAACCTTCATCGATGATTTTCAGCGACATCTGCGATGAAATCAAGAACTCGGTCGATTATGTGGTGCAGCTCTACCACGACAGCTTCTGCAAGCCCAAAAGCTCGACTATCATCAAGCTCAACGAGGACAACACTTTTGAGATTTTGAGGCAATAACCCAATAAAGCGATGCCTTGAAACATATAAAAACAATGATGATAGCCTTGGCTTGTGCGTTTGCTATGGTTTCCGCTCAAGCCCAAGAGTCTGCCAACAACGACACAACCATTTATACCATTGCTGACGGTATCTGAACATAAATCTTTTCTTTTTAAACGACGAATTGCAAATCTGCCTGAACCCGAGATTCAGATAGCATTTCGTTGAATACCACAAATGATAGCGTATATAATCAAACCTAAAGTTTCCAACAATCCTATAATAAATGGCATGATTACAAAATAAAAGTTTATTTTTCTAATTTCCTTATCGGACAGCTTGCTTGAGCCTTTCTTCAACTTGTTATGATCCAGTTTGTAATCAAGAATAATCCCAATGATAAATCCCGAAACAACGAATGCGAAACATAAAATTAAAATCCATTTTACCACATCAAAAGTCCATTCATTGCTACTCGCAACGAAAATAAGAGGTATTGTAATGTCAATCGCCCACATTCCAATAGAAAAACCAACTACCCCTCCCGGGCCTACACGACTATGCCTCAACCATTTGCCATATTTTTGGTTGCGTTGCATTTTATCATAATTATATGTCATCCGTTCCAACAGCATAGTCACTCTTTGTTTTCATTGCGCAAATATAGTCATTTTCATCAAATTGTCCGCCTTTTCCCGAAAAAACACTACCTTTGCGCCCCTAAAACCCCATTTTGACCTATGAAATCACTGAAATTGTTTTTTTTGGCTATTGCCTGTTTCATTGCAATGGCGGCAACAGCCCAACAGCCCCAATCAAAAGGGCAGATGAACTCCCAAAAACTGGCTACGACGCTTTATCTCATCGAGAACTTTTACGTCGACACGGCCAATATAGACAAGGTGACGGAAGACGCCATCATCGCGGCACTGAAAGAACTCGACCCGCACTCGGCCTACATTTCCAAAAAGGACGTGGAGAAGGCCAACGAGCCCCTCGTGGGTAGCTTCGAGGGCATCGGCGTGACCTACCAGCTCATCCGCGACACCATCACCGTCATCAGCCCCACGGCGGGAGGCCCCTCCGAGAAGGTCGGCATCATGACCGGTGACCAGATCATCAAAATCGATGGCGAAGATGCCTTCGGCAAAAAAATCGACAATGAATATGTGCAGAAACGCTTGCGCGGCAAGAAAGGCACCAAGGTCACCGTGGGCGTGAAGCGCGGCAGTGACCCTGAACTTATTGACTTTGAAATCACCCGCGACAAGATTCCGTTGAACAGCATCAACGCTTCTTATATGCTCGACAACCATATCGGCTATATCAAACTCGACCGTTTCGCACAAGAATCGACACAAGAGTTCAAGGAAGCCTTCGCCAAGCTGCAAAGCCAAGGCATGGAGTCGCTCATCTTCGACCTGCGCGGCAACACGGGCGGCTACCTTAACACCGCCATCGAATTGGTGGATCAATTCATCGACGAAGGCAAGCTCATCGTCTTCACCGAAGGCATCCACTCACCCCGTCAGGAATGGAGAAGCACTGCTGCGGGGCTTTACACCACGGGCAAACTCGTCGTCCTCATCGATGAAGGCTCAGCCTCGGCCAGTGAGATTCTTTCAGGTGCCATCCAAGACCACGACCGAGGTGTCGTCATCGGTCGCCGTTCCTTTGGCAAAGGTCTGGTTCAAAGACCTTTCAACCTGCCCGACGGCGCACAAATCCGCCTGACCACCTCGCGCTACCACACGCCTTCGGGACGTTGCATCCAACGGCCTTACGAAAAGGGTGCCGAAGACTATGCCAAGGAGATGGAAAAACGCCTCAAACATGGCGAATACTACCATGCCGACAGCATCCACTTCCCCGACTCGCTGAAGTTTAAGACCGACGGCGGTCGCACCGTTTACGGCGGTGGTGGCATCATGCCCGACCTCTTCATTCCTGTCGACACGGCCTACAATAGCAAGCTCTACACCAACCTCGTCCGCAAAGGTGCCTTGAACCGCTTCACCACCGATTACGCCCTCAAACATCGTGACGAAATCAAGGCCCAATATGGCGATTTCGATAACTATAACAAGGATTTCGTTGTCGGTCAGGACCTCGTTAATGGGCTGAAAAAAGCCGCTGAAGACGCCAAGGTGGAATGGAATGACGAGCAATTCAATCGTTCAGAAAAGTTCTTGCTTTTGCAGATCAAAGCCTTGATAGCACGCAATGTTTGGGAGACACAACAATACTACCAGGTGATGGCTTCATCCGACCCTGGGGTTCAGAAAGCAATCGAAATCCTCAACGACAACAAAGCTTTCAACAAAATATTGAGCAACAAATAATTACAACAAATCATAAAATTCGATTCCATGAAAATGACAAGGACGAGTTTACTCATAGCAGCTATTGTTTTGCTCATCGGTACACAAGCCTTTGCCCAAGGGCGCATTGATTTCGGGAAGACCGCTTCCGTACAGCAATGCGTCAACGTGAATGACAACGGCTTTACGGCTAATTTCTCTTTCAATAATCTGATTTCTAAAGAAGTACAAACTGAAAAAGGTACGTTTTCCAGCATCGTCATGGAAGACACCTATCCTTCTGGCAACATCGGCGAGCCTTCACTTCCTGCTGCGCACCAGCTGATAGCCGTTCCATACGGTGCCCAAAACGTCACTGCGGAAGTCGTCAGCTACACAACAACCGAATATAAGTTGAGCGATTTCAATATCAACCGACTCATGCCTCAACAGCCATCGGTCAGGAAAGACCAAAAGCCCGAGGACATCAAGTTTGCCTATAACGAAAAAGCCTACGCCAGCAAGGACTATAGTGCCCGTAACCTTGTGGATTTCGAGATTCTCGGCACGATGCGTGGCATCCAAATCGGCTCGCTGACCGTGAACCCAGTGGCTTACAATCCTGCCAAAGGCAGCATCGTGGTTTATAACGACATCGAGCTGAAAGTCAACTACAACGAATACGACAAGACCGCAGCCTACAACGAGTTCGCCCGCACCTTCAGCCCCTATTTTGCCCCCATTTACAAGCAGATGTTCAACTGGCGTGACGACGTGTACGACCAGCACCCCGACCTGTGGCAAGCCCCTGTGAAGATGCTCGTCATCGCCGACCGCATATTTGAGGAGTCGATGCAGGAATGGATTGCGTGGAAAACCACCAAAGGTTTCTACATGGACGTGAACTATACCGACCAAATCGGCAACACTGCCTCGGCCATCCGCAGTTTCATCCAAGGCAAGTATGCGCAAGACGCTCCTACTTTTGTCATCATTTTCGGCGACAAGAACCAAGTGGAAGCCAGTGCCATCGGCAGCGAAACCGAGTGCGTCACCGACTTGTATTACATGAGCGTTGACAACGACGATTTCCCTGACATTTACCACAGCCGAATGTGTGCCGAAACCGTTGAACAGATGCAAAACATCATCGCCAAGAGCCTGCTATACGAACGCTACGAGTTTCCCGACCCGTCCTATTTAAACAATGTACTTCTCGTGGCTGGCTGGGATGATTATTGGTGCGACTACATCGGTGTACCGACCATCCAATACGGCATGAACTACTACTATAACGCCGAGCATGGCTACAACGAGGTAAACTACTTCCTTGGTCGGCCCTACGAAGACGCCTACGCCAGCCTCAACACGGGCGTCGGTTTTGCAAACTATACCGCTCACGGCTACAACCAAGGTTGGGGCGAGCCTAACCTCGACAACAACGACATCCCCAATTTGACCAACTTCGGCAAGCCTTTCCTCGCAATAGGCAACTGCTGCAGCGCCGCCGACTGGGGCATCAACAGTACCTGTTTCGGTGAAGCCATGATTCGCACCAACCAAGCCGCCGCATATGCCTACATCGGCTCCTGCCCTAGCACTTACTGGTATGAAGACTACTATTTTGCCGTCGGAGCCACCAACATTTTCGGGCAAATGCCCACATACGAGGAGTCATCGATGGGCGTTTACGATGCTGTTTGGGACAACAATGGGTTCAACACCGTTGCATCTCTGCCTTTTATCGGCAACCTTGCCGTGTGTTATGCCCATAATCCCGGTGAGGCCGTCAACACTTACTATTGGCAAGCTTACCACACCCTTGGCGATGGTTCCATCATGCCTTTCCGCGTACAACCAACTGAAAACGTGGTCAGTCACGACGATGATTTCCCCATCGGAGCAAACAGCTTTGAAATCAGTGCCTTGCCTGGCTCGTATGTGGCCGTCAGCAAAGACGGCGAGCTTCACGGCGCAGGCCTCGTCGATGAGAGCGGCGTCATCAACCTTGATTTGGAACCCGTTAATACGAGCGGCGAGGTGACCATTTGCGTCACTGGCCTCGACAAGATTCCATACATTGCCAACATCCCTGCCGCCGTCCTCGAAGGACCCTTCATCGCCATCGACAGCTACACGCCCCACAACCCGCATGTTGGTGAAGAGAATCCGTTGAGCATCACCTTCAAGAACATCGGCACCGAAGCTATTGGCGGCACGACGACCGTCACCTTGACTTGCGACGCACCCGAACTCACCATCCTCAACGGCACGGCCACCTTCGAGAGCCTCGCACCCGAGGAAAGCGTCACCATCAACAACTTCAGCTACAGCATCGCCGAGGGTGTGGACGACCGCGCCGTGTTCACCCTCCATAGCACTGCTACTTGTGGTGACAACGTTTGGGAAGGCAAAACCGTGCTGACGGCATGGGAAGCCAAACTACAATATGAAAGCATGGAATGGGATGGAGGATTCGTCCCTGGCGAAACCGTGAGCGTCGTGGCCCATTTTATTAATAAAGGTCATTATCGTGCCACCAACGCCATGGCAAACATCGCCAGCATAAGCGAATACATCACCTTTGAGAGCGAAACCGTTGAAATCGGCACCATCGACCCTGAAGGCGAGGCTGTTTGCGTGTTCAATGTCATCATTAGCCCTGACTGTCCTGAGTCGGAAATCCTTCCGCTCAACTTCACACTCAACGCCGACAATGGCCTTACCGCCGAAGGCAACGGCAGGTTGCGTAACGCCTGCAACGTCATCTTTGAACTCAGCGACACCTACGGCGACGGCTGGAACAACGCCTACTTAGACGTCACCTTTGACGATGGCACACCTTCCGAACGCCTATTCATCGAGAGCGGCAACTACGCCTCTTTCGCCATCGAAGTTGGAAACCATGTGCATGTTAGCCTTTTGTGGACTGTAGGCGAATGGGATGGAGAAGTGAGTTTCGTGGTGCGCTACGAGAATGGCGACATCATTTACCAACATGGCCAAAACCCGCAAGAAGGGCTGCTCTACGAATTTGATTGCGACTGTCAATTCAGCACCAGCAACTTCAGCCCCGTTGAGAACTTGACTGCCACCGTTGAAGGCTACCATATCATCCTCGACTGGGAAACTGCATCCAATCCCATCGGCTTCATCGTCTATCGGAACGGAATCCAATTAGGCGAGACCACCGAAACCACTTTCACTGACGAAGTCGGTACGGAGATGACATACACTTACTGCGTGGTTGCCAAATATGATGAAGGTATCTCTTACCCCGAATGCGTGAATATGGAATTCTTTGACGGCTTGGAAGAAAACGTCCCTTCGACAGGCTCAGGGACCTTTGCGGTCTATCCCAACCCCACGTCCAACTCACTGAATGTCATTATCGAAGACACTGATTTCAACTTTATCCTATTTAATAATGTTGGTCAGGCGGTGGCCAAAGGCGGTGCCCATGGTATGGCGCAAATCCATGTTGAAGGCATAGCCAAAGGCATTTATTTCCTGCACATTACGTCAGGAATGCAAGCACGAGTGGTCAAAGTCGTTGTCGAATAAACTTCGTCACGTATTTTTCTTCTTTTTGTGGAACATTTTTCCGATTAATAGCCTGTATTTTTCGGAAAAATTCCCTATTTTTGCCGCTCCATTAATTATGGAAATAATCCAACAATAATTTCAATAACAAATTTCATTCAAATGAAAAGAAACGCTTTATTTACCTTAGTACTCCTCTTTGCAGGACTGCTATTTGGCACACATGCGATGGCCCAAGGCCGTATCGACTTGAACGCTGCCAAGGCAACACAAGAATGCAAGAACGTCACGCTCGACGGTTTCTCTGCATCTTTCTCTTACAGCTCCATTGAAAGCCAAGAGATGAACACCGAAAAGGGTGTTTTCTCCATCCTTAACATGGGCAACTCCATCGCCGCTGGCAACATTGGCGAGCCCGAGGTGCTTGTTACCCGCAAGCTTATCGCCGTTCCTTTCGGTGCCACCCCCGTGGTGACCGTCAAGCACTACACCGTTGAAGAATACAATCTTGCTGACTACGGCATTGCAAAACTCTATCCTCATCAACCTTCGGTGAGCAAGAGCGACAACAATCCCAAGTTTGCCTATAACGAAGCTGCCTATTCAGCAAGAGGCTACAACGAGGACCGTCCGATTGCCGAGGTTTCAGTTTTGGGAACCATGCGTGGCGTCCAGCTCGGAGCACTGCAACTCAACACCTTGAGATACAATGCCGCAGCAAACACCATCCGCGTTTACAACAACATTGAATTGGAAGTGTCGTTCAAAGGTGCCGACCTCGCCCTGACTGAAAAGACCTTGGTGAACACCTACAGCCCTTATTTCAAAACGGTTTATTCGACCTTGTTCAACGAGAAAGCAATTTCCGATACTTACGACGAGCACCCCGACCTCTGGGCCGTTCCTGTCAAGGTTTTGGTCATTGCCAACCGTATGTTTGAAGAAGCCATGGAGCCTTGGCTTACCTGGAAGACCGAAAAAGGTTTCTACATGGATGTCAACTACACAGATGAGATTGGCACAAGCGCCGCTGCCATCAAGAGCTTCATCGTCGACAAATACAACCAAGGCCTGGCTGAAGGACAAACTCCTACCTTCCTTATCATCGTCGGTGACAACAACAGAGTTCCCCAATCACAAATGGGCGCAGCAACCAATAAAGTGACCGACCTTTATTACTACGCCGTGGCAGGTGGTGCCAGCGATTACTTCCCGGATATGTTCCACAGCCGTTTCACCTGCGAAACCGTCCAGGAATTCCAAAATGTCATTGAAAAATCCATGATGTATGAGCAATACACCATGCCCGATCCGAGCTACTTGAACAATGTGCTCCTCATTGCAGGTTGGGACGGCACTTGGAATCCGAGAATCGGCAAGCCTACCATTCAATATGCCACAAACTACTATTACAATGCTGAACACGGCTTCGACAATGTGTATAGCTACTTACAACAGCCTTACACGGGCTGCTATCAACATTTGAGCACGGGCGTCGGTTTTGTGAACTACACCGCCCACGGTGGCGACACCGAATGGTCCGACCCCAACTTCTCTGCCAGCAACGTCAATTCGTTGACCAACCTTAACAAATACTTCCTGGCCATGGGTAACTGCTGCTTGGCCGCCAACTGGGGCTATTCAAGCAAGAGCTTGGGCGAAGCCATGATTATCGCCCAAAAGAAGGGCGCTTACGCCTACATCGGTTCACCCGTTGAAACCTACTGGTATGAAGACTACTACTTTGGCGTTGGTGCCACTAACACCATGAACCAGATGCCTCTTTACGAGAACACGACGATGGGTGTTTACGACGCCACCTTCACTGATGAGTTCAACAGCATTTCAGCCATTCCGTTTATAGGTAACGTCGCTGTGGCATACGCTCACGCCAATGGTTATCAAAGCAGTAGCACTGCAACCGACCAATATTACTGGGAGGCCTACCATGTCCTCGGCGACGGTTCCGTTTGCCCCTACCACACCAATCCTATCGCGAACACCGTTTCACACATGGCTGTCATGCCCATCGGACTTGACTCTTACACTATCACAGCCGACCCAGGTTCATACGTTGGCATTTCGAAGGACGGCGTCCTCTACGGCGCTGGTGAAATCGGAGAAGAAGGCGTGGCCGACATCCCGATTACCCCCATCACTTCTGGCGGTGAAGTTAAGATTGTGGTGACGCATCCGCAACGTCAACCTTATATTGCAACCATCCCCGCTGCTGCCATGGAAGGTGCTTACGTTTCTGTTGACAGCTATACTCCTGAAAACGCCCATGTCGGCGACGAAGCCAACCTCAGCATCACCTTCAAGAACGTTGGTACACAGGCCACCACTGGCACCACCAATGTCACGCTGAGCTGCGAAAACCCGAACCTCACCATCATTAGCGGCAGCAACCAATTTGGAGCTCTTGCCGCTGATGCCACCGTTACCTTGAACGGCTTCAGCTATCGTATCGCCCAAGGCGTGGCCGACGGCACCAGATTCACCATCAACGTTACTTGTGTTTGCGGTAGCGACACTTGGGAAGGTAAAGCCTACATCACTGCGGGTGAAGCCATCTTAGAATTTGTCGATGCCCAAGCGGGCGGCTACACTCCTGGTGAAACCGTCACCGTCACCGCTACATTCAAGAATACTGGTCACTACATGGCCACCAACGCCATCGCCACCATTGCCTCTACGAGCCAAAATGTCAGCTTCGTAAACGACACCTACCAGGTAGGCACCATCGAGCCTAACGGCATCGCCACCTGCGTGTTCGATGTCACCATCGACGCCTCCTGCCCCAGCACAGAGCAACTGCCTCTGACCTTTACCTTGAATGCCGACGGCAACCTCAATGCCGAAGGCAGCGCCAACCTCAAGAACACTTGTAACGTTGTGTTCTCGCTCGTCGACTCATGGGGCGACGGTTGGAATGGCAACAAGCTCCGTGTTGCTTTTGACGACGGCTCGCCCACTCAAGACCTGACCATCGAAAACGGCAACGCCGCTGAATACATCCTCGAAATCGGAATTAATGTTCACGTTACCTTGAGCTGGGTCAATGGCAGTTACGCCTACGAATGCTCATTCACCGTTTCTTACGAAGACGGCACCGTCATCACCCAAGCCAGCAACCTCAGCGCTTCATGGTCATACCAGTTCGACTGCAACTGCGGCGGTGGTTCATCAACCAGTGTGGATCCTGTAACCGATCTTACTGGCGAAGTGAATGGCAACGAGGTCACTCTCCACTGGAATACGACCACGAATGACGAGTTGGTCTTCCATGTCTATCGTAACGGCGTTAAAATCGGCCAAACCACTGAACACACCTACACCGACATGGTTTCCACCGAGATGGTTTACACCTACTGCGTCGTCGCAGAAATGAGCAGCAACCTCTCAGTTCCTTCGTGCGTCCTTATCGAGTTCTTCGACGACATCAACGAAAACGAAGTCGAATTCGCCATCTATCCTAACCCCGTCAACAACACTCTGTTTGTCAACGGAGGCGATGCCGAATACAGCTATGAGATGTTCAACGGCATGGGACAGAAGGTTGCCGAAGGCAAAGCCACGGGCAACACCCAAATCAGCGTCAGCAGCATGGCCAAGGGAGTCTATTTCCTGCGCCTCACCTCTGGCACGCAAGTGCGCATCGAAAAAGTCGTGGTTGAATAACCACTCGCAGAAATGCAATAAGAAAGGTCGTCCACATCGGGCGACCTTTTTTTATCACGCAGAATACGCTGAACTATATGAAAAGTCGCATGATACAGCTATTAATTTCTGCGTTTTCAGCGAATTCTGCGTGAGAAACAATCATAATCCGCGTTGTTTCTTGATGGCCTCGTAAGCAGCGTTGACTTCTTGGAACTTTTTCTCAGCCGCTTGCCTTACCTCCTCGCCAAGGTTGCTGACCAAATCCGGATGGTTTTTCTTCGCCATCTCGCGGTAGGCTCTCTTCACTTCCTCGTCGGAAGCTGATGCATCAATACCAAGAATCTTATAGGCGCTGTCGGTTTCCTTAATAAACATAGCCTTCACCGATAGGAAATCGCTGTTAGTGATGCCCATATAATCGGAAATCGTGTTGACGACGCCCAGTTCCTCTTGCGAAATCGCACCATCAGCATTGGCAATGCCGAAAAGATAATGGAGCAGTTGAAGGCGGGAGGAATAATCCATGTAACGACCCACCTGCTGACTGACTTCGTAAAGATTATAGTCCTTCTCCAAAATCTCGCGCAGCATCTTGATATAACTCTCAGCGCGATTTTGCCCAAAGTTTTGCAAGAAAAAGCGTTTCACATAATCGAGTTCCGAGCGTTTCACGTTGCCGTCGGCCTTCATCACGGCAGCGGAAAGCACCAACAATGTCACGTTGAAATCACGCTTTTCCTCTGTATTTCCAAAAGTATCCGTCACTTCCGAACGAATCACGCGCGGTCCATTACCAGAAAAAAGTGCGCCGATGGCATAACCTATGATGCCGCCTAAGGGGCCGCCAAATGCCCAGCCCAATCCCGTAAGAAAAAGTTTCAAGAAAAATCCCATAACAGTTCTATTTTTTCAGTCGGCAAAAGTACACAAAAATAAACATTTAGAGTTGATAATATTTCTCAACCAAAAAGCGTTCCACAAGAAAAAAGATTCGTATCTTTGCACTCTTTCAATGGTTTTCATTAATTTTTAATTCATAACACATGAAAAAACTACTTTTTTCCCTCCTATTTGCGGCTTTGTCAACCATGACATTTGCCCAACAATGGACTAGTATCAGCAAGAGTTCCGTGAATGCGGAACCCGCAGGTCCTGAAGTCACCTTGATTTCGAGCAGCGAAAAGCAAGTCGTTGTCGACTTCTCGATAGGTGGTTTCTATTTGACCAGTGTTAGCACTCCGAACGGTACACAGCAAATCGTGTCCGTTCCCAAGATGGCCCCGATGCTCACAGCCGGTGCTCCCGACCTTCCTCAGTTCCCTGTCCCGGCCATCATCGGTGATTTGGCTGAAATGGAAGTCAGCATCCTCAAGAGCGAGTTCACGGACTACCAGAACGTTGAGATTGCCCCTTCAAAAGGCAACCTCAGCCGTCAAGTCGACCCGAAAAACGTGCCTTACACCTACGGCCCCATGTACAGCCAGGATGCTTTCTATCCTGAAGCACAAGCCTCATTGGATGCTCCTTACATCCTTCGTGACTTCCGTGGCCAAAACATCATGGTGAAGCCTTTCACCTACAACCCGACGACCAAGACGCTTCGTGTTTACCACAACATGACCATTGCCATGCGCAAGGTGAGCGACAACGGCGAGAACCCGAAACTCAACCGCAAGCGTTCTGGCAAGTTGGATCCCGAAATGAGACAGGCCTATAGCCGCCGTTTCATCAACTTCGGTGAAAACGCCAGCAAGTACAACTTTGTTAATGACCGTGGCGAGATGTTGGTCATTTGCGCCGACCAGTTTATGGATGGCATGCAAGAATTCGTCGACTGGAAAAACCAGTCAGGACGTCCCACCACAATAGTCAGCGTAAGCGAAGTTGGCGGTAACGAGCAAAACGCTATCAAGAACTACATCACTAACATCTATAACGACCCGGCCCACAACCTCCAATTTGTATTGTTTGTTGGTGACTATGAACACATCACCCCGCACCCCTTCACTTCTGGTTATAGCTCCGAATATTCCGACAACTGGTTTGGCCGAGTTGAAGGCACCGACCATTATGAGGAAGTAATCATTGGCCGTTTCTCAGTGCAAAACAATGCCCATTTGGCCAACCAAGTCAACAAGGTGCTTTACTATGAGCGCGACATGCCAGAAAACCTTACTTGGGTCAACAAAGGCCTTGGCATCGGTGCTATCGGCGCCGGTTCTGGACATTACGGTGAAGATGACTACCAACACATCGACCTCATCCGCGACACACTGGAGCACTACACCTATGAACATGTCACTGAGCTTCACGGTGGTGGTTCTGCCAGCGCTTCAAGCATCAGCGCTGCCATCAACGCAGGCGTGAGCATCATCAACTACTGCAACCATGGCTCCGAGACCAGCTGGGGTGTCGCCAATTACAGCAACAGCCATGTCAACGCTTTGACAAACGACTACATGTGGCCCATCAACTGGTCAGTGGCTTGTTTGACGGGTAAATTCAACTATGGCGGTGCAAATGGTGAATGTTTCGCTGAGGCTTGGATGCGTGCCAGCAATAACTCGACCGGTGTCCCCACTGGCGCTATTGGCGGAATGTTCTCCTGGATGAACCAGCCTTGGATTCCGCCTATGTACGGTCAAGACGAGATGGTCAACATCCTGACCGAATGGCACAACAACGACAAATACAACCATACCTTAGGTGGCGCATCGGTGAACGGCAACCTGTATGTCATCGACATGAGTGGTTCCCAAGGATACGACACTCACGACACTTGGATTCTCTTCGGCGACCCAACGGTGATGGTCCGCACCGACAATCCTGTCCCGATGAATGTCACTTGCTCACCCTCAGCTTTGATGTTAGGCATGACCGAAATGGAAGTGGACGCCGAAAACACCGCTTTCGGCATTGCCACGATGATGATGGACGGCGAAGTGATTAGCTCCGGCTATATTTTGGACGGCACTTGCACCTTACACTTTGCCCCATTGAGTAATGTGGGTACCGCCACTCTGACAGTGATGGGCTACAACAAAGTCACTGAAATCCTGCCGTTAGAGGTCCTTCCTGCTGAAGGTCCTTACATCACTTTGACCAATAGCGTTCCTAACTTCGCTCCCGTCAATGTGGAAACTGACATGAGCATGACCTTCAAGAATGTGGGTGTTGACCCCACCAATGGTCCTGTCAACGTCACCGTGTCATGCGCCAATGAAAGCCTGAACTTCACCCAAAGCACCGCCACATTCGATGTATTGGGTGCCGATGAAACCATCACCCTCGAAAATGCCTTTAGTTTCATCGTTTCACAAGGCGTTGAGGACGGTACCCGATTCCAAATCGACGTCACCATGGCCGACAACTCACACTCTTGGACGGGAAAGACCTTTGTCACGGCTGGACAAGCCAACCTCAACTATGTTGGAACCGACTGGGCTGGAAGCTTTGTTCCCAGTGAATCCTTGACCATGGTTGCCAAATTCCAAAACAACGGTCACTACATGGCCACCAATGCCATTGCCAACATCACCTGCGACAACCCATACGTGCATATCCTCAACGAGAGTTATGAAATTGGCACCATCGACCCAGAAGGCATTGCCTCTTGCCCGTTCCAAATCACCATCGATGCCGAATGCCCGACAACGGAGCAAATCACCATTGGCTTTACCATGCAAGCTGACGGCGACTTGACGGCTGAAGGCAGCATCGTGTTGAAAAACTCATGCGCTGTCATCGTTGAGATGCATGACAGCTGGGGTGACGGCTGGAATGGCAACATACTTAAACTCTCGTTCAGCGATGGTTCACCTGATTTGGAACTCTATTTAGATGCTCCCGAAAGTGGTGTCCAACCCAATCAACAAGAAACGCAAACCATAGAAATTGGCAATGGCGTCCATGTCGTCCTGACCTGGATTACTGGTCAATACTCATACGAATGCTCATTCACGGTAAAATACGAATCAGGTGAGACCATTTATACATCAGGTAGCTTGTCAGGAGGTGGCGTGTTGCATGAATTTGACTGCAACTGCACCGGTGGCGACACTCCCATCACGAACTTTGCCCCTGTCGAGAACCTCGTGGCCGATGTTGATGGTTCCGTAGTCGTTCTGACTTGGGATGCTCCGGAAGGCGCCATCGCCTACACCATCCAGCGCAATGGCATCGAAATCGGCCAGACCACCGAACCTACTTATTCGGAAGAGACTTCACTGAGTGTCAATTACACCTATTGTGTCGTTGCAGAATATGCTGATGGCTCTTCAATTCCCGAGTGCGTCATCGTCAACCTCACCGTCATTGAAGAAAACGTCGACCACTTCTCACTCTATCCCAATCCTGCCAGCAACATCCTTTACATCGAAGGTGGCAACAGTGAGTTTACCTATGAAATGTTCAATGGAATGGGACAAATGGTGGTCACTGGTAAAGCACAAGGTTCTGAGCAAATCAGCATCGAAGGCCTAACCAAGGGCATTTACTTCATCCGCCTCACCAATGGCACACAAGTCCACATGGAAAAAGTAGTCGTGAGATAACACGGCCCTATCTATTCAAGAAAAAGGCGGCCCCGTCAACAAGATGGGGTCGCCTTTTCGTTTACGCTATGATAACACTTCATTCTTCAGATTCGAACATAGACTCATGGTAAACGCACTCACCCTCAATCATCGATGTGGTCGCAAACCAACCGATGGCAATGCAATTTGAAAATATGTTCGTTGTAATAGCAGGGAAGGCACCCATGATAGGATTAACACCGACAGCCAGCTTTTGTCCCATCAAATAGTATAAATAATCTTTCGAAATGCTATACAGCTTAACCTTTACCACATCACCTTCATGTAAATAGGATTTGTTCATGATGCCAACAGGAATCGGAGCATTGTCTTTCAACATCTCGGGGCCGTTGAAATAATAGCCAGCATAGCCTTGCATCTGGAAAAGCTGTAATAACTTCGATGGTCTATTTCTGAACCGGGATCCATTCAGATACAATTCCACATTATAGACAATATCAGGATTCGAAAGTGTCTGAAAATACGGGCAAACACAAACAGCAGCCTTCTCGTCAACGAAAGGGATACCTTCCTTATTCAGCAAGGGCAATAATCCTACTGAATCGATACCTGCTGCATTGTTGGGCATATACGTTTCGGCATACATGCGAAGAGGAGAGCTATACATGGTATTTTCTGCCACACGCACCTCAAGGTGATACCTTCGACTTTTGCGGCCTGCCACCGAATCGGTCAAGTAATGACCTGGTTTATCTGGTTGTTCATAATAATAGATGGTGTCACCACCACCAACCGCATACACCACTGCACCCGGTATCATCTCCCTTTCGCTAGAATAGCAAGGTGCCGAATAGCTGAGAATCACCTCATGGCGTTTAACCTCATTAGTCAAATAGCCTTCAACGACAGGCCTTTTCTCGCCTTCGGGCATATCCAAAACCACTTCCTCAGTACAAGCACATATCGGCATGAAACAAAGGAACGGCAACGAACGAAAAAGACTTTTTAGTATATTCATAACCTATTGATTTTATACGAACTTCATTATCTGTCATCAAATACGGTCTCTGCCGAAACGACGGAAGCCGTCATGAACCATCCCACGCCCAAACCCGAAGGCTGGATGTTGGTCGACACATTGGCAGGTGCTCCCAACATAGGATTACTTCCATTCGACAACATCAGACTATAGTAAAAAAAGATGTAATCCAACTGTATGCTATACAAGTCGGCTCGAAACACATCGCCATTTCTCAGCTCGGACTTTCTCTGATAATATATGGGAATCTCCTTGTTAGCCATTTGCATTTCGAGGCCATTCACATAAAAGCCCGCATAACCAGCCATTGGGATGACCATACGCTGATTCAAGGTGTCGGTCAACAAGGTATCGTTTCTCGAGATCATCGGCATATAAACGATGGTGGAATCCGACAGGCTTTGGAAATAAGGATAAAGAAATTCGATGGTGTCGCCAAAGAATACAGTGGGGACGGTATCCTCACCCCCATTGAATGGCTTCATCACCAAACTATCGATTTGGTCCACATTATCAGGTAGAAAACTCTCAGCAAAAAGATCCACCATTTCGCCTTCAATATCGGGAGCGGTGATGCACAAACGATATAATGTCTTCTTTCTGCCAGCGAAAGGAGCTGTAAAATAATGCCCTGGTTTTGTAGGTTCTTCGGCATAGTAAACCGTGTCGATGCCATCAGTGACATATACGGTGGCACCCGTCACCATGCGGATTCCCTCATTATTGTTGTAGAAATCGTCCGTATAGCTTAGGACAACCTCATGGCTCTTCAGCTCATCAGTAAGTACTGCTGAAACTCCTATCATGCGATCGCCATCTTCCACGTCGATGATAATTTCTTCGGTACACGAAGTCGCCATCAACAAGGAAAGACTGACCAACAATATTCCAACAACTCTCTTCATAGTCATCAGTATTTGAAGTTATAGGAGATGGAAGGTACGGCTGAGAACAGATACATGTTTTTAGTTACCATCGCACCATTCTTGTCTTGGTCAAAGGTAATGGCCCAAGTGTTGTGACGAGCGTATGCGTTATACACCGAAACGTTGATTTCGTGCTGCCACCTCCTATTATCTAATTTGCCCAACTTGCAGGTAAACGAAAGGTCGAGGCGATGATAGTCTGGATAACGGCTCTGATTGCGGTAGCCATTATACACGGCATAGGTCAAGCCATTAATGGTATATTGACCACTCGGGAAAGTAACGGGTTGGCCAGTATTGTATATCCAATTAGCAGCCACACTGATACGAGGCGAAATATCATAGTTCGCAACGATAACGAAATTATGCGGGCGGTCGTAGGGCGAACGGTATTCCTTATTATGGCTGATTTCATTAATGGTACGGAACGAACGTGAATAGGTGTAGGAAATCCATCCCGTGAACTTTCCAACACTCTTCCTCACCAAAAGCTCGACGCCAAATGAGCGACCTTTTCCTGTCCGCAACTCAGCATCAAGCGACAAGTTAGCATAGGTAATGGCATTGTCCTTAAAGTCAATGACATTCTTCATATTCTTGTAATACACTTCCACCGAAGTTTCAATCGCATCATTGAGGAAATTGCGGAAATAGCCGAGTGCAAACTGGTCGCACTTCTGAGGCTTCACGTTGGGGCTGACGGGGAACCAAACATCAAACGGCAGGCCACCCGTTGCCGATGAAGCCACTTGGGCATACTGTACTGTACGCGAATAAGAGGCTTTAACCGACGAATGCTCATCCACCTGATACATGGCCGCCACTCGGGGTTCGGGATTGATTTCGGTGTTGAACACCTCGCCTTTGCCATAATGAAGCGTATCACTGACATTATACAGAATAGGATCAATGGCATAAAACTCCTCAGCACCAATATTTTGGAAACACGACAACCTCATGCCAGCACGGAAAGTAAGACGCGGCGTAGGGGTATAATCATGCGTGAAATACAAACCATGCTCCAATCCCTTGCGCGCCACCGACTTCGATTGGTCAATCTGAAGGTATTGCGACAAAGCCCCGCCCCTATCTTCAACCTCACCTTGCAAATAAGATTGGATGCCTGTTGTCAAGCCAAATTTCGAAACATGACGTTCGTTCCAATGCATAAAGAAGTCGTAGTTGAGACTGAGCGCGTCGGTACCCGCCTTAATAGAAAAGTCGTAGGGACTATAATTGACATCAATATCATAGCGGTATCTCGACCCAATCAGAGAAAGGTTGGAGGTTAAGCGATCGGAGAAGATGTGACTCCAACGCAATGTGGCACTGGTATTGCCGTAACCCATGCCTATCATTTGTTGCATGGAGAACTGGTCGTGGCCGTTGTAGAACGAAAGGAAAAGGCGGTCGTTCTTGCCAAGCGACTGCGTTATCTTAGCATTCACATCATAGAAGTTAATCTTTGACTTATTCAAGTCTTCGCCAAGGAAAGGCAAAACGAGACCCGCATAGGTCCTACGGCCTGCCAGCAGCACTGAAGTCTTATGGTCGAAGAGCGGCGTTTCAAGCATCAGATGGCTCGTCACCAAACCAATACCACCTTGAATGCCAAAGCGTTTAGGCATTTCGTCCTTCACTGTCACATCGAGTACCGAAGAAAGGCGGCCACCAAAGTTGGCGGGGATATCACCTTTGTATAATGTGGCGTCTTTCACCACGTCATTATTGAAGACTGAGAAGAAACCGAGGAAATGTGATGCATTGTAAATCGGGGCACCATCCAAAAGTATGAGGTTGTTGTCGGTGGAACCACCGCGCACGCTGAAACCCGACGAACCTTCCGATGCCGACACCACACCTGGCAACAGCGTGATGCTCTTGATAACATCCACTTCGCCCATCAGCGCGGGAATCTTCTTGATGGTAATCATGTCAAGGGTTTGCACACTCATCGCCATGGCCGTCACGTTGCGGTCCTTGCGCTCGCTGGTGATTTCCACTTCAGAAAGTCGCTCCGACTCGGGATGCAATTTCATATTGAGGGTCTGAGGCTTTGTGGTCACATTCACCTTTTTGTTGATTGTGGTGTAACCGACATAAGAAACACGCAGCGTGTGGTCGCCCAAAGGCAAGTCCAAGGTATAGTGGCCTTTCTCATCGGTCGTGGTACCCAATTGCAACCGTTCTTCGTAAATGGAAACGCCAATCAAGGTTTCGTTGGTCTCAGCGTCTTTCACGACACCCGTGACTTGTCCTTTTTGCTGTGCAAACACACTGAATGTCAACCCAAAAAGACATACAATTGATAGAAGTAGTTTTCGATGCATTTTCAATGGAATAAATTTGTGCAAAAATACAAAACATTGGGAATTTATCGCTTGCATTTTCAATCTATTGCAGAAAAAACTATTTTGCCGACCTATTATAGGGTCTTATACCCAAGCCTATCCATTTTCTCGACCTCCAGCGACGGCTGTCCAAACTCCTCTGTTACTTTACCGAGAAGCAGATAAACCCCGTCACCCTGAAACGGCCACGCCTTCAATACTTGTGGAAAATGCACTGTATCAAATGCTTCACCTGTAACGTCAACGAAGGTGGCAAGAGCCATCGTATCGCCTTTGCAAGTGCGAACATACTTCACCGTCACCAATTTGCCGAGCATCCTATAGCGTTGTCCAACGAAGTTCAGCATCTGGCAAGCCATCAGTTCGCCACGGAATTTGGTCTTCAGCATATCAAACCAAGTGAGTGAGACAGGGAAACCATACAACTCAACTTCATCGTAGGCGTTTTGCAAGACATTGACCGTGAAATTGGGAAACTCAAAATGTTGGTTTTCAAGTTGGAACAAGGTGTCAACTTGTTCCTTTTTACCATCACTTTTGCTCAAATGTGCCAGCCACAGCAATTCGGCCTTGGGCTTTCGAGTGAAGCCGAACGCACCACCACGAATGAGCAAAACAAGTTGCTCAATCTTGAATGGCACTCTGGCAATGAAGTCTTCGAGGCTCTTGAAAGGCCCTCGGGCTTCTCGTTCAGCGAGGAACTGTTCCACAAAAGCCTGCTCCAACCCCTGCAAATGCACAAACCCCATGAAAATCGTGCGACCGTTCAAGGTGGTGAGGTAATCGCTACGATTGACGCAAGGCAGATGGATTTTTGCACCCATGCGCCGCGCCTCGTTGAAATAGAACCAAGTTTGATAGAAGCCGCCGAAGTTGTTAATCACAGCTACCTGAAACTCAAGCGGATAATGGCTTTTCAGATAGAGGCTCTGGTAACTTTCCACCGCGTATGAGGCCGAGTGTGCCTTGGAGAAAGAATAGCCCGAAAACGACTCGATCTGCCGCCAAAGTTCGCTCACCAAGGCATCAGGATAGCCCTTGGCTTTGCTGTTGTCGAAAAAGCGTTTGGTAACCTCCTCAAATTCCGACTTGTCGCGCATCTTGTGACCCATCATGCGGCGTAGCACATCGGCCTCGGCCAAGTCCAAACCTGCAAAATAATGCCCCACTTTGAGCACATCCTCCTGATAAATCATCACGCCATAGGTTTCAGCCAAAAGTTCTTTCAGTAACGGATGCTTATAATCCACAGTTTCAGGATGATGGAAACGGTTGATGTATTCGCGCATCATCCCCGACTTGGCCACACCCGGACGAATGATGGAACTGGCCGCGACCAAGGTTTTGTAGTCGCTGCAACGTAACTTTCGCAGCAGCCCGCGCATGGCTGGACTCTCGATGTAAAAACAGCCACAAGTCTCTGCCTTGAGCAGCTGGCGACGAATCAGTTCATCTTGTTTCAACGCGTTAATCTGGTGAATGTCAATGTGCAAACCACGGCCACGTTCCACCATTTCCACCGCATCTCGAATATGGGCGATACCCCGCTGACTGAGGATGTCGATTTTCTCAAAACCTAATTTCTCGGCTGAATACATATCGTATTGCGTGGTTGGGAAACCCTTGGGCGGCAAGTCGAGGGCGGCAAAGTTGGTGATGGGTTCTTCCGTAATCAGCACGCCACCAGCATGGATAGAACGCTGGCGCGGGAAGTCGCGGAGGCGTTCAGCAATGGTTAGAATCTGACGCCCAATTTCGCTCTGTCGGGCGAAAGCCTCGGGGTTGCGCTCCATCAGGTCGATTTCGCCCTTGGGCAAGCCGAACACCTTGCCTAACTCACGGCAAAGCGAGTTGCTTTGGAAGGTGACCGTCGCGCCAAGCAAAGCCACATGTTCAGGGCCATATTTATCGAAAATGTGCTTGATGACGATGTCCCTATCCTTCCATGAGAAATCAAGGTCGAAGTCGGGCGGGCTGCTGCGCTTGGGGTTGAGAAAACGCTCGAAATACAAGTCCAACTCAATCGGGTCTACATCGGTGATTTTCAGACAATAAGCCACCACGCTATTGGCTCCGCTGCCGCGTCCGACATGATAGAAGCCTTGCGACATGGCGAACTTCACAATCTCCCAGGCGATGAGGAAATAGGCGCAAAAGCCCATCCGCTCGATGATGTCCAACTCCTTCTCGATGCGGCGATAAGCGGTCTTGTTGGCTGCGCCGTAACGGTACATCATGCCGTCGAAAGCCAGCTTGCGCAGCAGCTCGCGGTCGTCATAGACATTGCCCGTGAAGGTGCGCTTGTTTTTCACGCTGTTGTCCAAGTTGATTTCGCACTCGTCCAAGATACGCTCCGCATTTTCAATAAGTTGCGGATAAAGCACAAAAGTGGTTTTCAGCCTTTCGGCGGGCAAGAGAATCTCGTCGGGAGTGGCACAAGCGGCTGGCTCCAAGCGCGAAATCAGCACATTTTCGTCGATGGCGCGCATGCATTGGTGCAATTGGAAATCGTTGGCTTCGGCAAAGGTCACGGGTTGCATGGCGACCAACTTCTTGAAGGATTCGCAGTTGTACAGTTTGGTCAGTTGGGAGAAACGCACGCCAAGAAATTCGTTATTTTTCAACAAGTTCTGTTTTCGTTTCCCGAAAGGATAAATCACGAAAACCTGTTCCCAATCCGGTGCGATTTCGGGGAAAAGCTGTTTAGTGAGGTTGTGATGGGTCAAGAAGCGGTTCAATTCTGCGAAGCCTGCTTTGTTTTTGGCCAAAGCCACATAGAGCAGTTCGTTGCCGTTGCGCACCTCCACGCCCACGACGGGCCGCACACCCTTCCGCTGACATTCCACCACGAAATCGGCCACGCCCATCGTCGTGTTGATGTCGGTCAAAGGCAAGACGACATAGCCCATCGCGGCGGCCTTCGTGACCAAGTCCGCAATCGGCATCGTGCCGTAGCACAGGCTGTTATATGAATGAACGGCGATTAACAAAACTACTTTGATTAGTTTTTAATCAAAAATTTCGCCGTAAATTTAATCAAAGTTTTTGGAATGGAAGCGGCTCGAGCATAAAATAAACCATCCTTGCTTCCCATTCTTTCAAATGGAAAAGCAAAGATGGTTGGTTAGTTCTTCTTGTGACGATGGCAGCGGCCTACCAAAGTGCCACCCGACCGAGTGAGCCGAGGTCGAGGCTGGCCGTTTGTGCTCCCAAAGCGCGAAATGCCCGCACTATCGTTGAGTAGGTAATGCTCTTTCCGCTCTCAAGGCGCGACACTTGCGACTTCTTCACGCCCATCCGCTCGCCAAGCTCCTCTTGGGTCAGCCCCTGTTTCTTGCGGGTTTCCTTGATAGCCTCGCCAATGAAATACTCGTCCACTTCTTTCTTGAGTTTCGCTTCAAACTCGTCGCGCTCGGGTGTTCCCACTTTGCCAATGAGTTCGTCCAGTATTTCTTCCTGGGTATAAAACTTCTTTCCTTTTTCCATATCGTTTTGTTTTTAATTATTGTCAAAGTAATTCTTTCTAATGGCTTCTGCCTTCTCAATTTCTTTCTTCGGGGTCTTCTGCGTTTTCTTCACAATACCGTGTGTGGCCACAATCAAGGTCTCGGTGCGTGTGTCCCAAAACGACAGTAACCGATAGTAGTTACCATTATTCAATGCTCGGAACTCCCATATATTAGTGTTTTCAAGTTTCTTGAAAATGTCCACATCTTTGATGCCACAGCAAACCTTACCGACATTGTAAGTCAGTTTCTTGGCGGCTGCTTTGTCGATTGAAAGCATGAATTCAGCGGCTTCCGGCAGGTATCTTACATCAATTTTCATGTCCTTGTTTCTCTTCGATGCCGCAAAAATACGAAAAGTTTACAATTTGCGCAACTTTTTTTCGTCAAATCGTGCGATAAATGGCATTGGGATTCCAGCCATGTATTCAATCAGCTCACCTTTCGCGGCGCGCCCGTTGAGCAGTTCCTTTGTTCAATATTCACCGCGATCAACAAATTCATCATTCTCAAAAACCCAATCATAAGTAAAACCAAAATGATTAGGCTCAACTTTAACATGATTGTTTACAAGTTGTACTTTCATATCACCCCATGTTTGGGGGGCTTTTAAACTCCATGATTTCCCGTCTTTTATCCTATAAATGAATATACCCACAGGAGTAGACATACCATCATTTATTCTAGAAGCAATTATTATTTCATCTTTTCCATCAGAATCTTCAACAGGTGAATTAGTCGATTATTGCCGTATTGGTCGGTCAGAGTGCCTTCCTCGTCGTAGGTTACGAGGATACGTCGGCGACAAGGATGGAAATAGACACGGTTATTGTCTTGTTATCGCCATAACAAATTTATTAAATTCAAACTTAAAAAACATTGCAGATTTATAAATTTCTATTTAATAAAACAAAAAAATATCACCCCGCCGCCCTGTGTATGATTTCTTCCCCGAACCGCATTTTGATTTTGTCCATCGCAGCATAGAGGTTCGTCAGTTCCATGTTGTCGTCAAACAAGGCCAATTGCGGCGCACCGCTGACCAATTCGCTGAAGCGCACGCCGACGAGCCGTATCATCATCCTTCGGTTGTAGAGGCGGTCGAAGATGCCGTTCACCGTTTCGCGCAACACATGGTCGAAGGCGGTGTAAGGGATGCGCTGTTGCATGTCGTGCGTGTCGAAGTTGGAGTAGCGGATTTTCACCGTCACGCAGCCCGTCAGCTTGCCTTGCGAGCGCAGGTCGAAGCCAAGGCTCTCCACCATCCGCGCCAGGCATTGCTTGATGGTCGTCACATCGATGGTGTCTTGTTCAAACGTCCTTTCCTTGCTGATGGACTTCCGCTCTTGGTAAGGGCACACGGGCGTGCTGTCTTGTCCGTTGGCCTTTTTCCAGATGTCGAGGCCGTGCTTGCCCATGGCGCGTTCCATTGCGAGCGGTGGCAGTCGGCGCAGGGTGCCGATTTTCTCCACACCCATCGAGCGAAGCAAATGGTAGGTTTTCTCCCCCACCATCGGGATTTTCTGTACCGACAGCGGGTCGAGGAATGTATTAATATAAGGTGTAGGCACTTCCAACTCGCCGTTGGGCTTGGCCTGCCCCGTGGCAATCTTCGCGACGGTCTTGTTTTCCGAAAGCCCGAACGAAATCGGCAACCCCGACTCCTTGATGATGCGTTGCCGCAGCTCATGCGACCATAATTGACAGTTGTGGAAGCGGTCCATGCCCGTCAGGTCGAGGTAGTGTTCGTCGATCGACATTTTTTCATAGACTGGCGCACTGTCAGCGATAATGTCGGTCACGAGGCGGGAATAGCGGCTATAGAGTTCCATGTCGCCACGGATGAAGACGGCCTGCGAGCACAGCTGTCGCGCCATACGCATGGGCATGGCCGAATGTACACCAAACTTTCGTGCCTCATAACTGCAAGTCGACACCACTCCCCTATCCGACATGCCGCCCACGATGACAGGCTTGCCTTCCAGCGAAGGGTTCACCAGCCGTTCCACCGACACGAAAAACGTGTCCAAATCCAAATGCAAAATCGTCCTTTCCATACTTCGATAAACTCAGTAACCTTTATTTTTTTCTATTTTTTGCCCAAAATGCTTGCATGTTCCAAAAAAGTTGTACTTTTGATGAGTTTTTAATCAAATATTTCGCCGTAAATTTAATCATTTTATTCTAATATGGTTCAAAAAATAGAAAAATTTCTCCAAATGCCTCGAATTCAAGGTAAATGAGATTTGTAGGGAGATTCCCTTCGGGAATGGAAGTCTGTTAGAGCTATAATGCGGCGGCTTGTGATGTTCAAATATTGGAAGGTGTTTTCTGCCGCCGCTTTTCAAGCCAAACGTAGCACTCCATTCCCCTTCGGGGAATCTCAACAATTAAACAATTCAACAACCAACACTTCAACAATATGTACTTCAACACCAACATCAAATTCCTACGCAAACATCGTGGTCGTACTCAGGATGACATTGCTTTTGCCCTAAACATGAAGCGCTCCACGCTGAGCGGCTACGAAAACGGCGTCTCCGAACCTAACCTTGACGCCTTGGTCGCTTTCTCCAAATATTTCGGCATCGCCATCGACACTTTGGTGAAAGTCGATTTGAGCACGATTAGTCCGAGCCAACTGCTGCAACTGGAGCGCGGCTACGACGTGCATCTGAAAGGCAGCAACCTGCGCGTGTTGGCCACCACGGTCAACAACGACAACGACGAAAACATCGAGCTAGTCACCGAAAAAGCTAAAGCGGGCTACGCCACGGGCTTCGCCGACCCTGAGTATATTAAGGTGTTGCCGACCTTCACCATGCCCTTCCTCTCGCACGACCGCAAGTACCGCACCTTCCAAATCAGCGGCGACTCGATGCTGCCCATCCCCGACGGCTCTTATGTCACGGGTGAGTACGTTGTCGACTGGACCTACATCCGCAGCGGCCAGCCTTACATCGTGCTTACGCAGGACGACGGCATCGTCTTCAAAATCGTGGATAACAAAATCGAACACGAGAGCAAACTCACGCTGAGTTCACTCAATCCGCTTTACCAACCTTATGACCTGCCCGCCGCCAATATTAAAGAGGTATGGAAATTCGTACATTACATCAGCGCGGAGCTACCCGAGCAACGCGAAAACCATTTCCGCGAGGCAGAGCTGATGCAAACCGTGCAGGAGCTGAAACGGCAGGTGGAGGAGATACAGCTGAGGCTGAATCTATAAAGATTCCCTGCGGGAATGGAGGGGCCTTAGTTTTTAAATTGCGGCGGCTTGTGGTGTTTACGATGCGTAGAATCCTGTTACCGCCGCCTTGAACATAATAGACAATGGTATTCCATTCCCACAGGGAATCTCCCAAAAAATCAGTCTGACACAATTCTGCGTTCACCATTCGGCACAATTTTTGCAGTATTATTTTTTATTGCAATCATAAAATCATCAAAAATCAGAATTGTCATGAAGAAAGTTTTTTTCAGTTTGGTGCTTCTCTGCGGCTTGGCCCTCTTCAGCACCAGTTGCAACAAAGACAACGGAAACAGCAATGTGACTCCCGAAGTGCCATCCGGTGAGATGACCGTCGACAACAAAACCTCCGACATCGTCACCGCCAAAGCAGTCACTTACGGTCAGAAAAACGCCATCGTCCTCGCCTCCAAGGAGATGACGGCCTCCGACAACGAAGGCATCGCCATCGTCTTTAACGGCAACATCACTCCTGGCACCTACACGATGAGCAACAACTCGAAAGACCCCGTCCCTACCGTGGTTGGCTTCCACGATTTCAACCTCGGCGAGCTGCCTTTCATCATGGGTGCCGACACTGTGTTCTATGGCGACACCTATTATTGGATGAACGGTGAGTTGGCTGTCGTACAAAACAGCGACGGTTCCTACCATGTCGTTTTGTCACAATGCATGGGCGCCAACGAAGAAGGTCAAACCATTCATTTGGCTCTCAACTTCACTGGTCCCTTGGGTCCTTACACCTTCGATGCCAACAACAAATTCAAAATCAAGAACATCGAAAGCCCCATTGGACTGGCTGGTCTCACCCAACTTAGTGGTCTGAGTTCTTTGGGTCTCGATGTCAAGTCGATGCTCTTCATGTCGGCTAACCGCAAGCGTTTCTTTATCGTCAGCTACTTGGGCGGCCAACTCATCGATGGCGAATATAGCCTCGGTTACATCGGCACGCCTTGGGTTCCCAGATTCCCTTGCGTGCACGTGGCCCTCGATGGTGACTTCTGGACCTTCCAGCCCCAAACGGGCTATATCGCCAAAGAAGGCACCTTGAAGGTCGTCACCAACGACGATGGCACCAAGACCGTCACAATGGAGAACCTGAAGCTGAAGAATGTCGAGCATGACAGCGAGTTCTTCTGGCCTCTTCTCGACGGTTCATTGCAATACCACGGGTATATGTATGAATTGAGTTTGTAAGAGCTTGAGATTCCCCTTCGGGGAATGGAATATCGCTATTAATTGAACAGCGGCGGCTTGTAGCAGTTTACGGTTTGTAAGCTTTACACGCCGCCGCTTGTTAAATAGTGAATTTCTCCATTGACTTTGTCGAATCTTCGATTTCCCGCAGGGAATCTCCTAAAAATATGTACCTTTGCAGCCCTAAAACCCTCAATCAGTGATCTATCCCAATAACTACGAACAAAAAATCGGCTTCGCCAGCATCCGCCAGATGCTCTCCGACCACTGCATCAGCCAGATGGGATTGGAGCATGTGGATGCCATGGCTTTCTCGACCGACAAAACCAACATCCTCAAAAGCTTAGAGCAGACCGAAGAGTTCATCGGACTCTTGCAGACCGGCGTGCCCTTCCCCATGCGCGATTTCCACGACCTGCGCGAAGCCTTCCATCGCATCCAGATTGACGGCACCTGCCTCAACGTCGAGGACCTTTTTGCACTGAAACCATCGCTGAATGTCGTGGAGGCCATCCTGCGCTACGGCCACTCCGAAAGTGCCGATACCACACCCCGACTTAAGTCACTGATTGAAGACATCTTCATCGAACGGAGCATCTTCACTGAGGTCAACCGACTCGTCGACGACAAAGGCGAAATTCCTGACAACGCCTCCACCGAGTTGCTCGAGATTCGTCAGAGCATCCGCCGCAAGCAAGGCGGCATCGAGAAACGCATCCGACAAATCATGGGCGACGCCAAGACCGCTGGCTGGGTCGACGCGAAAGCGGAACTCACCGTGCGCGACGGGCGCTTAGTTATTCCCGTGAAGGCTGGCGACAAACGCGCCATCCGTGGTTTCATCCACGACGAGTCGGCCACGGGCCAGACCGTCTACATCGAGCCTGCCGAGATTTTCGACACCTCCAACGAAATCAAAGAACTGGAATATGCCGAACGGCGTGAAATTCATCGCATCTTGCTGGCTTTCACGCGACTACTACGTCCTTACCTCTCCGAGTTGCGCAAGGCTTGGCACCTCTTAGGCGAACTTGACTTCATCCGTGCCAAGGCCTTGTTAGCCAATGAAATTGGCGGAGTGAAACCCGAAATCAAAGACACACCTTATATTAACTGGCAACAGGCACGCCATCCCCTGCTCGAGCGCAAGTTGAAAGCCCAAGGCAAGCAAGTCGTCCCGTTGGATTTACAACTCAATGAAAAGGAACGCATCTTAGTCATCAGTGGCCCGAACGCGGGCGGCAAGTCGGTCTGCCTGAAGACCACAGGCCTGCTGCAATATATGCTGCAATGCGGCCTCATGCCACCCATGCGCGTCGACTCACAATGTGGCTTGTTCGAAAACCTCTTCATCGACATTGGCGACGAGCAGTCCATTTTGGACGACCTTTCCACCTACAGCTCACACCTTATTAATATGAAGGCTTTGTTGGAACAAGCCGACGAAAAAACCTTGTTCCTCATCGACGAGTTTGGTACAGGCACCGAGCCACAACTGGGCGGTGCCATCGCCGAAGCTATCCTATTGGAGCTCAACAAGAAACAAGCCTTCGGCATGGTCACTACGCACTACGCCAACCTGAAGCTTTTGGCCGACAACCACGAGGGCATCATCAATGGTGCCATGCTGTTCGACACACGCTTCATGCAACCCATGTACATCATGCTGACGGGCAAGCCTGGCTCGTCGTTCGCCTTTGAGATTGCGAAGAAAATCGGCTTCCCAAGACAAATCTTGGACGACGCAGCCAACATCACAGGCGACCAGCACCTCAAATTCGAGAAACAACTACAGCAACTTGAAGTTGACAAGAAAGCCATCCATAAGAAAGAGCAAGAGTTGCGCATCGCCGACCAACTACTGACCGAAGTGGTAGACAAATACAAAGGCCTGCTTTCCGAATTGGAGAGCAAGAAAAAGCAATATCTCCGCGAAGCTGCAGCCGAAGCCCAGGAATTGATCCAGAAAGCCAACAGCCAAATCGAGCGCACCATCAAGGAAATCAAGGAGGCACAGGCTGAGAAGACCAAGACCAAGGAAATCCGCCAGAACTTGGAGAAGACCAAGGAAGAGATAGCCCAAAAAGCCAAGGAAGTGGCTGAGCAGAAAAAGAAGGAAGAAACTGAGGTAGTGTTGAAGGTGGGCGACACCGCCTGCATCGACGACATGCAGGTGGTAGGTGAAATCTTAGCCATCAGCGACACCGACGCCACCATCCTCTTCGACAGCATCCGCCTGCGCACCAGCCCCGACAAGCTCCGCAAGGTGAGTCGTGCCGAAGCCCGCAAGACACAACGCAACTGGCAAAAAGGCATTGCCGCCGACCTCAGCGAGAAAGCCGAGCACTTCGACCTGACATTAGATGTACGCGGCAAACGCGCCGAAGAAGCCTTGGATATCGTCGACAAATACCTTGACGAAGCCAAATTACTCAGCATCAAAGAGGTGAGTATCCTGCACGGTAAGGGCAACGGCATCCTGCGCAAGCTCATCCGCGAGAAACTCAGCCATATTCGAGAGATAGAGCGTTTCTGCGATGCCTCGTTGGAAACGGGTGGAACGGGGATTACTCGAGTGTATTTCAAATGAGATTCCCTTCGGGAATGGAGTTTTGCTGTTATTTTCAGGCGGCGGCTTGTAGCGTTTACGAACCGTAGACTTTACGGTATAATAGACAAAAATGGTTGGTGAGATATAATGTAAATCACTGACAATAAGACGCATAAAAGCAATAAAAAGCAGTTAGATGAAAACGTTTTCATCTAATTGCTTTTTTTATGCCAAAAACTAG
>JAEEGK010002017.1_pt1 | contig 50994 bp, 42 predicted proteins | sample 8958771 | NCBI WGS metagenome assembly JAEEGK01 (sample SAMN16246547, study PRJNA631951) | gut metagenome | biome: gut microbiome; feature: rumen; material: SC-attached | host: Bos | place: Iran: Karaj | collected 2018-10 | reverse complement strand
ATACTCGGGATTCTCTTCGGGATGTTCCCCGATTTGAGCCACAAAGGCCTTTTTCAGTTCTTCCAAAAACGGCTCCGCTACCTCTTCGGCGATGGCTATCTGGTTGATATTGATACAGATCTGACCGGCATTGCAGAGCTTGAAGAAGGCGATCTTGCGGGCGGCGTCTTTCAGGTCGGCATCTTGGCGCACCACGCACCAGTTGCCTGTCTCGCCACCCAATTCCAATGCCACGGGAGTGAGGTTGTGGGCGGCTTCTGCGAGCACATGCTTGCCCACGGCCGGCGAGCCGGTATAGAAAATCTTGTCGAAACGCTGTGCCAAGCACATATCGGCCACCTCGTGTCCGCCATCAATCAGGGTGACATATTCCGGCGGAAACACCTCGGCGAAGAAGCGTTTGAGCGCTGCGGTGCTGGCCGCCGACTTGCTGCTGGCCTTGATGACCGCCGTGTTACCGCCTGCCATCGCCGCCGCCACCACGCCGATGGTGAGCAGGATGGGGAAGTTGAACGGACTGATGACCAACGACACGCCGTAGGGCATTTTATAGACTTTGGTGATCATGCTGGGGAAGCACATGAAGCCGCTGAAATGACGTTCAGGACGTGCCCACCGGCGCAATCCTCTTATCATCTCATTGATTTCCACAACGATAGGACCGATATCGCACAGATACGCTTCCACCTGACTTCGCCCTAAATCTTCGGCCAGGGCATCCTCAAACTCTTTCTCATGCGCAATGACGGCCGCTTTCAGTTTTTTGAGCTGCTGGATGCGCCACTTTATTGGGAGCGTGGCCCCCGTGCGGAAGAACTTTCGCTGCGCTGCCACGATGTTGCTGATTTCTACTTCGTTATACATGGTTGGTGGTTAAAGTTGTACGTTATTGGGCTCTTTTCAGATGCCATTTTCCGGCCGGCAGCGTCCGCTCGCGGTCGGTGCCGGGGAAAACCGTGGCGGTGGTGCCCACGGGGATGGTCAGTTGCATCTTTTTGGCTGAAAGCTTGACGCGGATTTCTCCATAATACGTGGGCTTCGTGGCTTCCACCCACTCCACATCATCCACGGGTTGCGGGTCGATGAAGAAGTGACGATAGCCGGGGGCGTTCTCGTCGGGAAGGATGCCCGCCACGGCTTGCTAGAACCACGTGCCGATGCCGTTGTAGCAGTTGTGGATGCGGCTGCGCTCGCCGTCCCACGACTCCCACGTGGTGGTGGCACCCTGATGGATCATGTCTAAGTAGCCAGGGTAGTCGGGCTGCCGTAAAATGGTGGCCATCAGTTCGGTCTGTCGCTCGCGAACACACCACTCGGTGAAGATGGGCACGCCCATCAAGCCCACTGCAATATGCGCGTTGTATTTTCCATAGGAGTCCTTCAGCAGTTGTTCGGTCACCTGACGGATGATGGCAGTGTCTTGGGGTACGCCGGCCAGCAAAGCGTAGGCTTGGTCAATCGGGGTGCCGTTGGCGTAGGTGTGCGTTTCTGGATGGTAGAAACGCTGCTGGATGGCAGCTTGAATTTGCGCTTTTCGTTCCGCAAAGTTTTGTGCATCAGCATTTTTACCTAAAAGACAAGCCATCTTTTCCATATCTCCATAGCACTCACCAAGGAAGCAGTTGTTGTCGTGCAGGATAGATTCGCCACCCAGATCTACGCCTTTGGGGGCGAGCCAGTCGCCGAGAAACCACATCCGCTTCTTCGTGTCGGGCCACGGCTGCAAGAGGCCGTCCACGCAGTACTGCTCCACGTAGCCGAGCCATCGTTTCCCATAATCGTAATAGGTCTCCACCATCTGGAGGTCGCCGTAATTGAGATAGGTGCGCCACGGAGCCTTGATGATGAAGCCGCTCCAGTATGGGCCGCCACCGGTAGGGAACGCGGGCGCCACGTATGCCAGTCCGCCGTCCTCGTCCATCGACTCCGCCCACGCCCGCAGCCAATTGCGGTAGGTGGGCAGCACATCGTACATCGTCTGCAACGTCATGGTGGAGGAGTTGCCGTCGCCGCCGTACCCCATCCGTTCCAAGTGGGGACAATCGACCATGTAGCCGCTGAAAGTCAAGCATTGCAGGGTGTATTGCACCAAGTCGTGAATTTGGTTCAGCCGATCGTCGGAGCACCGGAAAGTAGAAGCTTCTTTCGGATTCAACGCACTGATTTGCAATGCTTTTGCTTCAATAACACCCGCTCCCGAAATGCGCACATACCGAAAAGCGTGGTGATGGAATCGGTTATGGAAATGTTCCAATGAATCTGCTGTAGTAAAGATGGCCCACATGGGAGGTGGCGGCCCTTCCGCAATCAGGAGGTCGCTTTCGCCCTGGGTAACGAAATTTCCGTTTTCATCCAAATGATCGCTGTACTCTATCACCACTCGATTCCCTCGTTCCATCCTATCAAACCGAAGAGAAATCCAACCTGTTATGGCACGGCCGAAATCTAGCAGAAGAGAACTGTCGCTTTGGTAGGTGACACTTTGGGGCAATAGTGTGTCAATGATGTGGTTGCCCTCAAAGTTCTGTGGGGTGGCCTGCATTCCTTTGACATCGAACAGCGCTTTTCTGCAAAAATCTCGAGGATATGGGAGCGTCCCATCAATTTGTTCACCGCCGAACTGTAGCGGCAGCCAAGTGCCTGTATAGCTGAATTCGGTTGTCCACGCATCCCACCAGCGGTCGGTTGAATCCACGGCTTGCCATTGTCCGTCCACCCACTGGCAAATTTCTGCTTTCAGCAGCGGTCCGTCGAAGGGGATGTCGAAAACCGTTTGGCGGTTCCAGCCCTGTCCGCACAGAATCATCACATCGTTATTTCCTTCCTCCAAATAGGGGGTAATGTCGTAGGTTACAATATAGGAATGCTTATCTAACTGCGAAACGGCCGGCTGTAGCACAGCATCTCCCACTTTTGTTCCATTGACATACAATGTGTGGTACCCTAAAGAGTTGATGTGGATGAAAACTGGCGTTCCCTTTTGCAAATTCACCTCAAAAAACTTGAAAAAACAAGGGGTTGGCGCCAGGGTACTTCTGTCGTGTGAATGTCCGATGTAGGCGCCTTTGATGCCGTCCAGCGGACCGATGGCAAACCGGTGGATGGGACTCCAGCCCGAGCAGTGATGGCGTTCGTCCCAAGTGCGCACCCGCCAGTAGCACAACTGTCTGGGCAACAGTTTTTTGCCGTGGTATTCCACCCACACTTGCGCTTCGGACATCACACGCCCGCTCTGCCAGAGGTCAGCGTGGCCTTGTTCCAACGCTACGCTGTCGGAGGCCACCTGAATCTCGTAGGCCGTCTGTCGCTGGCCGTTGTGTTTCAGTGTGTTTTTCCAGCTGAAGCGCGGCTCGGTGGTGTCCACTCCGAGGGGGTCTTTCAGTCCCTCGCAGCGGAGGTCGAACACTTGTGACCATAGTGCGGGTTGCAGAGAGGCCAGCAGCATGATGACGAGCAAGATTCTTTTCATGGAGAAGTATTGTGTTGGCAAAAATACATAATAATTCCGTTTCCTGCTTTTATTCGGAGAAAAAATTGTAATTTTGCGGCCTCTTTTTGCGGTTGTGGCGGAATTGGTAGACGCGCTAGACTTAGGATCTAGTTCCGAAAGGAGTAGGGGTTCGATTCCCCTCATCCGCACTAGGCGACATGTAATATGTCGCCTTTTTGTTTGCGCGAAAGTCCGCGACAGCGAAAGGGATACGGGGACTTCTATTTTTACTCTTTTTTGTCAACATCCCAGACCTTGCGAAGTCCGTTATACAAAATCTGAAAAGTTGACGCTGCAAAGTTACATATTTTCTCTCATTTCCAACTCATTGGGTTTATCCATGGTTTCTTCGCTATCGAGAAAGCTGGTTTTTACTTGTAATTATTTGATTATCAAATAGAAATAATTAGAAAATCAATAAGAAACAGAATTATCCCCTTTAATCTTGTAGTATTCATAATCACGGAATATTCTACATCGCTTTGATTTTTACAAAAGGCAAAGAAACAATTTCGATTTTTTACAAATTATTTACTATTTTTGCAAATAATTTCGCGAATGCTTGCTGTCTGTGCAAAAATTTTATCAGTCCTCACTCGTATGCTCCCAGAGGGAGCAATTCTCCGTAACCCCGCATGCAATGTGGGGGTGCACAATGCCTCGTGAATCCAAGCGTGCTGGAAGCACGCGCTCTCATCACTTAATTGCTACTTCAACATCTAATCCATCATACTGTCATGAGCTATATACAATCCATTTACCATATCGTATTTCGCACTTATCGTAGCGAACGGACAATCGATGCAGAACATGAGCGTGAACTCTACGCCATTATTATGAAACAAACAGAAAATCTCAAAGCAAAACTCATCCGTATTGGAGGAATGCCAGACCATATTCATCTGCTCGTTTCATTGCCATCCGACCTTTCTCCAGCCAAGTACGTTCAAGCCATAAAGACCTTTACAAGCAAATGGCTTCGTGAGTGTCCCGTTTTCCCTAATTGGAATGGGTGGGGTAGAGAATACGCGGCTATTTCATATAATGGACGAGATAAGGAGATGATAGTGAATTATATACGAAATCAGAAAGAACACCATAAAATTGTTGGTTTTGAGGAAGAGTATCGTGCATTTTTGATAGAAAATGGCATTGCAATTAAGGAGGAGTATTTTCTTAAAGACTGACGATTTTTGAGAGCGCATTCCATGTGCTTTATCTCGGATAATCAGTCAGTTATAGAGAGCGCATATCTCCGATATGCTATGCATGAAATGCCATTTCTCACCCCAAATTGCATTTGGGGTTATTGAGATTGGCTCCCTCTGGGAGCATTTCAGAATTATCCCCTTTAATCTTGTAGTATTAATTATCACAGGCTTCTTTTCCTTACTAGAGGTAAAGGGATAATTCCAATAAAAAAAGCACCCAATTCCATGGGTGCTTTTTCGTGTGATCTGTACTGGATTTGAACCAGTGACCTCTTGCCTGTCAAGCAAGCGCTCTAAACCAACTGAGCTAACAGATCATTCGCTTGTTTGAGGCTGCAAAAATACGATTTTTTTTTGAAATCAGGGATTTTATTTGAAATCTTTTTCTCCTTATTTCTGAACAATCTTCCTATTGTCTATCAACCAGCGAGTTACATTCACAATTTTCTCCTCATCAAAACGGGTGCAGAGCCTTTCCACCACCGCCTTGATATCCTCACATTCGTCATAAATGGACAAAACCGCCTCCGAAATCTGCAAAAACTCCTCTTTGGTGAACTGCTCCTTGGCCTTTTTCAGACACACGTCGCACTTGCCGCAGGCGGGACTCTCTGTCTCGCCGAAGTAGGCCAGCAGCAGCCGGCTTCGACAGGTGCTGTCGGTGGTGACATAGTGCTGCACCGACTCCAACCGCTTGGCGGCCACAGCTTTCCGTTGGGTATAGACCTTCCGGTCGTAAAACAGCCGTTTCTCTTCCACCCGCGGGCGTACCAACAACAATTGCGGCAGCGACGTGCCGGGCTGGTAGTCAATATACCCCAGGTCGTGGAGCTGGTGGAGCTTCGCCACCACCTGCCGGCGCGTACAACCCGCCCGGCGCGCCAACTCCTCCTCGTCAATCGTGACATACCGACTGAAAACGCCACTGTATGAGCGCAATATGAGCTGCATGAAGGCCTCCTCTTTCCGGTATGACTCCCGCTTTTGCAGCTGGTCGAAGTCCTCACGCGACAGCGGAATTATCAGCTGCGGCGGCACGTATTTGTCATCTTCCAACAGTATCGCCCCCGTCTTTTCCATCAGCTTCACCGAGTTGTACACCTCCACAGGGTTCCACTGATGTTTTTTGGCAAATTCCGCCAAATCAATCGGATACGACTCATTCTCACCGCTGCCGATAGGAATATACAGGTCGTTGCAGAGGGTTTTGTACACCTGCTGGATGAACTCCAACGGTGGGAACGAGCTGTTGAAGTTGCGCTGCAGGTCGCGGAGGTCGCTGTCGTCGTACAGAAGCACCGCGATAGAGGGTTTCAGGTCGCGGCCTCCCCTACCCGCCTCCTGAAAGTAGCCTTCCAGCGTGTCGGGAATGTCGATGTGGATGACGAACCGCACGTCGGGCTTGTCGATGCCCATGCCGAAAGCGTTGGTGGAGACGATGACGCGCGTCTTGCCGTCCATCCACTCCTGCTGCTTGCGGTCGCGCTCCTCTCCCGACAGCCCCGCGTGGTAAAAGTCCGCGCTGATGCCGTTGCGCTGCAAGAACTCGGCTGTCTCGCGCGTCTTGCGACGGTTGCGCACATACACGATGCCCGTTCCGGCATACCGCTGCATAATGCGCAACATTCGCCCCTGCTTATCTTGCTCTTTCACAACATAATAAGTAAGGTTGTCGCGCAAAAAACTCTTCTGGAAAACATTCTCCTTTTTGAATTTCAGCTTCTCCTGAATATCCTTGACCACCTCCGGCGTGGCGGTGGCCGTCAGCGCCAGCACCGGCACATCGGGGAAGAACTGCCGAATCTCCGCAATCTCCAGATACGGCGGCCTGAAGTCGTAGCCCCACTGCGAGATGCAATGCGCCTCATCCACCGCAATCATCGAGATGTTCATCCTCTTCAAATTCACCCTAAAAAGATCCGTTTTCAGTCTTTCTGGAGAGACATAAAGAAATTTCATCTCCTTATCAAACAGACAGTTGTCGATGGCGATACGGATTTTTTCCTGTGGCATTCCCGAGAAGATGGCAGCGGCTTTCACCCCGCGTTTTTTCAGGTTCATCACCTGGTCTTTCATCAGAGCGATGAGGGGCGAAATGACGATGCAGAGCCCATCTTTGGCGAGGGCGGGCACTTGAAAACAGATGGATTTGCCACCGCCCGTGGGCAGCAGCGCCATCGTGTCGCGGTTCTCCATCACCGACAAAATGATGTCTTCCTGTAAAGGCCGGAACTGGTCGTACCCCCAGTGTTGTTTCAGAATTTGGTGTATCCGTTCGCGCATAGTAGAGTTATTTTAAGTAAAAAATAGAAAAGGATGAAATTAGTCGTCGGATTCTTCCGCGATGACATCTTTATATACATCCAACACTTTGGCTCGTGAAAGGAAGCCAAGGTACTTGCGGTCTTTGGTGATGACTGGCAGGTTGAAGTTGTCGGTCTGCTTGAACTTGGCGACCATCTCCTCGGCGGTATCGGTGTCGAACACCACCACATCGGGGATATAGAGCAGGTCGCGCACCGAATAGGTGTCGTAGAGTTCAGGTTTGAAAATGGTGTCGCGGTGCTCGTCCATCAACAACAATCCTACAAACTTATGCTGGTCGTCCACCACCACGAAGATGTTGCGCTTGCAGTCGGCGATGATGTCCACATACTGGCGCAGGGTAGCGTTGAGCGGCACGGTGCGCACGTTCTTGTCGAGCAGACTCAGGAAGTCGATCTGGCGGATGGCGTATTTGTCTTTGTTGTGGGTTTTCAGCTTGCCCTTCTGTGCCAGCCGGCGGGTATATACCGAGTAGGGTTCAAAGACCTTGGCAGTGACATAAGCGATGGGCGAGGTGACCATCAGCGGGATGAGAAGCCCGAAGCCGGAGGTGAGTTCAGCAATCAGGAAGATGCCGGTAAGCGGGGCGTGCATCACGCCGGCGAGCACACCCGCCATACCCGCCAACACGCAGTTGGTGATGGGCGCATCAATATTGCAGAAATGTCTGAGAATCACCGCAATGAAATATCCCACAAAGGCACCGATAAACAGCGAGGGAGCGAACACACCGCCCACACCGCCACTGGCATTGGTGATGGTGGTGGCCACCACTTTCAGGAAGATGATTCCCGCCAAGAAGAGCAGCAACACCCAGTAATCCTGACTGATAAAGGAGAAGAAGGGAGAATTCTTGAACAGTCCCAAACTGTCGTCGCGCATCAGCTGGGCGATATTGCCGTAACCCTCACCGTAGAAGGCGGGGAACACGAAAATCAGTCCGCCCAAGGCCAGACCGCCGATGATAATTTTGAGATAATACTGTTTGATTTTGGAGAAAAGACGGTCCACCACTCTCGACATCCGCAGGAAATAGACCGACATGAGGCCGGTGGTGATGCCGAGTACGATGTAGAGCCACACGTTTTTGATCTGGAACGGGGTGATGGGGGCGTTGGTGAGCATCACATCCTCGCCGAGGAAGAACATGGAGAGGATGGTACCGGTGGCGGCGGAGATCAGCAAGGGGACGATGGAGGTGGTGGTGAGGTCGAGCATCAGCACCTCGATGGCGAAGACCACAGCGGCAATCGGGGCTTTGAAGATGGCGCCCATGGCCGCCGCGCTGCCACAGCCGAGCAGCAGGATGGTCTGTTTCGGCGTGAGGTTGAACAGCCGCGCGAGGTTGGAACCCACCGCCGAACCCGTCAGCACAATCGGGGCCTCCATTCCCACCGAACCGCCGAAGCCGACCGTGATGGAACTCGCTACCATAGAGCTATATACATTGTGCGGGCGGAGCTTACCGCCATAGTTGCTGATGGAGTTCAGCACGATACTCACTCCATGACTCAGGTCATCTTTCACCCAATATCTGACAAAAAGAGCGGTGAGCAGAATACCCACCATCGGGAAGGCCAGATAGTAGTAGTTGACCTGTGCCTCAGGGAAGGCGGTGTTGAGCAGGTTGGTGGTGAAGTGCAGCAGGTTTTTGACCACGATGGCCACCGTTGCTCCGCACACTCCCACAAAGAAACTGAGAAACAGCAGGGTGTTCTTTCCAAAAACGCCCGACAGCCAGTCTCTAACGGCGATGTACCATTTTTGCTTGCCTTTGCCTTCCATCTTGGTTCTTTTCATGATTATTTATCCTCTCCTTCGTAATAGTCGAAACGCAGATGTTTTACTGTAATTCCTTTATTGATAAGTTGTTGTAATGATTCAATTCCTATTTGGAGATGTTCTTTGGCATAGTTGGCGGTGACGGCCTTGTCGGACTTCTCGGTCTTGATGCCGTCGGGCTGCATCGGCTGGTCGGAGACGAGCAGCAGCGCGCCGGTGGGGATGCGGTTGTAGAAGCCCACCGAGAAGAGCGTAGCGGTCTCCATGTCAACGGCGGTGGTGCGGATGCGGCGGAGGTAGCTCTTGAACTCCTCGTCGTGTTCCCACACGCGGCGGTTGGTGGTATAAACCGTGCCGGTCCAGTACTCGCGGCCGTGGTCGCGGATGGTGGTAGAGATGGCCTTCTCGAGGTTGAAGGCGGGCAGCGCCGGCACCTCAGGCGGGAAATAGTCATTGGAGGTACCTTCGCCCCGTATGGCAGCGATGGGCAAAATCAATTCTCCTAAACCAATGTAGCTTTTCAGACTTCCAGTCTTCCCCAAAAACAGCACTGCCTTCGGCATGATGGCCGTCAGCAAATCCATGATAGTGGCCGCCATAGGACTTCCCATCTGGAAGTTGATGATGGAGATGTTGTCTTTGGTGGCACTCTGCATGGGTCGGTCCTCTCCCCTAATCTCGGCGCCCATCATCTCAGCAAAATGCTTCACATAATCTTTGAAGTTGGTCAGAATAATATATTGACCGAACCCATCCAACGGCACGCCCGTATAGCGAGGCAGCCAGTTTTCTACGATTTCTTGTTTGTTATTCATGGTGTATTATTTTTTGATTTTCCCGCTCGCCTGTTTCATCATTTCAAGGTTGCTGCGGGTACGCTCAATGTCTTTTTCTGTAGTATAAAGTTCCAACGCTCTCTCCAACAATGGAATAGCCTCGCTAAAGCGGTGCAATGAAGCGTAAGCGATGCCGAGGTTCTCGCACGCGCTGGCATAGTCGGGGTCGAGTTCGTGGGCGCGTTCCAAGTAGGCGATAGACTGCTGCAAGGCTGCTTTTTTCTGTTGGATGGTCTGCTGCAATGTCCTGTTGTCGGGTTGTGCCTGCAAAGCGTTTTCGGCCTGCGCTAATTCTGCCGCCGCCATTTCGCCAGTCAAGCGCCCCATTATGTTGAGCAGGGCCGGCGAGTTGGGGTCATCCACGATGGCCGACTGCGCCAAAGCCAAGGCTTCCGCACGCTTTCCCTCCTCAATCAGCCGGTTGGCCTCCACCACCGATGCGCCCTTCATCATCTCCAAATTCTCCAAGGCCATTTTATCGTCAGGTTTGCCCTGCAGCACATTAGTATAGCATCGCGCCGCATTCACATAATCCTTTTTATAACAATACATTCTACCCAACAAACTCCACGTGTCGGTGTCGGAGCGTCCCAAGGCCAACGCCTTGTTGAGATGCAACTCGGCCTTCTTGAGATACTTGTTCTTCTTTTTGGTGTTTTTCTCTTTTTGATAAAGATTCAAATAACTACCTCCTGCCGACAAATTACACTTCATGCTTTCGGTAGAAGTCTCTACATCAGTGGTAAACAGTTTGTTATCATCATACCACGCCCAATTTCGCACCGCCGTTTTTCCGGTATAAGCGGCACAAAGCAGCAGGAATACCACCACCATGGCGATGGGAGCGGTAACCCAAGCGGGCATCGTGTCGGTCTGTTTCACTCTCCGCTTCACCACCTCTTGCCGCATCTTCACACCCCACGCTGCCCACTTCTGGAACGCATACGCCACAACGAGTGCAAACCCCAACAACGGCATGAACATAAAACGCTCGTTCATAAAAGTACCAATGTTGAACAGCAGGTTGGAGGTGATGGAGAAGGTGATGAAGAAAAGGGCAATTCCAAAAGCAAATATCTGATTATCACTTCTTTTTCCTTTCAAAATTTGCACTAAAACATACACCACATACGCCAACATGGCCAACACAATCAATATGACAAACCAAACGGCAGCATTGCTGAAATTGGTAATTTCGATCTGGTGGGGATAATAGTCGTGGGTGAGAGGATGTGGGAAAACCAGCAGTTTGAAATAGATGCCCCAAGTGAGCAGCACGGTGGCAATCTCCTGACTCTTAGTGGCATTCACAAACGGATTGTTGAGCACCATCTCCTGATGGGTGGTGTCGAGCACGCCGCCCAACACGCGCGACCGCACCACGATGAAAATGGCGGAGGCCACCAGCGCGGGCACCAGCGTCCATACATAGTCGAGTTTGCGTTCCGTTCCCTTGAATAGCAAGGCCAGCGGAATCACCGCGAGGAAGGTGACGGCATTTTCTTTGGAAAACAATCCGAAAAGCATCCCCACAAACGACAGCACCAGCCACCACCATTTCCGGCTTTCCACAAACTTCAAAGCGGTGAACAACGCCACCATCGCCCCTAACATGCTCATCATCTCATCCCGACCTTTAATATTAGCAACTGCTTCTGTATGAAGAGGATGCAACAAGAAGAGCAGAGTGGCAAGGAAGGGCAGCGACAAATACCACTTTTCGTTTTCCAATTGGGGGAGGATTTTTTGTAAAGTGATGTAAATGAGAAGACAAAGCAGGATGAAATAGATCACGTTGATGCCGTGCTGAATGTAGGGAAGCGCGCTGTTGGCGAACAACTCTTCGTTTTGTGGGGCGCGGTGCAGGCCGACCTCATCTTTGATCTTTCCTCCAAATGCCTGATATTCTGCCATAAAGGTTAGCTGCGACAACGGACGATAGCGCCCGCCGGCCACCAACTGCTCTCCTTCGCCGAAATAGCCCGTGAAGGCGTCCTTGGTCATCACACTCTTCACATCGCCCTGGAGGGTGTAGTCATTCTCATAAATAATCATCCGGTCGTCGGAGGCATATTTCAGCCACAGCGTATCGCCGTAGGCCAGCAACGCCACAGCAATGAAGATGATATATCGGATGAGATTTTTGTTTTTCATGATAATTTATCTTATTGTCTGTCAGGCACAAAGCACAAACAGATCGTCACGTTCGTTGATAAAAAGCACGGGGAGATTTTGCGGGTTGGCGAGAAGTTGTTTCTCGCGGGTGCCGAAAATCCGGTCGATGAAAGTCTTGTGGGTAGTGGTCATCACCACCAATGCTGCAGCCTGATAGTCGCCGGCATGATCCACCGCATATTGGTCTAAATTGTAGGCTTTAGGGGTGATGATGTGAGGGACGGGAGTGATTTCTAAATTCTCATATAATTTATTGATAAAATCCATCAAATCAGACAGTTTGTCTTTAGAGATGGAATCCTGGTATTCATTATGAAGGATATGGATGTTGGATTTCCCGTAGCGGTTGAAATACCCAGCCCACAGGGCTTTTTCTTTGGCGGGCAGGTCCACATCCACCGACAGGAAGATGTTCTGCCACTGCGGGTCGCGGACGGGGGCTTCGCCCACCGCCATGACGGGCAGTCGCGACGGGGCAATAAACTGCAAGGCCCGCGACGGGTTGAACTGTGCCGACGAGTTGCGCGACACGCCGATTACGTACATGATGTGATTGGCCGACTCGGCCATGGCGTGCAGACCTTCCGGCTGGAAGGGCATCTCGTTAACCGTCACCTCCACCATGGACTGGGCTTGCTGGAGTATTGTATGAAAATCGCCGTTTGCGAAGCGAAACTGGCGAAGCGGCTCGAACGAGAAGTTGGTGACGATGGTGAGGGTGGATTCGAAAAAGCGGGCCAACGAGGCGGCGTGCAGCACGGCGGCATTCCCGACGGGTGAGTAGTCGGTTATGGCAATCACGTCGGTGTTCTTCTTTCGTTCCATCAGTGCAGTCCTTTCACGTTGGGTTTGGCGGCGATGTAGGCCTTGCCGTAGTCGGGTTCGCAGTAGGCCACATCCTCAAACTGCTGGCTCTCGAACTTGCGCAGGGCAAGCGGGGCCATCCAGCGGGCGGAGATGGGCGTGGTGTTGAAGCGGGCATTCGGGTGGACAGACAGCAACTCGCGGCATTTGGCCATGCCATCGCCACAGAACAGCACCGGCTGGCGGTCGAGCAGCTCGCGGAAACTGTCCGCCTCGATAATCTTGGCAGAATAGGGCTCAACCTCCTGCAAGTTACTGTCGTACAGGGCGGAGAAAACCTCCATGCGGCGTGCGTCCAGCATAGGACAAACCAGCATGCCGGCGTCAGGTGCTTCCGCTGCCACCGCTCCGGCGGCCATAATCTGCAAGGTGGGGATGGCGATGAACGGAATGCCCAGTGCGTAGCAAAGACCTTTCGCGGTCGATACCCCGATACGAAGACCGGTGTACGAGCCGGGACCCATGCTCACGGCCACCGCCTTCAGCTGTGCGGGGGCGATGCCGCCTTCTTTCAACACCTCCTCAATAAAAGGCATCAGAATATGGGCGTGCGAGCGGCCTTCTGCCGTTTCACGAAAAGCAACCTGCTCGATGCCTCTCGAAAGAGCCACCGAGCAGATTGAGGTGGATGTGTCTATACTTAAAATATAGGACATGTCAGATTATGCATTTTTCTTGCACTTGTATTCTGAAGAGAGGCCCTTCCAGATCAGAGCGGCCACTGCAGCACCAGCCAGCGGAGCAACGATGAAGATCCACAGGTCGGTGAGACCGTTGTTGGCGTTCAGATCGACCACGGCAGCAGCGATAGAACGAGCAGGGTTGACGGAGGTGTTGGTCACCGGGATGGAAACGAGGTGGATGAGCGCCAAGCTCAAACCGATAGCGATGCCGGCGAAGCCTGCGGGAGCCTTCTCGCTGGTAGCGCCAAAGATGACGAACAGGAAGAGGGCGGTCATCACAAACTCGCAAACGAAAGCCTGACAGGTGGTGAAGCCGTTGCCGTAGGGGTCAACAGCGTTTACTGCCAAACCATCAAAATGACCAGCAATGCAACCGAGAAGAAGAATACCGATGAAACCACCGATGATCTGGAATACCCAGTACAAAAGGGCATCCTTGCCTGAGATTTTGCCATTGATGAGCATGGCGAGCGTAATGGCGGGGTTGATGTGGCAACCAGAGATGGGTCCGATGGCATACACCATCACCATAACTGAAAGACCGAAGGCTAAAGAAACGCCTAACCAGCCGATGGTGCCACCAGCCAATGCTGCAGCGCCGCAGCCCATGAGCACGAGTACACAAGTACCGATCATCTCGGCGATGTACTTTTTGAAACTACAACATGTGTTTTCCATAGTGATAAAAATTTAAAGGTTAATAATAAAGTGTTTTGAATGGCAAAAATAATAATAAAAGTCTTAATACAGCTGTTATGAGTTGATTTTTAGTAACAATATTTTGTTTATCGCTATAACCTATTATTCATGGATGAATTTCTCCACAGAGCAACCCTCTTCGGTCTGGATGCGCAGCATGTAGATGCCTTTTGCCAGCTCGTTAACTTCCATCTTTTCCTCAAAAAGTCCGCCATTGTGCTGGTACTGAATGCTCTTCACGGTGCGACCGCTCATGTCGGAAATCGTACAAGTAACAGGTTGTGATTTTTCAGAGAAGAAATTGATATTCAACACATTGCTGGCAGGATTGGGATAGATGCGAAGGTCGCTCACACCCGCATAGTCGTTGACCGCAGTCACGGGTTCCACCGTCATGGCGAAGCCGTTGTCCACATCCCAGTTGTCGGCCACGAAGCGCACTTTCATCTTACCATAATTAAGAGTAAGAACGTCGCTTTCGGGATAGTTATGGTTGTCGAAGCGGTAGAGGAGGGTGGCTGGGGTGGTGGTAGAGTTATAAATCTCCACGAAGTCGCCACTGCCGAACTCAAGTTGCGGGAAGCTGAAGTAGCAGCGGCTCATATTGGGCACGTTGATGGTCCAGGTGCAGACGGTGTTGTTGCGGTAGGGGTTGTCGCCACTGCCATCGGTGATGGTGGTAGGACCAGCCGTGTTGATGGTGGCGTCGGAGCAGTACTGGGCGGCCGAAACCGTGGTATAGCTGATTTGGAAACCCCAGAACTGGTTCTGGCCGTCGGTGGTGAAGGTCACCAGCACACTGTCGGCGTTCACCGTAACATTGCTGGGGATTTCGCTTCCGCTGAAAGCACCTGCCACTCCCGATTCAACGGTAGGACCGTTGTAGATGGTAAGCACGTCGTTGTTCTCTTCGGTTTCAAAGCGGTCGAAATGGAAGGTGTAGCGCGAGGCTTCCGGTGCGGCAATCATCCACTGACACTCGGTGTTGGGGTCGTAGTTGATGGTGGGCATGCCCGAGTAGAAGGTTCCGTTGGCCGCATCGATACGATAAGAGCCGTGGCAAGCACCCGGTGCATCGGTCACGGGAAATGCCCTACGGATGGCCTCCGCATTATAGATATAACTCATCATGTCAGAGGGGTTATTGTCGGAGATGGTGAAATAGGAGTCGCCACTGCCGCCCCAGCCCCAGTTGACATGGAACTTGGAGTCTTCATCGTAGCCGTCCACCACAAAGGCATGGCCGCCGTGACCGTTGTCGGCAGAATAGTAGATAGGACGACGGGCGTTGAGTTCGGTCTTCAAGGCATTGTGCCATTCGTGAATCGAGTCGAAGAGATGACGAGGACAAATCCAAGCGGAGTCGTATTTGAAATGACGAGTCAACGCCTCGGTAGCGGTCACGCTGTGGGCGCCCGAACCGCCAGCGCTGTATCCCATCTGCACTGCTACTCCACAGTGGTAGAGCAGCTTAGCCATCTCGTTGGAGTAACCGCTCGGCACGTTGGGCATCGCATTATAATTATAGGTCTGTTCAAAAAATCTCACTGTTTGACGGCCATAAGGCTGCGGAATATACGACGAACCGCCGACACCCGTGTAGGGGTGACCGTGGTAGTTCATCACCTGGCTCATGGCGGTGGCCACACAGCCTGTCACCACGTGACCGTCATCGCCTTGGATGTCCCACGGACAGTAGGTGTTGAAATAGAGGCCCTGATTCCACTTGGTAGTGATGAGCGGTGCCACCACCACAGCGCGGGTAGCCTCTGCGGTGAAATCGTCGGAAAGATAGTGCTGCCAACGGGCGGCCACCTCATCGGTAAAGTCCTTGCCGATGCGTTCTTGGTAGGTGATGATGTTGCCGTAGGCCTCCATGGCGAAGTCGAAACCGGGGTTGGAGAGGAAGTCGCTCTCGAAGGAGTAGCATACCACGGGGTCGAAATGGTCGGAGGCGGAGATGGCCACATAGCCCACTGGCAGACAGCGGAAGATGTAGGCATAAGCTGCTCCATTATGGAAGGCGGTCTTCAGATATTGAAACTCCGTGCTTTCCACATTATGGTTGGCCTGTTTCTGTTTCAGGAAGTTACGGCACACGGTGGTCGCCTGTTCCTGCGTTACCGGAGTGGCCTGCATGGCTACTACTACCATCAGCAGGGCGGCAAAAAATGTAAGAGACTTTTTCATACTTAATATTGAATTGTTTTTGATAATCACGAAACATACAACTGCAAAATGCAGGCTGCAAAAGTAAGGAAAATTTTCTGAATATTGGCATTTTTCATCCTAAATTTTCTTTTATCTACTCCAAACAAATATTCGCAAACAAGTGATTATAAATCATTTAAAATAAATAAAAAGAAATTTGATAAAATATTTCTGTTGGGGGCTGCTATGTACGAAAAAAGTTGTATTTTTGCAGCCTCATTTTTGAGAAAGGTTCATTGAACGTTGCCTTGGTGGTGGAATGGTAGACACGAGGGACTTAAAATCCCTTGGGCATCGCGCCCGTGCGGGTTCAAGTCCCGCCCGAGGTACAAACCAAGCCAAGCAAAAATAATAAGCGGAAGTAGCTCAGTTGGTAGAGCACGACCTTGCCAAGGTCGGGGTCGCGAGTTCGAGCCTCGTTTTCCGCTCTTAACACCCTTGCGGAAGTAGCTCAGTTGGTAGAGCACGACCTTGCCAAGGTCGGGGTCGCGAGTTCGAGCCTCGTTTTCCGCTCAAAATTAACGGAACGCCCAGTTTTTCGACTGGGCGTTTTTGTTTTAAATGCTTGAAAATAAGCAATTTGCAAAATGGATGTTCTCCGCCTGCTTTCTCATTTTTCCCAAAAAGCGTTCAAGAAAGTGTTCAAGGGGGTCTCAAAGAGGCCATCTTGAACAGCAAAATCACCCGATTTTTTTCCAGAAAAACACCCAATCGTATCAATTTTTTTGCATGGGAAGTATGTAAAATACGTCCCATGGCCGCAAAAGTGTTCAAGGCTTTCTATAAAATCTTGAACACTTATGTGTGTAATGTGCTTAATTACAGTGTTTTGTGTGGTGTTTGTCGGAAATATCCCATATTTTTTTCTAATCCGCCGTAAAATTGCCCTCACTTTTTATTATGGTTATTGTATCAAGGGTCTGTTTGTCAATATCATTGGCACAGTCAGTGCGCAGACCGTGCTTACATACTTTTTTAATAATAAACCGTTGACAGGGTTAATTACGCACTGGGGTAGTTCTGCCAACATATTATAAAAAACAATGAACACAAATTTTTATTTGTATGGGGCTAATAAGCCCGCAAACATGCCTCGCAGCGTGTACTTGGTCTGCAGGTTAAAAGGACAACAACTTCGTTACAACACTGGGGTTCATGTGTTGGCGGCACAATGGGATAAGAAAAAGATGCGAGTAAGCACTCATCCAGAAAAAAACGTATTAAACGGCAAGCTTTCCAATCTCGCCACCATCGCGCGAGAATATGAGGACACTTTGCCTCTGACAGAGATACCTACACAGGAGGGCTTCAAGAACTTTTTCTGGGTAAAACTGAAATTGATCGACGAGGGTAAGACCTTCTTCGCTGTCGTTGACAATGTGTTGGAGAATCTTTCGACCCGTGAAAACCGAAACCACGAGGTCATTACGGAGAAAACGATGAAAAAATATAAGTTGGTGGCAGAGGCACTTCATAAGTTCGAGGAAGAGAAACGCAAGGTGCATAAGGGTTTCTATCTGGATTTCAAGACCTTTGACACCAAACTTCTCAAAGAATTTGATTGGTTTCTCACGGAAGGCAAGGACAAGGCGGACAGCAAACGGGGAATGCGACCTCGTGCCCATAATACTGTGGTACGTTATATGGAAATTCTGTTCTGTTTTTTCTGTGCCGCGGAACGAAAAGGCATAGAAATTTGCAAGGATTTTCAAGAATATGACAACAGCAAGATACGGCCTCAAAATGTGACCATCACTGATGAGGAGTTCTCTCAAATCTACGAGTACAGGGCAAGCAATGAACGGCTCGAGAACGTGCGACAGCTGTTTATTATCGCCTGTACCACAGGTCTGCGCTACTCTGATATAGAAACCTTGCGTAGTGACCACATCAACTATGTTGAAGGAGTTATCCAGCGCATACAGCATAAGACTAACCAAACTGTCAATATTGCTTTGAATCCATTGTTGGCGAAGATGTTACAGGAAAACCATTATATTCTGCCCACGCCCATCTGCAATCAGGATTTCAACCGGTATTTGAAAGAGTTGTTCCACGAAATCGGATTGGCTCGGAACGTCCAAATTTCTCGCATTGTTGGAAAGAAACGGGAAATTGTTGATTACAAGCTATATGAGGTGGCTTCTTCCAAAATGGGGCGCCGTTATCTTTGTTCCTCATTGGCGGGTAAAGTTCCAGACAGGACTATTATGGCTATGTCTGGTCACCATAGCGTATCAGCCTTCCACTCGTATCTATGTAATACTCAGGAGCAAGAACGTGAAGCGGTCATGGACATCTGGCAGAAAAAATATGGGGATTTGCTTTCTGATGACCTGCGAATAGACGAGTCAAAAGTTGTGCGGCAGTTGTTGGATAAATAGGTGAGAAGCATTGTCAGCAGCAATTGACAGTCAAAGCCGAATATATATTTAGTATATACCACTGTAATTCAAAATATTACAGTGGTATTTTTTTTAAGCTATTGTTCCCAGTAATAGAACGACCTGTTTAAGCCGACAGCTCCATTGTTTGGTCCGATTCCGATATTTGCTGTTCGGTAATTTGCTGTTCAATTTCCCAACACAGTTCCTCATAGAAGTCCGCTTGAACGACATCTCCTCGCTCCAAGCACCGTTCCATCTTTTCTGTGTAATAAATAAGTAATTCGTTCATTTTGAATATTTTACATTTAAAATAAGAGTTTGGTATCACCTTTCCCTACAAATAATAAATGGGCGGGCACTTTTTATAAAAGCTGATAAAAAAAACAGCGATGTGTATAGTGTGTGTGAATATATATGTAAATATATATTTTTATCAATTTTGTTATCATTATCATCAAAGGTGTAACCGAAGTTCCTTGATAAAGTTAGGTGGAACTCAACCCATCTGAATGACAGGCAGCACGCTGCCTGTTTATCCTGCATCAAGGGATTTTACGTATGCATTGTATTTCTTTTTTGAATCGAAATACTTCTGATTATCAACCAATTCCTTCTTCACACGTGTCCTTTTTCCATTCGTATCGTATGCGTTTACATAATCGTACCTGCCGGCATACCGGTTCCCATACCTTTCACTGTATTTGCTTTTGTATTTTTTAGTTGTGTTGACTTTCACACCAGCGATTTTGGCAATGCGGTAAACTGTTGTTTCTGTTATGTTTGGATACCAACTTGACATTTTTTCCGTCAATGAAACGAGGGTATCTCCATCCGTGTAACATTCCCTCAGCTTGTTGACCCTGAGTTGCGCCTTGACCGCTCTGGCCATTGATGATTGCTCCCGGCCGCTATGATAACATATCTGTCCGCAATAGTAAGAACTTTCATCCTCGTAGGAATAGTCGCACGGATCCACTATTATCTCACGGGTATCCCTCAACCCATTGAGCGTGTTCATATTCCTAACTCTGTTTGCATAAGCGTCTTCGACTTTCAATTGAATGAAAGATTCGGGGTCTTCCACTTCACATGCATACCATGGCTCGCAGTTCCGGATATAAAAAACCGATGTTATGTACAGGCACTCTTCAAAAGAGACTGAAAGAACCGATGCGGCAAACTTGGCCACCGCATTTAACCATCGTTTGCGGCCATCAAGAAGTTTCCTACTTGAATACCCTTTGCGTTCAAATTTAATGGTGTAGTAGTCGCCATCATTCTCACAATACCTTATGGTTTCATGTTCCATATTTTTACTGACGCCCGGTTCGATGTAGATACTCTTATTATATTCAAGCTGCTTGTTCTCTGTTGTATATTCCCATTTGCGGTTCTCATTAGCCCACTTAACCCAGCTATTGACCGTTCCACGACGCCATCTTTGTTTAGCCTCATCGTCAGTGAAAAGGGTGTCTTTGACGACAATGACCTTCTGTTCTTCCCTCCAGATATTTTGAGACACAAGTTTTTGGTCTGGAATGAAAACATTTTCGCCTGCAAATGATATTCCATCTCCAAACCATCGATACCCTTTCGTATAGCATGCGCTGACACAATGGCTTGGTATTATCATACACCCGTCATTTGCTGTGCTGAACATTTTGGATATAGTTTTGCCGTATAGTCCTGAAATTATCTCGGATAGTTTATCTGAAATACCAATCCAAGCCGCCGCATATCCAGAAAAGCCTATCCAATCACAGCGAACCGCTATATGAATCTTGCCTCGCAAGGAATACCAAACCGCCAATAGTGGCGGGAACAATGATTGCAGAACATCCGCATCCTCAAACAACCTTTCAGCCAGAGCAACACTATCAATGTCAAGAAATATCACACTGCCATTGACGGTTTTACGATTGAACAATGCATTAGTGTACTGTGGTTGCTCTGTTGTAAGGGAAATCGGGAAAATGCCAGGCTCGTTTTCTTTGAGCTCTCTGGTTTTCTGTTCGTCATTGAGGGTCTCCTCGGACACTGGATTCTTTTGTGACTGTTCTTCAAGGACTGCCTTCAAAGACCTTCGGTAAATAGTGTTCTTACCGGATTTACGTGATGTTCTAACTCTTTGTAAATAAGCGATATTTATCATATTCCTTCATATAGTTTCCCATCAAAGCCTTTGTTTTCGGATTATGTTGCGGGGACTGAAAAGGATATGATGAAAGGAAACAGTCCCCGCATCCGACAAGCCGGTTTGCAACCCTGCTTGTAGAATATTTATAGGAGGGTGTTTTCATTAGGAATTCCAGACTCGGGAAAGTATAAATACTCTATACTTAAATATATTGTTGATTATGAACTATGAGAACGAATCTTGGTCTGGAAAAATGCCGAACATCGCATTAAAAAAAGACAACACCAATTACAATGAATTTTTCAAAACCATGCTCGAACGACAGCTTATCTGGAAACGTCGGTTTATTGACAAATTGCCGATGCCATGGACTACTGACGAAATATTCAAAACAGGAAAATTCACCAATGTGTACCGAAGCCTTGATAAAAACTCAATGTGGGAGATTGAGCATATCATATTGGACGACACGCTCGATTTGCGAAATCTCGTATGGAAAACCTTGTTTTTCAGGTTGTTCAACAATCCAGCGACCTTTGAATCAAACGCAGCCACAAAAATAGAGTACAGAAATGGCATACCTTCTCTTGAAGAATTCGACAAAGATGAATGGCTCTCCTATTTAAAACGGTTTCGCCATTACGGCAATAATCCGTTTACCAGCGCATATCTCATTTCATCAGTCGGTGACAGAGACACTCATTTTGCATGTACCGTGTTGCCAGAATTCCACAAGAGAATTGATGAATTGATTGAAAGATGCCGTAAGGCTTATGATGCGCAGGCCCTTTTTAAATATCTGAAAACCTTTACTAATGTAGCAGATTTCATGGCGTTTCAATTATTCATGGATCTGACCTATATCGACAAATTTACGGACAGAAATTTCATGAAAGTAACCGAAGACTCTGCAACGACAATCGGTCCCGGTTCAGGACTTGGCTTGCGATTGATATACCCATCTGCTCAAACGCAATATGAGCAGCTTACGAAACTGAAAAACTTGCGTGACGAGTCGCAGCAATGGTTCGATGAACACAGAGAATATGGGGACTTCCCATATCTGCATTTTAACAAAGCAAACAAGCAGTTTTACATATCGGATGTTTGGAATATAACCTTATCAGAGATAGAGCAATGGTTATGCGAGTATGCCAAATACTGGAAGATGAAAATCGGCGAGGGTAAGCAACGACAACGGTTCAATCCTGTTACTAAGGGATTTAAGACACTTGGCGACAATATTGTAATACAGGATGATTTCAAAATGCCAGCGTTATTTTGATTGGTACATCAAGAGGATGAAAAATATTAGTCATCCTCTTTTTTATTATGCAGGATTCGCAGTCGTCATCAAATGAGCGGTTCTCTGACAAGGCTTTCAGATTCCTTTTCGGTCTTTTGGGCATCAGTATTTGATAAGCCGTTTTGCTACCCGCTTGCAAAATATTTATCAGGAGACATTTTGTGCTATCAAATATTTTTCATATTTTTGCAAATGCCATTTTATTAGGCAAAGTAAACCGAGTGTAGAACTAAAATATTGTAATATAGTAAGTTATAGGTAAAAAGAATTAGTTAGAAAATACATATTTAAAGCGTTTTCGCTTTTCTTTGGATGTGGAAATCTGCAAAATTTCAACATTGTTATCCAAAATGAAAGTGAGAATGCTTGCGAGTAATCGTGAGCTTTCTTATTTGGATAACGGGTATTGCAGAACCTCCACATCTGGTAAGCAGAAGTTCACGGTTTTTTTATGCTTGCTCCTCTATAATGAAATTAAAAAGTGTACCTATGAAAGAGAAAGAATCTAATTTAGAAATCAGGAAGATTGGTGTTGAACACTACAATCTTATTCAATTCGGCGGGCGTAGTTTTTTTATCCCCGTGCAGTTCCATACTACAACCTATGTTTCGGACAATGGAAACGAATTGTCAATCGACTTCGAGGGAGGTGAAGGAGCATATTGCCTTGTCAACGGCATTCGGTGTTCCCAATGTGTCACATACAATAAGGGAAATGATACCGTTAGCGCATTTATTGAGGAATACACTATGGGTGGTGCGAGCAAATGCACGCTTCCCATCCCCGTGACATTTACATTTAATAATAAAGTGATTTTATATGGGGGCAAACCAGTCTTGCCAACGAGGCACTTTGACGAATTGGCGTCCTCATTCCTTTCAGAGAATCCTCAATTAGACAGCCGGATTCGAGATTTTCTTCAAAAGTACCCGGAATATTTTGGGAACGGTTCAGAAAGGGGGAATTTTCCGCCCAATTATGTTTGGGACTGGATACAATTGCATGAAAGTCTTATTCTGTTTGAAACAGATGAAGAGTACCGTGAACACGTGGGTGAATATGTGAATTTAAGACATGTAACTCATTTGGAAGATTATGTGTTTCAATTATTTAAGAATGAGAAACTGGGGAAATAACAATTTATTCCCTAAATTTCAATATATTCATATTGTAACAGAAAAGGAGGATGCCGAAAATCCTGAAGAGAGTAAGCGAAAAACATAAATTAAATAATTATGGCGTATCCTATTCCACAAACCTCCATCTTAAACATTATAAGTCGCATTAATAGTGCCTCAAGTGCTGGTGGCGATATTATTTTGCCTGCAATACAAAGGGATTTTGTGTGGAAAACAAAAGATATTACGAAACTTTTCGATAGCTTAATGAATGACTATCCCATTAATACAATGTTGTTTTGGAAAAACAATAATATTGCAGGGTCAGCTATAAAATTTTACAAATTTTTGGATCCGAATTTTAAAATAGGTGATAAAAATCAAGTGATACAGCACCCAAATGCAAATCAACCTTATTTTGTTGTTATTGATGGACAGCAAAGATTGACCAGTCTTTATATTGCCTTGATGGGATCCTATAGTAAGAATTCATCTGCAAAAAACTTGGCACAAGAATTATATTTACGTCTTGATCAAGGCGGCACTGCTGAATCTCCCATGAAGTTCGACTTTCAGTTTCTAACTCGAAATGCATACAATACAAAATCTAAAAAGAATGAAATTTGGTATAGGGTTAAGGAGGCTGTGAAAAATGCCGTAAATAAAAAGGATGTTAGTGACAATATTTATTCTTGGATGCAAAAGCATAATATCGGGGTAGGCCAATATGCACATGAAACCCTTCTGAAGCTTATTGATGTGTTAACGGATATAAATACTATCAACTATTATGAAATAACAACAGGGAAAAATAATATTGACGATGTCCTTGACATATTCATACGTACCAATAGCGGAGGATACGTACTCACCAAGGGTGCTCTAATGCTATCCACTTTAGCATCAGATTGGGCTACTACACACGGCGAAAATGCAAGAGATTATGTGGAAGATGTTATAAAAGATGTTGAATTAAAGGGCTACAAAATTGATAAAGATTGGGTTCTCAGATGTTGTGGCATACTTGTTGGAGCTTCTGCTTCCATCAAAGTATCGTCCTTTGCAACTGGAAATACTTGTGAAGAAATATATAAAAGGAGAGAGGACATTCAAAGAAGCATTAACAAAGCATTTGAGATATTAAAATTTTTCCATCTGCTTGAAAAGGGACTTTCTACAAAATTGGCTGTTATTCCAATTGTATATTTCATATTTAAAAACAATCTATGGTCGTCAGCAATCATTAACACTAATCAATATGCACAGATATGGTCTGATATGAGGAAATTCCTTTTCAGAGCCATAGTTCAGAATCTGTTTGAAGCAGCTACGGACACTATACTTGATAACATTAAAAGTATAATTGACAATAATACAACTGTTCAATTCCCTTATGCTGAAATAGAAAAAAAATATCCAGAATTGGGCAACCTAAATTTCGACGACATTCTAAACACGAAGAAAAGAGAAGCATTCCCTACATTAAACATTATATATGCGTTAGCAGGCAAGCCATTAATTCCTTCTTCGCCCTATGATATAGACCACATTCATCCTAAAGATAACTTTTCGAGTAACAATATTAAAAACATCACATTCGCTACTCCTTCAGATGAGACAATTGCAAAGGATGGTGCCACTTTTGATACAATATGTAATTTGCAATTACTTAACGCTTCTATTAATAGAAGTAAAAATGCAAAAGATCTTAAAAGTTGGTACAACCAGATGCAACCCCAGCATCAAACAGATTGGCGAACCTGCAACATTATTGATTTAAATGCCCCACTGGATATGGCCGATTTTGGAACATTCATAAACATTCGAAAATTGGAAATGAAGACTATTTTAAGCAATTTGTAATGTAGGACGAATTAAACTCAAATATTCTAATGGAGTACTCCATTTTCTGCTACTCGCAGAAACACTCCTCACATCTTATTATCCCGTATTTTTGCCGCGTAAAAAATCATTAAAAACTTAAAAAGCAAAACAATGACAGAAAAAAACGACAAAGGGCTCAAAAAAGAGCAAGAAATGAATGATTTCAACCAACGGTGTGACGAATACCTGAAATGGCGCAAGCAGAAGACCGCCGAGTTCCTCAAGCAAAAAAAACGTGAAAAGTGCTACCGCTGCGAGGTGGAGTACGACGGTGCCGGATGTGTGTTCTACTTACCTATTTCCGATGACATCGTGGCTCGAGTGCGCGCCCTCAATGAACAAATCGACAACAATCCTAATCTGAAAACAGAACGCGATCGTTCCCTTGCATACTTTGACGGTATTAAAAAAATAGGTGAGGATATTCAGAATGACTGGGTGGAACAATGGGATGCGATAGATGTTGAGGATTATATATACCTATACGGTTTTTCCGTTCATACCTTCGACTGGGCAGGTGAGGAAAACGGCAGACGCTTTCCTGTATCAGCTTGTCTCACTGATGAAGAGTATGTAACAGCGTTAGCTCACCTTCTCCACCAACCCGACTGCTCGTTCCACAACTTGGCCTTCCTCGGACCCGAGCTCAAAGCCATCCACGATAAATTATGTGATGAGATTCATCATAAAGATTTCAGTGAAAATGGGGATGGTACCGCACGTTACTGCGAGAACCACGACTACGCCATCTTGATGACCGAACTACGTGAAGACGCCCAAAAGTTGTTGAAACAGTTAGAGGAAAAAGGCGAGACGGGCCAATTCGATGATGTTAAAGAGTTTGTTGTGTGGTAAGAAATCCTATTATTATGAAAGAAGAAGAAAATAAGGAAGAAAAGTATAGTCTCATCCCAGAAGGTTTGAAAGCTGAAATACAGGCACATGAAGAGTGGCTGGAATCATCTCAAGAAGATGATGAAACATATATGAAGTTAGACATTCGTCACAGAAACCTTAATGGATATGATTTGAATTACAAACTTGACAAAGCAAGGTTGGATGGCTGCAACTTTGACAGCTCATTGATGGGATCGTTAGACGGAGCTTGCTTGGCGGGTTGTTCCTTGAATAACACTTGTTTTAATCAAAGCCTTGAGAACGCCAATTTTGAAGCGATAAACGGTGAAAGTGCTTCCTTTTTAGGTATAAAGTGTAATGGTTCCAATTTCAACAGGGCTGTCCTTCGCAAAGCCAATTTTGCATGCGCCAAACTATCAGGAGCAAAGTTTCAGGAAGTGGATTTAAGAGATGCCGATTTGAGAGGGGCAGATTTATCAGGTGCTGATTTTTATCTTGCAGACATCAGTGGGGCCAAACTAAGCCTGAATGACATCACTTTGGAGCAATTAGGACAATGTCTTTTTACTCCTGAACTAGCGCAAATGATTCAGGCAAAGTATTGTCTGATGAGTTTAAACTCATAATCATCATGTCCCACTCCCTTTCTAAATCCCGCTACACTCTGTTCCACCAGTGCGCCAAAGCACTGTGGCTGAGAATTAACAAACCCGAGGAAGCCATGGTGGATGCCAGCACCCAAGCCGCCTTTGAACGGGGCAACGAAGTGGGCGACCTCGCCATGCAACGCTTCGGCGACTTCGTGGAAGTGACCACCTTGAAGCCCGACGGTGGCCTCGACCTCAAGGCGATGATCGACAAAACCAACGAGGAGATGCAGAAAGGTACGCCCGTCATCTGCGAGGCCTCCTTTTCCATTAATGGCCATTACTGCGCCGTGGACATCCTGCGCCGCACCAACGGCGGATGGGCCATCTACGAGGTGAAAAGTAGCAGCTTCTCACTCACCGACGGCGACCCGCGTGATCTGGAAAAGTACATCCCCGACATCGCCTACCAGAAATGGGTGCTGACACAAAACGGCATCAATGTCACCGGTACCTACCTCGTGTGTCTTAACAAAGATTACATGCGCCACGGCGACCTCGACCTGCAAAAATTGTTCGTGGAGGTTGATTTGGGGCCGATGATTGCCGAAGAGTACGCCCTCGTGCCGACACTGGCCGCAGAAGCGGTGAAAGTGATCAACAGCGCCAATGAGCCCGAACAGGATTTGTTCGAGAACTGCCACAAACCCTATGGTTGTGCCTTCTGGAACTACTGCAAGCGGCTGCATGGCATCCCCGAAGATGCGCCCACCGTGTTTGACCTTTATCGTGCAAATTATGATGTCCAGCTGAAACACTACCGCGCCGGCCGCATCAGGTTCGAAGATTTGCTCAACGAGAAACTTACAGATGCACAGCGGCGGCAGGTGGAGTGCACACTCCAACAGAAAGAACTTATAGTCCCTGACGGCATCCGTGCCTTCCTTGACAAGCTCAGCTTCCCGCTCTATTTCCTCGACTTCGAAACGATGCAGGATGCTGTGCCGCAACACGAAGGCACAAAGCCCTACCAGCAGATTCCGTTCCAATACTCGTTGCACATCCGGCCAAACCGTGACAACGATAACTACGAACACAGGGAGTTCCTTGCACCAAGCGACGGCAGCGACCCGCGCCGCACCCTCGCCGAACAGCTGTGCTGCGACATCCCGATGGATGTGTGCACACTGGCTTACAATAAAGGGTTTGAATGCGGCCGCATTAACGAACTTGCGATTCTTTTCCCCGACTTGGCCAAACACCTTCATAACATTGCCAATCACATCGTGGACCTCATTGAGCCTTTTCGTGAGGGATATTACTATGTGCCAGCTATGGGCGGCTCTTTCAGCATCAAAAGTGTTTTGCCCGCACTTTTCCCTGACGACCCGCGTCTCAACTACCACAATCTCAGCGAACTTTGTCAAAACGGCGGTGATGCGATGACCATTTTCCCACGCATCAAGGACATGTCGCCTGATGAGACTGCGGCTGCCCGTGAAGCCCTGCTCCGCTACTGTGAGCTCGATACCTGGGCCATGGTGGTGATATGGGAACGGTTGCTCGAAGTAGCTAAAAAATAAAAATTGCCTAATCTGTATTTTATTAAATCAAATTTTATATCTTTGCATCGTTTTATAAAGTGGTATTTAATAAAATGAATTAAGGCATGGCAATTGATAGAAATACGCTGCGACAGATACTTCTTGACAACCAAAAAGATGTTGAGCAGTACACGGTTTTTCCCCGCAATTACGATTTGGATAGCTTCCCATTGCAGGTGTTTGTAGGGGTACGACGTTCCGGAAAGTCTTTTCTTTTATTTCAAAAGATGCACCAAATGCTTGATGAAGGTCATACTTGGGCTGACATGTTGTACTTGGATTTTGAAGATACCCGATTGGGCGGATTTTCCGCAGAGGACTTCAACCTAATATTGGAATGCCATCAAGAAATGTATGGGAAGCGTCCTATGTTATTCTTCGATGAGATGCAAAATATTGAAGGATGGGAGAAGTTCGCCCGCAACTTGGCCGATAAAAAATACAGCGTCTTCATAACAGGAAGCAATGCCAAGATGCTTTCAAAGGAGATTATGGGTGCTCTGGGTGGACGCTATCTGCCCGTAGAGGTCTATCCCTTCAGCTTTACAGAATATTTGTCCTATATGAATGTTCCGTATGATACTTTGTCGCTTACCGCGACAGAGTCTAAAGCTCGCTTTATGAAGGCATATCGTGAATATTTCACATGGGGCGGTCTTCCCGAATCCATCCATCTTCCAGTCAAGCGGAACTATCTTTCAAGTGTGTATCAGAAAATTTATCTTGGTGATATTGTTCAACGCAACGGCATCTCTACGCCTCGATTGCTTCAGCTGATGATCAGGAAGATGGCGGAAAGCGTAATGCAGCCAGTGTCTTACAACCGCATCTCAAAAATATTATCCAGCTTGTCTGGAAAAATCAGTGTGCCTACGGTATCAAATTATATCGGGTTTGCTGAGGATGCATGGCTACTGCTGCGATTGAGAAACATTGCTTCGGCATTTTCAGAAAGGGAAAGTTTGTGTAAGTATTATTTCATTGACAACGGGCTTCTTTCACTCCAGTTGATCGGGAGCGAAAATATACTTTTAGAGAATTTGGTGGCACTCTCGCTGTTCCACATCTATGGACATGATGATGACAATGAGCGGGTTTACTTCTACCACGCCAATATAGAGGTGGACTTTTACGTGCCGGAGGAGGAACTTGCCATACAGGCAGCCTATTCCATTTCAGATTCTGACACATTTAGCAGAGAAACTGGCGCGCTTGAGAAACTTCCACTTGTACACCCCTGCCGTCGCCGTATCATAGTCACCTACGATGAAGAAAAAACGCTGACCGACAAACATGGAACTATAGAAGTTATCCCATGCTGGAAATGGCTGTTGGAAATAAGTAGCAACAGAGGCAAAATCTCTTGACATGCAGAACGAATCATCAAAAACCTGCTACTCGCAGATTAATTTTTACTGTGAAAAATGTCGTATTCTTGCATTGTAAAAATAAATGGAAGATAAAATGAAAAGAAACAAACCTCTTGAATTGTTGCTAAAAAAAATCGCAAAAGAATTTCAGTATGTCGATTTAAAGAAAACCAAACCTTTTGATGGTGTATTGGAGGTGACCGACGAGAACGGACATGTTCGAACAATTTCCATTCCAACCAAAGGTACCATAGAAGAGATTGAAAAGATTGTTGACGAGGTACAGAATGGTGACGATCCTCGTGTTGTCAATGATCGGGCACATGATCTATTGGAACTTATTCTAAAGAAGTACCCATACAATGATGCCATCAAACTGATTAAACGAATGGAAACGCTCTCTGATAATGATGGTAAAATCTCTCAACTATGCAAGTTGTCCGTTGATGTTAAGGGGTGGATTTCTTTTATAAGTCCCGATGGGAAAAAGATTCGATGCGATTTTGAAAGGGGAAGACTCGGAAGAGCGCTGTATGTTTTGTATTTAAGGCAGATTGAACGGTCAGCCAATGATTCCAATACACCACCATTCATCTGTCGCAACAGATTAGTAAAGTATAAAGATGAACTATTGGCTATCTACAGCAAAATGTGTGACAATAGGAATATGGAAGAGATGCGTGCCAGCATAGAGAAACTTTGGAGAAACCCGACCAATGAAATTTCCCAAATAAACGGTTTTTTTGATCGTACTTTTGACAACGAAGCTCTCAACGGCAAATATTATTCTATAGAGCAAATAGATGAAACCGATGATGAGAAACCAGAAGCCATAGGACTCACCATTGATGACTTTGACCTGGGATGTTACAGTATCCGCAACTTAATTGTGTGATAAGACAATGAAACGTGTTTTTATTGACATGGATGGTGTGCTCGTCAATTTTCAGTCGGGCATTGATAGGTTGGATGAAAAGACCAAGCAAGAATACGACGGTCATTTGGACGATGTGCCCGGCATCTTTGCACTGATGGATCCCATGCAGGGCGCGGTTGAAGCTGTGCAGCAACTCAAAAAGCAGTTCGACCTCTATATACTCTCCACCGCTCCGTGGGACAATCCCACCGCATGGTGCGACAAACTCAACTGGGTAAAAAAACACTTTGGCAGCTATGATAGCGATGTCTTCTACAAACGACTTATCCTTAGCCATTACAAAAATCTCTGTCAAGGAGATTTCCTGATTGATGATCGTCCTCATAAGTGTGGCGCGAACCAATTTACTGGCGAAGTCATCCATTTCAACTCGGAAAGGTTTCCCGATTGGGCCAGTGTCGTGAAATACTTGATGGAGAAAGCGTAGTTTCAGCAAACTCATAGAGAGTCATTTTCAACAATCCTAATTGTCCATACCGAGCGGTGCCTGAATTATTCAACAGCACCGTTTCTGCTACTCGCAGAAAACTATCCCGTTTTGTTTTTCGTTGCACTTTTGCATCGTCAAAAGTCAAAAACAACATACGCCTCATTTAGGCACATGTTATCGCTATTTTTGCCAATGTATAATAATCAAATCATTGAAACAATATGAAGAAGAGCACCAACAATTTCAATGCCATCAGCACATTTACCAGCATCGCCCGCATGTTAGACAGTTCCCACAGCGAAATTCTTGGGATTTACGACGAGAACATCGCCAAAATTCCATTCAACAATCAAGACTATAAGAAAAAACTAACCTCGAACGACATTAAACAGGAAGTAATTGAAAATATACAGAATATCAGTGCATTATTAAAAACAACACCTCTCGAAACACTGGTCTTCGTGTCTGTGTATGCTTACCAGCTGGTTCACAATAACAGCACGGCCGACATTCGCGACATTACCCGTTTCATAGGACTCAGTGAATTGGATTTCCTGCCGCTAAGAAACAGCCTCACCTCCATGGTGAGAAATGGTCAGATCCGCATTGTGGAATGTCGTCACGGAAAGGAAGAGTACAAGATTACCAAATCTGCTGAAGAGGCTCTTCTCAACAACAAACCATTCAAAATAACCAAAATAGAAAAGATCGATCGCTACAAGTTCTGCGAGAAGATTTCCGACCTCATTGAATTGCGAGGCGATAACGAGATTGAAACCCGAGATCTTTTTAAAATGGTTGAAGAAGAGGAAGAAAGAAACGCCAGTCTCAAATTCGTCAAAGGAGTGACAAAACTGCTCACCTCCGTGGAAGACCGCACGCTCTTTTATGAGGTATGTGACGATTTTGTGAGAGACAATCGTCGGAGGGCTACCACCGGACTCGACTGTACACTTTCCGACATCTATGATAGTTGTCGCAGTCGTCTCAATACCGCCAAATCCATCATGGAGAAAGAAAACGCATTAATTGTTAATAACTTGGTGGAATTACTGCCTTCGGTATTTTTCGGTGACGCCGTACTGACACTTACCGATAAAGGCAAAGAACTTTTCCTTGAAAAAGACTTAGAACTGTTTAATATCAAGGGGAAATCCGACAAACGGTTGATTATGCCCGACAATATTCCTGATAGAAAACTGTTCTTCAACACTACGTTAAGCGATGAATTGAACTTTGTAAAGGAGAGCCTGATGGACGACAATTTCTTAAAATTGCAGGAACGGCTTTCCGAAAAATCGTTACCCAAGGGTGTTGCGATGCTCTTCCATGGTCTGCCCGGAACAGGCAAGACCGCAGCGGCCGATATGTTGGCTAAAGTCTCTGGTCGTGGAATCTACCATGTGGACATTGCAGCGTCGAAAACTTGCTGGTTTGGTGAAAGCGAGAAACTATTCAAGAAAATCTTTACCGATTATCGCAGTATGTGCGAGAAAGAGGAACGCAAGCCCATCCTTTTATTCAACGAGGCAGACGCCCTTTTTAGCAAGCGGCGCGATACGAACTCTGGTAATTGTGCCCAGACCGAGAACGCCCTCCAGAACATACTGTTGGAGGAAATGGAAAACCTTGACGGTATCCTCATTGCCACCACCAATCTTAGTACCAATTTTGACAGTGCATTTGAACGCCGTTTCCTTTTCAAGGTTAACTTCGGCAAACCCGACACGGCGGTCAAAAAAGCCATCTGGCATAACAAACTCAGCTGGCTTTCCGAAGAAGACGCTGTGAAATTAGCCGAAAAGTACGACCTTTCCGGCGGAGAAATTGACAACATCGTGCGCAAAACCCTGATGGAAGAGGTACTCCATGGCCAACGTCCTACCCTTGCCACCCTCGAAAGCTGGTGCAAAGGCGAAAAACTAAATCAGAAGACATGTGGAACCATTGGGTTCGTGAATAATTAGTATTCGACTGCTACTATCTATCAACAATTCAGTTATTGCCGATTTTTTTTCGCCCATTTCTGTCATCCTTTTTTGACTTACCATATACAACCCCTTGGTAACCAAACCAATGTTTTTTAATCTATAATCATCTTTGTATTAGAATTTTACGTATCTTAGCAGGGTAATAACCTGTTAGATATTTTCTATGGATGATTTGAAAGTGTGCTGCCTATGCGGCAAAGATTACGAAGGTTACGGCAACAATGCACAGCCTGTATGCGATGGTCGGTGCTGCGACCATTGCAATCTGTCAATCGTTATCCCAGAGCGCATCCGCCGACTGCATGGCTCATACCATGTTGGTGACAGCATACACATTATCCATCTGCACGGAGAGGACACCACTTATGATGGTCGTGAGGGATGTGTTACCCATATAGATAGTATCGGCCAGCTGCATGGTGACTGGGGTGGGCTTGCCGTAATCCCATCCGAAGATGAATTCTATGTAATTGACCCGTCATGACGCTCATAGACAACAATATCGAAAAGCTGTTCGAGAAATATCCTCTCTACAGTCAGGATGGCCTTGATGTGAAGAAAGTCATTGTCAAGTATTTCACTCCATGGGCTCCGTGGACTTGGTACATCACGGAAGGCAGCAAAGAGGGTGACGACTGGCTTCTGTTCGGCTATGTGATTAGCGGACTGGGTGAAGATTGCAACGAATGGGGCTATGTTTCATTGAAAGAGTTGCAATCCATAACGGGACCTATGGGACTGAAAATTGAACGAGACCTCTATTTCGGTGAACATACAATTAATATGGAGGGGCAAGTGCTGTGAATCAGAGTTCGCTTGATTTGTTGGGCTTTTGAATACCAAATTCCTTTTTGATTCGCTGGACGGTTCTAATACAATGACCAGTCAGTTTAGCGGTGTCTCGTATGGTGGTACCTTTTTTCAAGTGACGAATCACCTCCCGATATTCCTCTTCCTTAGTTTCCATAGGTTTCCTATACCCGACCTTGCGTCCGACCTTGCCGCCATCGGCAATATATTTTTCTCGACCACTTTGAAGCCGGTAATAAATGGCTTCCCTTTCCAGTTGGGCACATGTCCCTAAAACAGCAATCATAATAGTCAGGAACGGGTTCTCGCTGCCATCTGGATTGAAAATCGCAAGGTTCTCTTTCTGAAAGTAGATATTCAGGTGGTGGTCTTTGCAGTACTTCACATTCTCCAGCACTTCATCCACCTTTCGACCAAGACGGCTGAGTTCGCTGATAAGGAGAATTCCGATGTGGTTCATGATGCAAAACTCCATACATTCACAGAGTATCGGACGGTCTTGGTTACGCTTGGCCCCGCTGATGTGTTCCTCAAACACCTTGCTGACCTCATATCCTTCATGGTCAGCGTATGCCTGCAAGTCCCGGACCTGCCTTTCGGTATTCTGCCGACCACCCATACTGCTGACGCGGGCATAGATTACGGATTGTCTCATTGCTTCGGTTTTTATTTACCCTGCAAATATACGAAAAATTTTCGTATTATACAATAAATCAAAGAATTAAATATACAGCAGTTCAATGTGGTATTTTTACATGGTGGGTTATTTAGAGTATTACAAAATTATAATATTACAGTGAGAGCGCAACAGCCCCCCTCTTATAAAATATAGTTTGTAGTTCCTTATTCTTCGGCTTTTATAATTTTCCAAATCTTTCTCAACTTCATAGCTCCGCCATTCGTATTACAAAATTTATAAAAACATTCACTACCAACCCTCAAGTACTCGCAACACAGCGTCTTCGACTCAAACGTTATTCGTCCCTGATTATCCAATCCATCCGGTCTCAAGCTCTCATCACCAACCCACTCAAGCGTAACCGACATCTTACGACTACTCCTTTGGCCTCCTTTCCTACCTCCTTCACTCTTGCCCGTCCTATTTCCCTTTTGTCCGCCCATACTCTTCTTGGCTTTGTCCCCCTTTTTCCCGTTTTCACTTCTAATAACCTTGATTCTTGCTTTACGTCTCTTTAAAATATCTATTTTTGCGTCAAACACATCCTCAATAGAAAGATTATCTTCCTTGGTAACGCACTTGAAAATAATAACTTTGCCAAGAATCTCATGAAGTTCCTTACATTTCATTGTAAAAATACTTATAGCAAGCGGGCATATCCACCTTTTAGTGACCTCACCTGCGTATTTTTTGTAATCGTCGCGCAGCCTTTTTCGAATATATTTGGACATTTTGCACAATTTTACAAGGTCCTCTAATTCTGTCAGAATGGTATCAACTTCAATTGACGAACCTTCCTCGCGAAGATTCGTGTATAATTTCACATCCTTTGAATGCATATCTAATAAAATGCCATGATACCGCCTCAGCCATTCTAACCAATAACTTGAAGCGGGCTGAGAGAAGTCAATTGGTTCTTTGGACTCCTTGTCAATAATTTCTTCAATAAACCGGTCGCTTTCTTGTCGCTTGTATTCGTTTGGCATCTTGCGTCTTCGAGCGTAGCGATCGCTGCCATAATCGAATACCTCTATATACCCACTTTTGCACAGGTTTTCAATAATTACCCGTTTGTCTGCCTCGCTTGAATAGTACTCCTCCAGTTGCTTTTCTACATACCAGTTGGTGTATTTTTCTTCTTCGAATAAAAAATTTTTGACCACTGGATTATTCGTGTGCTTTTCAAGTTCATTTGCTGCCATCAAACGTTCTTCCGCTGAGGCATCTTCGTGTACACGCTCGTCAAATACAACGTATGCTTCCACATCGGCCTCCCTGATTCGTCCCAACGCCTGTATGATGTATGCAGCATCGGTTTTTGGATTGACCTCTATGATCACTATGATTTTTTCTTTCTTGTTCTTGAAATTGATACCGGCATACGCGATTCTTGTGCAAATCGTCAGACTCCTGTCAAGCATTTCGTTATCCAGCACCTCTGTGGCGTTGTTCCCGGACTGGTCCCAAAACTTTGAGTGAACCATCGTGATTTCATCAGGGTTGTATTTCCCTTTTGCTACGCAATTTTCATATAATTTCCTTGCGGAGACATCGGAGAACACTACGATTTTGGACTGGGAACGCCTCAATATATCAACCAGCCTTTCAATGGTGTTATATGGATTACATGTGTCTATCCAGTTGAGCCTTACTGGATTGCGGTCACGGAAGAATGTGAGAGTGTGGTCGATATTAAAAAGTTTGTGCTCCCATGTGGGGGTCGCTGTCACCAACACCACTTTGCCTTTAAATTTTCTGATACGTCTGACAAATCTTACGGCCGCTTTCCGATAGCTCCTATCGGTAAATAAAAGATGGCTTTCGTCAATGATGATAATGTGGTTCCTGAAATCTTCATTCAAGTAACTGATTTTTTGGACAAACCGATCCCAGACACAAACGTTAGTATTATCCGGATCAAATCGTAAGTAATTAGGATCTACTATTTTTTCTATTTCAATTTCCGATGGCACGTCTTTGAAATCCATGTTCCTTTCCAGTTTTGAAAAAGGTTTTCGTACCGGGTGTTCCTTGTTTTTGACGACTTGACTACTTGGAATTTTCTCCTTTTGTTTGACACACACATAGTTAAAATCAGACGTGGCAATTTTTTGAGCTTTCATCTGTTGTGGTGTGGCGGGTTGCCCAAGAATAAAAGGATAAAAAATCTGTGGGTTATAAGGTTGTGGAATTTTCTTGTATAATGAAATTTGGCTGTTGAAAGGAATTACGATTATACACAGGCGTTTACTGGCAATGCGGTTTATGAGTACTGTCTTTCCTGTACCGGTTGGTGCTACAATCTGTACACATCTGTGCGTGTCAATCGCTTGTAATATTTGTGACTCATAGTCGGATAGATACTTATTCCGGGGTACTAAAAAACCTTCAGTATTTGGTTGGGGATGGTGAATCTCAGCTTTCTTATCGGTTATAAAAATTCCAAATTCGTGGTCAAATGCTTCCCTATATAACTTATTGGTACCGCAGTTGGTCGGGTACATAAACTCATCGTAGTTGACAAACAGCTTTTTATATATTTCAGATGCTTGCTGAACATCCTTATTGCAGTAATTCATAACCACAATGGACCACTGGAACCTTAGATCGCGGCCAGATAAGTTCAACACACGGAAGTTGTCATCAACATTGATTTTGTGCGGGTTGCCTATAATAATACCACCAGCATGTCCATTGGGGGCAGGTACGGCATTGGGCTGTTGTTTTTTTTTGATGTTGGCTGAGTTCGGATTCTGTGGGTTATTGCTATCGATTGGGACTTTGCTGTTATCCATTGTTCTTCATTGCTCGTTATATCTTCGTGGTATGGTCGTGCCATAACCACAAATAATAAATCGGCCCTTAATTTTTATGAAGAGATAGGGGGAATGGAAAAATATTCACATAATTCACTTGCAGGACAGTGGACCCAACTTATGAGGAGGCCACCTTACGCCTATGCGAGGAAGGTGGCCTCCAGCATCAAAAAAAGTACTATTTTTGCCAGCGAAAAAAGTGTTCAACCCAGCGTTCAAGGGGGTCAAAATTTAAAATGCAAATAAATGATTATCAATACAATAACAACCATTCTCAATTTTCGTTTTCCGCTCTTAAAAGCACCTCTAAAGGGTGCTTTTTTTGTTGGTACTCACTTTCGCCAAAATACAAAATGAACTATACCGACCTTTTCATCGACTTCGATGACACCCTATACGACACCCGCGGCAACGCTATCATCGCCCTGCAGGAGACCTTCAACGCCTTCCAGCTCGGGCACTGGTTCCCCACCCCGCAGGCGTTCTACGATGCCTACTGGGCAGCCAATATCGACCTGTGGTCACGATACTCCAAAGGCGAAATCACCCGCGACTACCTGATCGTGGAACGCTTCCGGCGACCGCTGAGCGTGGGGAAAGGACTGGACGTGACCGAGACGCTGTGTTTAGAGATGAGCGACCGCTTCCTCGACTTCTGCGCAACAAAACCCGGACTGGTGGAGGGCGCCCGCGAACTGATGGACTACCTCCGCAAACGCGGCTACCGGATGCACATGACCAGCAACGGCTTCCACGAAGTACAGTATAAGAAGTTAGAGGCATGCGGACTGAAAGAGCATTTCGACACCATCGTCCTCAGCGAGGATGCCGGAGCCAACAAACCCTCGCAACAATTCTTCGACTATGCGTTCCAGCTGACGCGCGCCCACCGCGAAACCACCCTGATGATAGGCGACAACCTTCAGACCGACATCCTCGGAGCCCAAGCCGCCGAACTCGACACCCTGCTTTTCAACCGCTGGGACGTGGATACTAACGAATGCCCACAGCCACCCACCTTCATCGTGAATAACCTGAAGGACATTATGAAAATACTGTGACAGAGTGTTTTCGCTGAAACGATAGGTTTCTACCCTACCCTTCCATGTAAATATCGATCAGCCCTTCCGGTGCATTCACCCGCAGGATGCGCTTCTCACGGTCCACCTCCTCGAAAATATCGTCCACCGCAGGAATCAAAATCTCCTTGCCGTCGCAATCCACCTGCATGATGGGCTGGTTGCTGATGTCGATAAAGTCTTTGCAGATGCCGATATTGCCCTTTATCTTATCAATTACTTGAAAACCAATTACTTCGTGGTAGTAAAATTTGTTACCTGTCAATGGCGGAAGCTCGGTAATGGGAAGATACATCTCCATTTTCACAAGCGACTTGGCCTCCTCGCCATCCACATCGGCGAATTTCACCACGGCATTGTTGCCGCCCCGCAGCTCGATGCTGTCGATCATATAGGGGATGTACTCGTCGCCCTCCAGCAAGAATACCGCACGCAGGTTGATGTACTTTTCCGGCTCGTCGGTGTCGAGAAAAACCGTCAGTTCCCCTTTGTAGCCAAAGGGCTTGGTGATAAGGCCGAGGTAGAAATATTCCATGGTTTATTGGTTGTTGGCAAGAAGCATTTTCACTAATTCGGTGTTGCCGAAATGTCCCGGGTGGGAGGCCACCACATGGCCTTTCAGCGGACGGCCCAGCAGGTACAGGTCGCCGACGAGGTCGAGCAGCTTGTGGCGCGCCGGCTCGTTGTCGTGGTGCAGGTCCACATTGTTGAGGATGCCATTCTCCGTCACCTTCAGGTCAGACTTGTGGAAGAAGGCGGCCAGCTGGTCCAGCACCTCCTGCGGGGGCACCTGCGCCACAAAGACGATGGCGTTGTCCACATCGCCGCCGTGCGCCATACCATGCTGGATGAGGAACAGCAACTCATGCAAAAACACGAACGTACGGCAGTTGTATAATTCGGGAACGAACTTTTCAATATCTTTAATTTCAGCATGTTGTGCAGCCAACACCTGCGTGCCGTAGTCCACCTCCACCTCGGCCTGGAAGTCGTCGGCAGGGGTGACGGTGATGGAAATCTGTTTTTCGGGATGGGTGAACGTCACCGGCTCCTTCACGATGAAATACTCACGTTCGGCCTCCTGCTCCAAGATATTCACTTTCTGCAAGGCCTCCACATAGAGGCGCGAGCTGCCGTCCAAGATAGGAGTTTCGCAGGCATCGATGTCGATGAGCACGTTGTCGATCTGCAGTCCGGCGAGGGCGGCCATCAGGTGCTCGATGGTACGCACCTCGGCCTCGCCCTCACGGATGGAGGTGCCGCGGGAGGTGTCGAACACGTTGGTGCCCAACGCCTTCACGGTAGGGGTGCCGGGCAGATCCACACGGCGGAACACGATGCCGTGGCCGGCGGGGGCAGGCAGGAAGGTCACCGTGACCTGCTTGCCGGTATGTAACCCTTTGCCAGAAAGGGAGATAGATGCGGAAATAGTAGTTTGTTTACTCATTCTTCGAAAGTTTTTTCTCTAATTCGTCCACTCGTTTGTAGAGTTCGGGTAATTTTTTTCTGTAAATGATGAGGCGTTTCTCCTCGCCGAAGGGAATGGCGGGAGAGCCCAGCACAATCTGACCGCCCTTGAGCGAGTGCGACACGCCCGACTGCGCGCCCACCATCACGCCGTCGCCGACGGTGATGTGGCCGGCCACCGCGCCCTGACCGCCGATGATGCAATGCTTGCCGATCTTGGCCGAACCTGCTATGCCGGTCTGTGCCGCGAAAGCGGATGCCTCGCCAATCTCCACATTATGAGCGATTTGGATAAGGTTGTCGAGTTTCACGTTCTTATGGATGATGGTGGAACCCATGGTGGAGCGGTCGATGCAGGTGTTGGCACCAATCTCCACATTATCTTCGATACGCACGTTGCCGATCTGTGGTACCTTGATGAAGTCGCCATCCTTGGGGGCGAACCCGAAGCCGTCGGCGCCGATCACCGCGCCGGCATGGATGATGCAGTGGTTGCCGATTTCGCATTCGGCATACACCTTCACACCCGAGTTGAGGGTGGTGTCGCAGCCCACGCGCACATGGTCGCCGAGGCACACGTGCGGAAAGATCTGGCAGTCGTCGCCGATGACCACATTTTCGCCCACGCTCACAAACTCGCCGATATAGACGTTCTTGCCGATTTTGGCGCTTTCGGCGATGCAGGCATGCTGTGAGATGCCGGGCTTATGGCGTTTCGACTGGTTGTAGAAATCCAGCAGTTTGGCGAAGGCCACGTAGGCATCCGGCACCTTGATGAGGGTGCAAGGCACGGGCTTCTCCGGCTGAAAACTCAGGTTGACGATGGCCGCCGTGGCCTTCGTCTCGTAGATGTAGTGGGTGTATTTGGGATTGGCGAGGAAGGTCAGTCCGCCGGGGACGCCTTCTTCAATTTTGCAAACGGTGTTGATGACCCCGTCGGGGTTGCCGACCACCTCTGCGGAGAGCAGTCCGGCGATTTGAGCGATTTTAAATTCCATCTTAAAAAAATTTGGCAAAATTACGTAATTTTACCCAATTAGCGGATGCGAAATGAAAAAAACTACTTTTCGGTCAGATACATCACCATTCTTCCACCTTCGTATAATTTTATCGTGAGATTATGATACGTCCACATCCAGTAGGTGCTATTATCGGTAATTGCGACAGGCACTTGGTTTGTCAGGTAGGTCAAAATCTGTCGGATTTCCTCAACTTTTTCCTCATAATTGTCCGTTTTTCCCAAAATATAATGATCGTTTGCATTGTACAATCTGGTCTTCATCCACTCAAAAAAAGCTCCTTTAACCACAGAATCACTTTTGTGTACGCAATAGTCCACGGATAACGTTTTTTCGCTATCAATCACCGTGTAGTAGCTATATTTTTTATACTTGCCATTTTGATACTTATCAGGATAGTATCCATTGGCCAAATCTCTAAACTCCCCATCGGTTGTGGCCTGCAACATCTTTTCCACGCTATCGACTTGTGTATATGTCAGATGATCAATATGATTCAGCAAATACTGGAGCAGAGACTCAATGTGATCTGTGCCGATATGGGGCAAAGAGTCTTGGTTATGGATGATATGGCGAATGTGAATGAGGGTGTCTTTGATTTCCAACACACCAAACGAATTATTATTCTCTTCAAATTGCTCAAAACATTGATTAGGAGCAACATTCTTACCTCTATAGTAGTCGTGCAGTCGATAGAACTGGTATGGGTGTCCCAAATCAAATTTTTCGAGCAGCTTTCCATCCTCAATTTGGGCAATATATGTTTTCTCCTTCGTATTCACCAAATAAAACATGTTCCCGTTGGTCAGAAAGGCATTCGAAAACAGGGTGTCGTATACCAGCGAACCGTCGCCGTATGCCAGAAAATTCCAGCAAAAATAATCTTCCAGAGTTGCTTCTCTGCCAGTAAAATGGGAAAAATTAGGAACGGGCTCCACCTTCAAACCGCCTGAAGCCCAAAGTTTTTCCAAAAAAGCCCAGTGATTAGCAGCTGCCTTTTCGTAAGTGATGTTTTTCTCACACAACTTCACTTTCCCATCCAATGAATTCAAGGTATCTATTTTGCTACCCCGAATGAAATAATAGGTATTGTCATTTTTGATGATACGCGACAAGTTTTCTGGCATAAGGTATTGGCGGGAATTTTCCATGAACCAAGTATATCCTCCCCATTCACCAATATCTATAAATGCGATAGTATATTGGTCATCATCATAGATCACGTCGGAAACCACTTTCATGGACTTCCATTTCCAGTTGTTCATTTCAAAATAATAGCCGCTCTGTTCGTCATCGTAGGGATAGGGGCGTAAATAGAGGGTGTCGTGGCGAACAAAAAGGTCTCCATAAATACTCCCTTGAAAATCTTCGGGCAAGCTTACTTCAACCGTCTCTTTCCCATCTTCTGAAATGACCAGCAATCGGTTTTTACAATATCCTTCAAAGATATTTTGGTCTAAGAAAATACAGAAATAATATCCGTGGTATTTCGCTGCCCACTTCATTTCAAATCTCGAAAGGGGGCTTATATAATCTTTGGCGTTGATTCGCACGGTATCTTCCTCTAGCAGAAACTGCTGGGCAAAGGATGGGAAAGATATAACGAGGAATACGACAAGCCATTTTAAACGTTTCATGGTCATTGGGGAATTTTAAGATGACGCTGCAAAATTACAAAACAATTTTAGAATTAAGAATAAAATAATTAAAATTTAGAAGAACATCCCCTTCTGCTTGTCCTTCTCGCCTTTGCTCTTGGCACTAAAGACCTTCTCACCCGTGTAGGGGTCGTAGCCCAAAAAATACATGGCGGTGGAGTAGGTCATGGGCGTGGGGGTGAAATCTTGCACCTGCTCAATGTGAAGATGCTGTCCCTCAGTGGCTTTGTGCAACGCCTTCATGTCGTCGAGGGTGCAGGCGGGATGCGCCGAGATGAAGTAGGGCACCAGCTGCTGGTGCAGTCCCGCCTCGCGGTTCAGCTGCTGGAATTTCTTATTGAAAGCCAAGAAACGGTCGAACGAGGGCTTTCGCATCTTATTGAGCACCTTCGTCTGCGTGTGCTCGGGCGCTACCTTCAGCCTCCCCGACACATGGTGGCGCACCACCTCACGGAAGTAGTCGGTGAGCCCGTTCTCGCGGTCGGTACCCTCATCGGCCAGCAACAAATCGTACCGGATGCCGCTGCCAATGGTGATGCGGCGCACCCCCTTCACGGCGGCGGCCTTCCGATACAGCGCAATCAACGGCTTGTGGTTGATGTCGAGGTTCTTACACACCTCCGGAAAGATACACGAGGCGCGGGCGCAGCACTGGCACGCCTTGAGGTTGCGGCCATGCATGCGGTACATGTTGGCCGACGGCGCGCCGAGGTCGCTGATATGCCCCTTGAAGTAGGGACGGCGTGCCAAATCCGTCACCTCCGCCAGCACCGACCGCTCGCTACGCGAGCTGATGAACCGTCCCTGATGGGCGGTGATGGCGCAGAAGCTGCACCCGCCAAAACAGCCCCGGTGTATGGTGATGGAGTTCTTGATCATCTCCCATGCGGGGATGTCGCCGCGCTTGGTATACTTGGGGTGCGGGGCGTTCATCATCCGGTCGTAAAGGGCGTACTGGTCCATCTCCTCCTCAGTGGCAGGAGGATAGGGCGGCAATATCACCAACTGTTTCTTGTTGTACGGCTGCACAATGACGCGCTGCTGGCGCTTGTTGCCCTCGGTCTCGAAAGCCACAAAGTTCTCGCCGTAGAACCGCTTGTTGCTCAGCTCTTTTTCGAACGGATGTAGCATGAGGGGCGGCTCGGTGCCACAATAATCTTTGTAATGGTCTGTAATAAAAGCGATTTGCGAACACTCGTGGAGGTGTGCCCGCCAGTTGTCGGTCTGGAAGATGCGCACCAGGTCGGTCATGGGGCGCTCGGCCATGCCATATACCAGCAGGTCGGCGCCACAGTCCATCAGGATGGAGGGGCGCAGCCGGTCCTGCCAGTAGTCGTAGTGCGACAGGCGGCGCAGCGAGGCCTCGATGCCGCCGATCACCACGGGCACGTCGGGGAAGAGGCGTTTCACCCACTGGGTATAGACAATGGTGGCGTAGTCGGGACGGAAGCCGTGCTGTCCGCCCGGCGTGTAAGCGTCGTCGTGGCGCAGACGTTTGGTGGCGGTGTAGTGGTTCACCATCGAGTCCATATTGCCAGCGGTGATGCCAAAGAACAGGCGCGGCCGGCCCAGTTTGGCAAAGTCGCGGCCGTCGTCCTGCCAGTTGGGCTGCGGCACGATGGCCACCTTCAGCCCCATGGCCTCCAGCCACCGCCCGATGACCGCCGGCCCGAAAGAGGGGTGGTCCACATAGGCGTCGCCGCTGATGATGATCACATCCAGCTCGCTCCAGCCGAGGGCTTCAACTTCTTTCTTGGTGGTGGGTAAAAAATGGTCCATCATTTCAGGTTTTTCCGCACCTCCTTCACCTGTTTGAAAAGGCCGGGGTAGTCGATACGGAAGTGGTTGTCGGTGAGGGAGAAAAGGGACAGGAATTCGGTATTTTTCACTTTTTCGAAAAGGGTGGAGATGGCGAGGTGGTTGAGGTGGAGGCCGTGGTTGAGAGCTTCCATCTCCACGCGGTGGATGGCCACCTTGTAGCCTTTTTCGTCGGTCACGATGCCGCTTTTGTTGAGGAAGGAGGCGCCGGCTTCAAACTGCGGTTTGATGAGCAGCATACACTGGCCATCGGCTTTCAGGAAGGGGTGGAAGTAGGGGATGATGTAGGTAAGGGAGATGAAGGAGACATCGGAGACGATGAAGTCGTACTGACGGTTGCCGACCTCCTGTGGGGTGAGTTCGCGGAAGTCGCGGTTCTCGATGGAGAGCACCTGCGGGAGGCCTTGCAGGGAGGGGTGCAGCTGGCGGGTGCCGACATCCACAGCGGTAACGTGCGCCGCGCCGTGTTTCAGGGCGCAGTCGGTGAAGCCGCCGGTGGAGCTGCCAATGTCGAGCACGCTCTTGCCGCCGAAGTCGAGCTGGAAGTCGGCGATGGCCTTTTCGAGCTTGAGACCGCCGCGGCTCACATACTTGTTGAATATGTCAATCACCTCCACGGCAGCGTCGTCGGCCACCTCCTTCGAGGGCTTGTCGATGAGCTTGCCGTTCACCGTAACGGTGTGCTGCACAATGGCGTCCTGTGCCCGTTCTCGCGAGGGGAACAGTCCGCGTGCCACCAAAAGTTTGTCAAGTCGCATAGATAGGCTGGTTCGTTTCGTGGTGCAAAAATACAAGTATTTCGTGAAAGAGTGGCAAAAGCGGGCATTCATTTGAAAAAAATCTTGTAGTTGTAATGTTTCAATGTTAGTTTTTTTCATAATTTTGCAGCGCCATTTGGCATCCGTTCTTTTTTAACCATCGAAGCGTATAACTTTCCTTGTCCTTTGAAATTTCCACAAACCAAAGCACAGCAAGTCGTAAAGTTGTAACGCTCACGTGATACGTGGGCTTTACTTTACTGTTGTGCAAGGTCGTGGAAAACCTCAAAGGGCATTAAAGTCGGGGCTCACGCTTTTTTTGCCATTTTATCATTCTTCAGAGCTCAAAGAGTGCGCAACATCCAGCGTATGGAGACTGTTTTTATGAAAAACAAACTGTTTTTTCTCTGCCTCTTGGTGGCATCGTCTTTCCCATTCACCGCACACAGCCAATATTCAGATTGGGATGAGGAAAATTCTTACTCGGTTGAAGATTCGCTAAGAAATCTATCAAAGGAGTATTATTCGGACCTCCAACACTGGGACATTTATATCGAACCAGGTACCATTGTTGGGGAGGATACTGTTTTCGACATGGCTGGGTTGAGACACGCCTATTACGTGCAACGCTATTATATTCATGCGATTCCCAAAGGTGCGAACTTCCGCTTTATGCCGTCGCCTCTCTCCCGTTTATTTTTCTATGGTCAGAAGCTGCCCGTTGAAGGAAAAGAGTTGCCATATTTTCAGAAGGTACGTGAAGCAGTATTCCCTTACGCAGCCCAATTCTCGGCCACAACACCAAGCCGCACCATTTTTGAGCAATACGCCCAGCAAAGACTGGAAGCCGATTTGCGTTATGTGATTGACAGCTTGATGACCAATATTGTCGGAGAACTTGATTTGTACAATTTCAACGACACAACTCCAGGTTCGGGATACCTCTTTTACAGACAGTTTAATTCTACACTCACTTGCTTGGAGAGAGAGATTTATGACGCTATCCCTGCTCAAACCACATCATTGTCAGTAGCACAATTAGCCACCCATGCGATAAAGCAAGCCCCTAATATATATCTTGTACCCCAGAATTCCCTCGTGAAATTGATCGCACACAAACCGGAATCGTATTTTTTGGAAGGATTATTAGATTGTTTCTGGGAATTTCCACCCGAAATTTCAGGGCAAACGTATATCTTTTTGGATAACAACACCATCGTTCCATTCAACATAAATTATTCATGGGACGCAATAGGAGAGGGACAGATGGTTTGGGAATATGGTGATTCTGAGTCCATTGATAGTGTCATTTTTCTCTCCTCCAATGGCTATGAGAAAAAAAGGTTGGCGGATTTGTACCAGGCTTCTCTGAAAGACACCCTTCATTGTAAATGTTTACCCCAATACCCTCCTTTGTTAGAGGTATGGATAAATGATGAATTGTATGATAAGGTGGGTTCTCATTATTATGATATAAACGAAGAGGACAAAGATATCATACTTCAATATTTAAAGGAAGGGAGTTTCCTATACAATTATTTTGTGAAAGATCTCTACAAAGCCGAGAACCGATACTTTGATTCATATGAGCCACAAGTCACCTATCACCGTCTATCAGAGATAGAAGAATCTCTGTTACCTACTACCCTATATTTATCTAAACAGCAGAGCCAGAAAATCCAAAAATTACTGAAAAAGAAAAACCAACTTGAGTACCAAAGAGACATAGTTTCGGCCAAAGATGCACGCGCACACAGCAACGCACGCATTCCTCAAGGCCAATTGCGTGCGAAATCATCAAATAGTTACTCTGGCGGAAGAAATTGGATACTTTATGGTGAGAATAGAGATAATATGGGTAAAGGTGAAAGAACCGATGGCGCTATAACCGTAGAAACGGGAACCATCCAATTCCTTTTAGTTGATAACTCAAATGGAATTTGTACTGGGAAATATAAATCCAAATACGACAAACTAACCGCTAAAATCAAAGAAATCAAGGAGGCCATCAACACTGTTGCTGGATGTAAGCTATTTAAGAACAATTATGCCGGATTTGGACCTGAGATTGGTTACGAGATAAATTATTAACAATGTCATGATTGCAGACTGATTATTAGGGCGGCCCGGCTCCCTGCGGTCGCCGTCGGGCTATCCGCTCTACTTCGCTTCGCTCCGTGCTCGCTCCTATCCCTGCCGCGACCGAGCCTCGGGGCGGTGTCGGCATTCCCATTCTGTCGCGGGGGTGAACCCACAAGAAACACACCGCCAGTTCTTCCGCGGCATACCTGCCGTCAGGTTCTATCTTCCAACCAGCGTGCCGCGGTTGGCGGTAGGGCGCAGCCCCTCCCCAGACTGCACTCCACTTCGTTCCGCTTGTCTGGGGTTACTGAGATGGTGTGCCTCCGGCACACGAGGAGAGCACGTCAGCATCCACGCCCGGACGCACACCGTGCGTCCCTACAGCCAGCGCCACGGTGTAAACCAGCAGCATAATGATAAACCAGGCAGGTTCAACCCACCGCCGCCTTGTAAATTCCGGCGTGAAGAAATCGGGTGAAGCGAGCGTGAAGAACGGCGAATTGTCCGAAGATGAGCGCAATGAAATGAAGCTCATCAAGTTTTTCGCCGTTTAGCGAGCTTTATTCGATTTTAGCCGGAATTTACACAGCGGCAAAGCGCATTTCTTTTGGTTCGTTTTCTTTTTGCAATCGAAAAGAAAATGAACATAACGATAAGAAGCGTGCCGCCACCGCGCTCGTTCTGCACCCAAATGGAAGTTTTGTGAGCAAAATATCCGAAATTGTGACTATCTTTGCACCTCCAAATCAAACAAACCACTATGCTGCAAAAAGGAACCAAAGCCCCTTATTTTGAGGGAGTTGACGAAAACGGAAATCCCGTCAAACTGACCGACTTCGCTGGAAAAAAGTTGGTATTATATTTCTACCCCAAGGACAGCACGCCCGGCTGCACTGCCGAAGCCTGCGACCTGCGCGACAATTACAATCGTTTTCTGGCGCTGGGTTACAGCGTGTTAGGAGTGAGCCGCGACAGCGCCGCCTCCCACCAGAAGTTCATCGCCAAGTACGAACTGCCGTTCCACCTCATCGCCGACACCGACCTCACCATCCTGAAGGCCTACGAGGCATGGGGCGAGAAGAAAATGTACGGCAAGGTAACGGAGGGCACGCTGCGCACCACCTACGTCATTGATGAAAACGGTGTGATTGTAGAGGCCATCGGCAAGGTGGACACCAAGAACCATACAGCGCAGATATTGAAATAGTTAGCAGCGATTTGCACAACCCATCCACCTCTTCCGCTCCTCTTCGTCCATCTGCTCGATGGCGTAGCGGAGGGCGGTGCGGGGCATTTCGTGCGCATGCAGCTGGAGGAACTCTCGTAGCATGTCCATGCTGATACGTTTCCCCAGCTCGCGGAGCATCCAGCCGACCGCCTTCTGCATCAGGTCGTGCGGGTGATGCAGGTGTATTTCCGCATAGCGCAAGCACCACCATGAGTCGCCCTGCTGCAGGGTTTTCCACGTGCAGACCATGCTCATGCGCTGTTTCCAGAGGCACGGACTGGCGGCCAGCTCGTCCATCACCTGCACCTTATATTCTTCATGCATGCCCAGCTCGTCGCCACCAAGAAAAGTGGGCAGCAACAGCCAGTTGCCCAGTATTTTATGGGTGGAAAGGTCCACCAGATCCCAGTTGTTGGCCTGCTCGGCGTATTGCAGGTAAAGGGTGAGGATTTCGTCGCGCCGGTGTGCCGCCTCCGCATGGTTGGCCAACCGCTTCGTGGCCAGCTTCTCGAATTTCGCAACGAGGATCAGCAGCCCGCAGAGCCGCACCTCGTGCCACTTCGACATCAGCAGCTCTGGAACCTCCTCGAGCGGAAAATCCTTGGCGGCGGCCTTCACCACCTCTCGAGTCTGCGGCACCTTCAGTCCGAGAAACTCATCGCCCTCGCCATACTGTCCCGCTCCGGTCTTGAAAAACCGCATCAGCACCGCCCGCTGCTTCTCGTTGCGCAGGGATTCCATGTAGGAGATGATGTCGTGGGAGGAGAGTTTTGGTTGCTTCATCGCTTTGAAGGTAAAGTTCGTTTTGTTAATGCTACAGCTGTATTTTTCCTATCAGGGGAAGTTTTACACTGATCTTGTAGAAATTACGAAACCATTTTATTCCCGAGCAAAGATTTGATAGTTTTCCATTAAACGAGCTTATATCGTTACAACTATCGTTGCGAATATCTTGGTTTTCTTCTTCAGATAGTGTTTCATCGGTTTGAAATACAACGGGTTCTGGGTAGATGATAAGGCATTTTATTTCCTCGGAATAAGTTTTGGTAATTGATAGGCTTTGCAAGATTTTCCAATCTCTTGCATATCCGCTTATCTCGCGAATGTCATCAATGATGCCTCGATTTGAATAGTCATAATGCGGCTTGTACTTGGCATCCATAATTAAACACTCATCTTTTTTAATAAAATCAACCGCGGTGCCACAATGTCCTTTGACTTTTAACTGAATCTGCCCTGGATAAGCCTTTTCCAATTGACTGTACACCCACATTTCGTATAGTCGCGACATGTCGATCCAAAATGGCGGAGTAGAGTGTTGCTCTTCGCTTGCTTCGCTAATCGAATAGTCGTATCGGCGTAAGAGCATTTTTGCCACCCTAATGGCTTCTTTGTATTCTTTAAAAAGCTTGTTGGTTGATATTTTTTGCACCTGATAAGGTTCGATTTCGTCGGAAATATGCCCAACTGCTGTTTTCAATCGCAATAAACTGGATTGAATCTCCGAATATGATGACTGAGCCTTCAAGCTCTCGTAATTGTTGATGATTCTGTCCGCAAAGAGCAATGCTTTTTTCAGCAATCGGTTCTCGGGAATGTCATCGGTGTATTCTTGATATTGGCAATACGCTCGGTCAGAACGTTGTTGGAAAACATTTTTTTGAAGATGTTTGGTGATGAGCAGTCGTCCTTTTACTTTTGTCTTCAGGTTTTCTTCACGAACGATATAATCCTTTTTCAATCCTCGTTTTACAAGGCGTTCCAACAAGGATATGAAATGCAAAACTAAAAGCGGTGTCAGTTGGTTGAGTTGTTCATTGGTTTCAATAGTTGGTTCATCAAATTGAATCCCATAGCATTGGGCAAAATAATCTGATTCGTTTTTTGCATCAATCTCCAATGCCTCCAGAAACATAGTCACAAAGTCTATGTTTTTCATTTTCGGTGTAACAATAACAGCCAATTCATTTTTGACAAGCCATGAAGCACCTATGTAATAACTTGCACAATAGTCATAAATGCCAAGATACTTTGGCTTCTTCATATAGTCGGTCTGTTGAAAGGCAAGATTTAAATTCTTGATCTTTTCAATATCCTGACTATTAAATGATTGATGCTCTATTAACGGTATGATTTCAGGCATATTGACTATTAAATAGCTGCTTTCCAGTCATTAAAAGCTTTCTCCAACTCGTCTTTTTTCACATTGATGATGCAGTCTTTGTTGTATTCACGAATCAATGGAATGATTTCATACTCCAATTTCAACTTCAGTTCATTGTCGTCATCAGCCATGAAATAACTGTGCCCGACCATCAGGTCGTCAATGTCCATGTCAGGGTGCTTTTTATCATCGTTGAGGAAAGAGTAAACGTAATCAAATAACTTCACTTGTTTTGATTCCTCTCCGTATTTGTCGACAAGTATCTGCTTATTAGCTTTCAGTGTCACAAACGCAAACCTTCGACGCACGGCATAATCAATGCTGCCCACACTGCGGTCGGTGGTATTCATAGTGCCGATGATATAGAGGTTGGAAGGAACGCCAAACGATTCTTTAGAATAGGGGAGAGTCACTTTGATTGGATGATTACCACCTATTCGTTTATCGGACTCAAGCAGAGTTATCAGTTCTCCAAAGATTTTTGAAACATTTCCTCGGTTGATTTCATCAATGATGAGGACGTAGTTTCG
>JAEEGK010002015.1_pt1 | contig 51010 bp, 42 predicted proteins | sample 8958771 | NCBI WGS metagenome assembly JAEEGK01 (sample SAMN16246547, study PRJNA631951) | gut metagenome | biome: gut microbiome; feature: rumen; material: SC-attached | host: Bos | place: Iran: Karaj | collected 2018-10 | reverse complement strand
CTATCTCGTCTCCACCGCCTCTGGAGATTACGATCTCGCCGGAATCTTCCAGTTTACGGATAATATTAACAATCTTCTGCTGAGCTTCTTCAACATCCTTCATACGGACAGGACCCATGAATTCCATATCTTCCTTGATCATCGTAGCAAGACGCTTGGACAGGTTATTGAATACTGCATTCTGTACCTGTTCATTGGCCGCCTTAAGTGCAATACCCAGATCGTTATTATCAACGTCACGAAGAACTCTCTGGATCGATCTGTCATCAAGCAGCAGGATATCTTCGAATACGAACATCTTCTTTCTGATCTCGTCCGCAAGTTCGGGCTCTTCGATCTCGAGAGATTCCATGATGTGTTTTTCGGTACCGCGGTCAACAGAGTTAAGTATTTCAACAACAGAGTCGACACCGCCGATGATGGTGTAATCCTGATTTACAAGGGAAGCAAGCTTCTGCTCGAGTATCGATTCGACTTCTTTGATAACATCGGGGCTGGTTCTGTCCATTACCGCGATCCTTCGTGCAACATCAGCCTGTCTGTCGGGAGCAAGTCCCGATATGATCTGTGCCGCCTGCTGAGGAGCCAGATATGACAGTATCAGAGCAATGGTCTGAGGATGCTCATCCTGAATGAAGTTAATAAGCTGTGACGCATCGGTCTTACGTACAAATTCGAAAGGCTTGACCTGAAGTGATGCAGTGAGTCTGCCGATGACATCCATCGCCTTTTCGCTTCCGAGGGATTTTTCAAGGAGTTCTCTTGCATATCCGATACCGCCCTCTGCGATGTACTGCTGTGCAAGACATACTCCGTAGAATTCTTCGAGAACAGCTTCCTTGACTTCGGGACCTACTGTTCTGGTATTGGCGATCTCAAGCGTAAGCTCTTCGATCTCTTCTTCCTTGAGGTGCTTGAATATACCGGCACTTCTCTCAGGACCCAGAGTGATAAGAAGTATTGCGGCTTTTTGAAGACCGCTTATTTCATTTTGTGATGAGCCGAACGCCATTTATCTATCTCCTATGATCAACCCCAGTCGTCGGTCAGCCAGTTACGAAGAAGTGCTGCCGCCGCTTCGGGATTTTCATCAACAAACTTTTCGATCATCTTTCTGGTCTCGGACTTATTCTCTACATCGATGTCTTCAAGCTGAGGCTCGGGGCTGGACTGGAGAAGGTCTTCGACGGAAAGCTCGGGAGTGGTTTCCTGTTCTTCTTTCTTGGAACCCATGCTCCTTAAGATGACAAATGCCAGGAGTCCGAGGATCAGAATGATAAGGAACGCGGACAGAACCGTGGTCCAGCTGATCTGAAGACTTTCCTTGTCATAGAATATCGGAGATTCATATGCAACGATCGTAATATTGGAGGCAGGGATGCCGGTAGCATTTGCCGCAACGGCATAAAGGTCTTCGTCTACTTCAAGCTTACGGTCTGCGGAATTTGCTATCTTATACTCTTCCCATGTAGTTCCGTCGAGAAGTCCCTGTGCCTCTACCTCTTCCTCACGGATCTCTTTGTAAGTGATAGCCGCAATGGACATGGATGAATTGTTGTAATTGATCGCACCTGCGGGTGTAACTTTATACTCCGACGATTCGTTGGGAAGATAGTCTTTCTCGGTTTCGGCGGACGAAGATGAACTATTGCCGTAATCGCTGGTAACGTAAGTTGTTCCTTCACCATTGGAATCGGTTCCGGGAATTCCTCCGACACCGTTCTCGGAAGAAGACTCATAAGTCTCTTCATGGGAAAGCATTCCTTCCGTACGGTCGGAATTTGCATAATATTCTTTGACAGTCTTCTCGTAATTGGAATAATCCATGTCGAGATGGCTGGTAACTTCAACATTGTTGTAATTGGGAGTTCCGAGAAGAACTTTCTTGACCTGATTGGCTATCATAGCCTCAGCCTGATTTCTGAGTTCCTGCATGGAATTTGCAATACCCGATGATGAATAATCATCTCCTCCGGCGAAAAGAAGTGTTCCGTCGGAATCAAGGATAGTGATATTGGCGGTATTGCTGTTTCTTAAGAAAGTCTGGATACACTTGGCAAGATTTGCCGCCTTGGCGGTGGTAAAGCTTCCGTCATGTTCGATCTGGATATACGCGGATGCCTCTTCTTCATTCGATATAAGAGTTCCGGTATCTTCGGGGATATTCAGATTGACCTTACAGTCATCGACGCCTTCGATAGCCAGAATAACGCCCTTGAGCTTGTTCTCCATATAGAGCTGATAAAACTTGGCCTTATCGGAAGTAGTTGTTGAAAGCGAGCTGCTTAGCGCTTCTTCAAGAGTGTACTCATCCGGAACAAATCCGGAAGAACCGAGGGCAAGCTCCGCAGCGGTGTACTGATTGGTCTCAACACTGATGGTCAGAGCATCCTGAGATTCGGTGTGTGCAATGGAGTTCTCATCCAGTATTGCAATGATCTCGGATGCTTCCTTGGTAGAAGTTGCGGTGATAAGTACTCTGTACTTGGGTCTCGAAACAAAGAAGACTATAAGAGCAAATACAGCAACAGAAAAGACAGCAAGGCCAACAATAATGCCTTTCTGTCTTGAGGTGAACTTATTCCACCATTCTTTAATCCTGTTCAATAATTCCTTTAATCTCTCAGGCATTTATCCCCGCCTCCGAAAATAATTTTCGTCGCCAATCCCTGCAAGCAGGATCAAAACAATTAAATCTGGATCTGCATAAGCTCTTTGTACGCTTCGAGAAGTTTGTCCCTTATTGCAATGGTATATTGCAAAGCAGTCTCCGCTTTTTGAAGAGCAATCGTAAGATCGTGGGTCGAATCGGACTGGCCGAGTGCAAACAGGATCTCCTGATTCTCTGCATCGGACAGATATGCATTCGTAGTCTTGATGCCTTCAACCGCACTGTTAAATACGGACGAAAAAAGAGTACCGTCCGGTGATTCTCCCTCTATGGATCTGACACCGGTAGCTCCGCCGATCTTTCTGTAATCACCGGCGCCGGTCAATTCATGCACAATTGATGGATTCATTTATTCTCCTAGGGTTCTTATCAGGTTCCGGATCCGATCTGCAGTCCCTGCTGAGCCATGGACTTTGCAGCATCAAATGCGGTAGCGTTAGCCTCGTATGAACGGCTGGCATCGATAAGATTGGTCATCTCGGTAATGATATTTACATTGGGATACATTACATATCCGTTCTCATCGGCATCGGGATGCGAAGGATCATAGACCATGTTCTGAGGAGTCTTCTTATCCTCAAGAACCTTGGCAACCTTAACACCCTTTCCTGCATAATTCTTGCTGACCGAATTGAGTACATGACTGAAGGTGTCGCTTCCGCGAACTCCCTTCTCCTCAAAATAAACTACTTTTCTGACATAAGGATCGCCATTTTCGGTTCGGGTCGTATTGGCATTGGCTACGTTCTGGGATATGATATCCATTCTGTAACGCTGGGCGGTAAGGCCGGATGCACTTATATCAAAAGCCGTAAACATTCCCATGGCAAACTCCTTTCATCACTTCATGACTTTCTTCAGGTTGGAAAACTCTGAGGTAAGAGCCTTCATAAGGCCCTGATATTTAAGCTGATTCTGAGCAAGAAGAACATTCTCGTTCTCGATATCAACATTATTCTTATCTGTTCTGTATGAATAAGAAGCCGCGTCCGTATAAGCTCCGACGTTCAGTCTTCTGAGCTTGAGATTAGCAACCTTCTCATCCATGGATTCGAATCTTCTGTATCCGAGCTCTTTTTCGAGAACGGATTCAAAATCAACATCCTGTCTTTTATAACCGGGAGTATCAACATTTGCGATATTATTGGCAATGCACTGGTCACGAAGCCAGGAAGCATCTGCCGCCTTGTCGAGAACATTGATATAATCAAATGCACTTGTATTAATCATAAATGCTCCTTTTTTATGATACCTCACCAACTATTAATTATACTTAAATCAGCTGAAAACACAATATATTTTTAGCAAAAGACGGATCACCCACTAAATATGGTGTAGATATATAACATGCGCTATAAACAGATCCGGGTAAAACAAAAAGGACCTGCCCGAAAGCAAATCCTTTTATAAATCACTCCTATAATCTTAAATAATCTTTTCCTTAGAAAGCATTATACCACGGCACAGATAAGCATTTCAACCACTATCTGATACCCTGGGATATCCTCATGGATTCGATCTCATCGAAAACATACTCATTAAGGATCTTGATGTAAGTTCCCTTCATACCGGATGATCTCGACTCTATTATGCCGGCACTTTCAAACTTCCTGAGCGCGTTTACTATTACGCTTCTGGTGATGCCTACTCTGTCAGCAATCTTACTTGCAACCAGTATTCCCTCATCACCCTCAAGCTCGTCGAATATATGGACGATCGCTTCCATCTCGGAAAAAGAAAGAGTACTGATAGCCGATTTAACGACTGCGATCTTTCTGCTCTCTTCCGCACTTTCTTCGCTCACGGACCTCAGCATTTCAAGTCCTACGACGGTTGTGCCGTACTCGAGGAGAATGATGTCGTCGATATCATACTCTTTATCCATACGATATACAAAAAGAGTACCCAGACGCTCACCCGCGATCTCTATGGGAGTCACGATAGCCTTGTAGACTTTGGTGTCAGTCTTTTCAAAGCCGAGTGTGTCAAGATTGACATTCTCCTTGGTGGAAAGCACGGAAAGAAGTCTCTCGTTGAGCATCTTATCAATGAACTCACCTACTTCTCCGCCTATCAGTTCGGTGATGGGATCTTCATCGGGAAGAATACCGCGCCCGAGAAGCTTACCCTTACGGCTGATAACGATAACACTCGAAGAAAGGATATCTCTCATTACCTGACAGATATCGTTGAAGACCACTTTACTGGAATTGTTGTTGTGAAGCAGTCTTCCAATTTTCCTGGTTTTATCAAGAAGCTGTACACTACTCATATAGATCCCTCGCAACATAAACAATTGCCCTACGGAGAAATGATATCAGATAAAATCAGGTATTTCAATGCAAATTTTCAGATATTTTACAAAAATATCTCAATCTTTGTAATAATTAGTTAAATTTATGTCAAAATTTATTCTTCGGTCTGTTCGGCATTCTCCGAATATCCGCATTCCTTATCGGAGCATACATTCTTCTTGCCCTTGGTAACCATGTATTTACCGCACTTGGGGCACATCTTCCCGGCAGGCTTATCCCAGCTCATGAATTCACAATCCGGATAACCGAGACAACCGTAATATTTTCTGCCTTTACGTGTGATCTTGATAACAACTTCGTTACCGCATGAAGGACATGCGATACCTGTCTTCTCATAATAAGGCTTGGTATTCTTGCAATCGGGATAACCGGGACATGCGAGGAACTTACCGCTGGGGCCGTATTTAATGACCATCTTGCGACCGCACTTTTCGCAGACCTCATCGGATTCCTCATCGCGGATCTCAACCTTTTCAAGCTCAGCATTTGCAACATCAACGGATTCCTTAAGATCGGGATAAAAATTCCTGATGATAGTCTTCCACTTAACATCACCCTCTTCAACTCCGTCGAGAAGGCTTTCGATGTTGGCGGTAAACTTGGCATCTACGATCTGGGGAAATGCCTGCCCCATGAGCTCGTCAACCGCATGACCGATGTCGGTGACGTAAAGGTTCTTCTGTTCCTTGGTTATATATCTTCTCTTGATAAGAGTAGTGATGGTGGGTGCGTAAGTACTGGGGCGTCCTATGCCCTGCTCTTCAAGAGCTCTTACCAGCGAACTCTCGGTATAGTGTGCGGGAGGCTGAGTGAAGTGCTGCTTGGGATCAAGAGTGTTTAACTTAAGTTCCGAACTTTCGGTAACGGCCTGATCAAGGCTCTTTTCGTCCTCAGCATCATCCGACTGAACATATACTTTTCTGTATCCGTCGAATACAAGACGGCTTGAAGCAACTGTAAAAACATGCTCTCCGGCACCGATCTTGATTGAAAGAGTCTCATAAACCGCAGGAGTCATGCAGCTTGCAAGGAACCTCTGCCAGATAAGCTTATAGAGTCTGTACTGGTCTCTTGAAAGCTGGCTCTTGATGGACTCGGGCTCTCTGGTAAGAAGAGTCGGTCTGATAGCTTCGTGTGCATCCTGTATTCTTTTGCCAGTTCCTTCGGAAGCATTCTTTCCTGCTGCATATTCTGCGGAAAAATTCTCTTTAAGATAGTTCTCCGCCTGAGTCATTGCTTCGTCGGAAACTCTGGTGGAATCGGTTCTCAGGTAAGTGATAATACCTACTGTGCCCTCTCCCTTGATCTCGATTCCTTCGTAGAGCTGCTGTGCAACACTCATAGTCTTGGAAGTTGAGAAATTAAGGCTCTTGCCCGCTTCCTGCTGAAGCGTGGAAGTAGTAAAAGGAAGGGGAGCTTTCTTCTGTCTGGTTCCCTTGGTCACATCGTTTACTACAAACTTTTCTTTCTCAACCGACTTTATGATCTTATCAACATCAGCCTTGGATGAAAGCTTGGCTTTATCGGAACCTGTTCCATAGTATTTGGCGGTAAGAGGTTTCTTTTCTCCCTTTACGTTGAGGATCGCATCGAGCGTCCAGTATTCTTCGGGAATGAATGCGTCGATCTCCGCCTCTCTGTCACATACCATGTGAAGAGCTGCAGACTGGACACGTCCCGCAGAAAGTCCGCGTTTAACCTTTGCCCACATAACGGGGGATATGCTGTAACCGACAATACGGTCAATGACACGTCTTGCCTGCTGTGCATCAACCAGGTTCATATCGATCTCTCTGGGATGCTTAAGTGATTCTTTAACTGCGTTCTTGGTGATCTCGTTAAAGGTGATCCTGTAACATTTTTTATTTTCGAGAGCAAGTGCAGCCTGGAGATGCCAGCTGATTGCCTCTCCTTCGCGGTCAGGGTCGGTTGCGAGATAGATGTTATCCGCTTTCTTGACTTCCTTTCTAAGGGAAGCAAGGATTTCGCCCTTTCCTCTTATAGTAATGTATTTAGGCTCGAAATCATTATCAATATCCACGCCCATGGAACTCTTGGGAAGATCCCTTACATGTCCCTGGGATGCGGTTACTTCATATCCTGAACCGAGAAACTTCTTTATGGTCTTTACCTTCGCAGGTGACTCCACTATTACGAGATTTTTTGCCATGAATGTCTCCTTCGGATTTTTTTGCTACTAAAACCAAACGTTAAGATATATACAACAAAAAAAATAAAAAAGCAAATATGGGGTTATGGAAGCCGTTTCTTCCTGCCACATTAAAAGCCTTAAACAAAGGCATAAACCCATTTATAATTTTCTGCTCATGATCAGTTTCAGGCAACAAAAAAGTCGAGGCTTATTGCCTCGACTTTTGAGCAGCTGGTAGGGGAATCGAACCCCTGTTTCCGCCGTGAGAGGGCGGCGTCTTAACCGCTTGACCAACCAGCCATTTGCAAGTCGCTTTTTCCGTGCGACTTGCTTATATTACAATACAAACAAATAAAATGCAACAAGAAATTTCAGAAATTTTAAAACAATTTTTTAAGCACCGAACATATCGAAAATACTCATCTGGTTAGACTCGGGAATATCACCGAGAATTCCCAGTTCTTTGAGCTTGTCCGTAATGGTTCCGGAAGCCCTTGTTCTGTCCCTGAAATCCTGACAGCTTAAGAACGGTCCTCTCTTGCCTTCGAATGCTATCGCCTCGGCAACGGATGCACCAAGGCCGGTAATACTGGTAAGTGCGGGCATGATCTTTCCGTCGATAACCTGGAACTGGTTTGCTTTAACAAGAGCAAGATCGATGGGCATGAATTCAAATCCTCTTGCATGCATCTCCTGTACTATTCTCATATCCGACATCTGATCGACTTCGGTATTGGAAAGTTTCTCCGCGTTCTTATCTTTTTCGGAAAGTTCTTTTTTCTTTTTCAGCTTGGTAAGTTCATCCTCGAGAGCCGCTTTCCCCCTGCACATAAGCTCATAGTTGAAAGCCTTTGCTCTTATCGAATAATAGGCAGCGTAATACTGAAGAGGGTAATGCACCTTACAATATGCGATACGCCACGCCATCATAACGTATGCGGCAGCGTGCGCTCTCGGGAACATGTACTCGATACGTTCCGCAGACCAGATATACCAGTCGGGAACTCCGCAATTAACCATGTCCGCTTTCCACTCGGGCCAGTCCTTGAATGTGATTTCGCCCTGTGCATTTCGGCTTCCTGCAACTTTACCTTTACGTACAGCCTCCATGATATTGAAGGATTCCTCGGATTCGACACCCTTACCTATGAGATAGGTCATGATATCGTCTCGTGTACAGATGGCAGTCGAAATGTCCGCGGTTCCGTTGGAGATCAGAACTTCCGCATTATTCTGCCATACGTTGGTTCCGTGTGAAAGACCGGATATTCTGACAAGGTCAGAGAACATCTTGGGCTTTGCCTGTAATACCAGGTTAATAGCAAAGTCTGTTCCGAACTCGGGGATACCAAGACATCCCAGCTTACATCCACCGATATCATCCGGGGTGATTCCGAGGGCTTCGGTTCCCCAGAAAAGACTCATGACATCCTGTCCGTCAAGGGGAATATCCTTAATGGGATCGAAGCCGATGAGATCCTGAAGCATTCTTATCATGGTAGGATCATCGTGTCCGAGTATGTCGAGTTTGAGCAGGTTATGGTCGATCGAATGGTAATCGAAATGAGTCGTTATCGTATCGGTCGTCATATCGTTGGCGGGGTGCTGAACGGGAGTGAATGTGTTAATATCCTCGCCGTTGGGAAGAACTACGATTCCGCCGGGATGCTGACCGGTTGAACGCTTAACGCCCTCGCATCCCTTCTGGAGGAATTCGACTTCCGCATTACGTCTTCTTATACCACGTTTTTCATAAAACTTTTTGATAAAACCGAATGCGGTTTTTTCGGCAACGGTACCTACGGTACCTGCTCTGAATGTCTGACCGGTACCGAAAATTACTTCCGTATATTTATGTGCCTTGGACTGATACTCACCGGAGAAGTTAAGGTCGATATCGGGCTCCTTGTTTCCTTTGAATCCGAGGAATGTTTCGAAAGGAATATCAAAACCTTCCTTACAAAGATTCTCACCGCAAACGGGACATACCCTGTCGGGCATATCCACTCCCGCTTTTCCGCGGAACTTCTTAACCTCTTCCGAATCAAAATCATAGAAGTGGCATTTTGCACAGTAATAATGCGGTACCAGGGGATTAACCTCGGTGATACCTGCCATTGTTGCGACAAACGAACTACCTACGGATCCTCTGGATCCTACCAGGTATCCGTCTTCAACCGATTTCCAAACGAGCTTCTGAGCGATGATGTACATAACCGCGAATCCGTTCGTGATAATGGATTTGAGCTCTCTTTCGAGTCTTTCCGTAACGATGGGAGGAAGTTCGGGACCATAGATCTCATGTGCCCTGTTGTAGCAGATATCGGTAAGAAGCTTATCCGAATCGGGAATGACGGGAGGACACTTGTCGGGTCTTACGGGCGAGATGGTCTCGCACATATCCGCGATCATATTGGTATTTGTTATAACGATCTCTTCCGCTTTCTGGCTTCCCAGAAAGGAGAAATCTTCCAGCATTTCTTCGGTTGTTCTGAAGTACTGAGGAGGCGTTGCGGGAAGGATCCTGTCACGGTTCTCACTCTTTGAATCATAGATGACATCCCTGTAAAGTCCGTCATCCGGATCAAGGAAATATACGTCACCCGTAGCGACTACGGGCTTGTTGAATTCCTTACCGAGGTCGATCACATTCCTGATCATATCCTTGATATCATCAACCGATGAGACCGTCTCAAAATGATTATCCTCAACCATGAATTCCATGACTGCGGGTGGCTGAACCTCAAGGTAGTCATAGAAATTAACTATATTCGAAATCTGTTCATCGGTATGGCCTTCAAGAAGAGCATCCATCAGCTCTCCCCTGTAGTTACCGCTGCCGACGATAAGGCCTTCCCTGTACTTTTCGACAAGGGATTTGGGAATCTTGGGGAATCTGTTGAAATAGGTAATATGGGACTCCGAGATCAGATGATACAGATGTATCCTTCCGAGCTCATTCTTTGCAAAAATAGTACAGCGGCTGGGTCTTAACTTGGAAATTGCCGAAGTACTGGAAGATCCCTTCCTATTAATATCTGCAAGAGTCTGCATACCCTCAGCTTCAAGCTGTTCAAGCATCTTGATAAAGATACCTGCGGTACACTCAGCATCATCTACCGCTCTGTGGTGATGGCCGAGATCTACTCCGAGAGCTTTGGCTACGGCATCAAGGGTAAACTTCGAGTGACCGGGGAGCTGTACTCTCGAAAGGGGAAGTGTATCGATATAGACGGGATCCTGAGGAGTTCCCAGTTCTCTGCACTTTTGCTTAACGAAGTTAACGTCGAATTCGGCATTGTGCGCAACCCATACACAGCCTTCGCAAAAGCTGATAAATTCGCGCATTACAACGGATATGGGATCCGCATCTTTTACATCGTCATCAGTGATCGAAGTAAGCTTTGTGATCTCATACGGAATGGGTTCTTCAGGGTTAACAAACTTGGATAAACGGTCCACTATCTTACCGTTTGAAACCTTAACCGCACCGAACTCTATTATCTTGTTCTTAACGGGCGAAAGACCTGTAGTCTCTATATCGTAAACAACATAATCGTTGTTCATCAGAGGCAGGTTATCATTACCCGTAACTATCTTATGAAGGTCATCTACAAGGTACGCATCAACGCCGTAAAGGATCTTGAAAAAGTCCTGTCTGTCGGGATTGGGATCACCCTCAGCAATACGCTTTGCCTTCTCTCCCTTCTTGCCGCCCCACATGTCATCCCAGACATGTCCGGCATCGGTAAATCCCTGAACTACACCGTTGTCGGTAAGAGCAACGGCTCTGTGTCCCCATTTGAATGCGCGCTTAACGATATCCTTGGTCTCGGATACGCCGTCCATATCGCTCATCTTGGTATGACAACGAAGCTCCACTCTCTTTTTGGAGGAAGTGTCCTTGCGTGATGTTCTGAAATCATCGATCTTTACAATACCCTTAACATTACCTATCGTAAGATCTCCGCGGTCGAATTTACCGTTACTTACGGATATGAAACCGGTGAGTCGGATGAATGTTCCGGGATCGAGTTTTTCCTGCATTGTTGCGGATTCTGCGGTATCAACATAGATCCTGCAGCTGATCGCATCGGTAAAATCCGCGATGTTAAATGAGATGATGGATCTGCCTTCTTTGATATCAATGGCTTTGATGGAAAATACCATACCCTTTACGGATACGGTTCCCATTCCTTCATTGAGCTCGTTAAGAGGAACAGTCTTCTCATCCGGGAAAACAGAACCGTAGATGGCATTGGGATCGTTCATCTTGGGCATTTCTCTTCTGAAGGAATTCCTTCTGAAACCGCCGTCTCCGCCGGAATATCCGCCCTTGAAACCGCCGCCCGAAGACTGGGCTTTAGGCTGTTCGGGAGTTGCTTCCTTGGGCTTTTCAGCCTGCTGAGCGGACGAATCCTCGGACTTTTTGTTTTCTTTTTTATCGGAACTTTCGGTGGCACCGAGGAATTTTTCTTCGGTCCTGTAGGCATTCTGAGTGGCATTTTTTACTATCTGCAAAAATGCCGCATCGTCGCCCTGCTGTTCAATTTTTACTTCATGATAAGTAAATTCTATGGAGCCGTTAGTGCCAAATCTTTTGATATAAATATCATTAAGAAGGTCCAGGAATTCCTGGGATTTTGCATGATAAACGGGGATGTCACCAAGCGAGATGATCATCTTATCGGGGGACTCAAAGCTGACCTTTGCGGTCCTTATCATATTAAAGAAAAGAATACTGTTTTCCTCTATCTCCACAAGAGCGGAATCAACGTATTCTTCATATACTTTTTGAAGTGTGGGTGCGGAAGGAATATTGAAGGTTTCAAAAACCCTGACCTTGGTCCTGGGATTATTTATAACCTGATTCGTGATCTCGCGTTCGAGTTCGCGAATGATATCTTTGGTGATTATATGATCACTTTCGATATAGACGTTAAAGAATTCATGATTTTTAGGCACCGTGACCTTGGTTACGGTGGTGTCTTCCAATAAAAGCGAAGCCTTGTTCTTAAGCTTAAGGTTCGGAAAAGCATCCTTAAATATAAAGCTCATATTCAATTCCTTTCGAAGAGGTCCTGCCGTGGCGCTCTCGCCTTCCCGAACAGGTACACATAAATGTTGTCGGTCAAAACGACCATAAAAATCTTATCACAAATAATCAAAAATGATGTCACAAAAATGCGACATCATTTTCTACATTTATTATTTACCCCAATTATCAAGTTCTTCCTTAAGAGCCTCGAGAAGCTTGTCTTCAGGGACTTTTCTGATGATCTCGCCATGCTTCATAAGAAGACCTTCACCGATTCCGCCGGCAACTCCGAGATCTGCTTCTCTTGCTTCTCCGGGGCCGTTTACGGCACATCCCATAACGGCAAGTTTAATGTCCAAGGGATAGGTCTCCGCTATCTTTTCAACCTGCTGAGCAAGGGAAATAAGATCGATATTCGTTCTTCCGCATGTAGGGCAGGAAACAACGTCGATACCGCCCTTTCTGAGGCCCAGAGTCTTAAGTATAAGCCTTGCTGCGGTTATCTCCTCGCAGGGATCCCCCGTAAGTGAAACTCTTATAGTATCTCCTATACCCTGACCGAGAATGAGTCCGAGTCCTACGGATGATTTGATGCTTCCGCTTCTTACGGTTCCGGATTCGGTGATACCTACATGAAGGGGATAAGGAGTCTTTCCCGCAAGAACTTCATGAGCCTTTACACACATCATTACATCCGAAGATTTGATGCTGATAACAAGATTGTCATAGCCCATATCTTCGATGAGTTTTACTTTGTCCAGGGCACTTTCACAAATGCCTTCCGCTGTAACACCGCCGTATTTTTCGACGAGATTCTTCTCAAGAGATCCGGAATTTACGCCGACTCTGATGGGAATATTACGCTCCTTGGCACAGTCGACAACAGCCTTAACTTTGTCGCTACTTCCGATATTTCCGGGATTAATACGGATCTTATCCGCTCCGTTTTCCATAGCCGCGATGGCCATTTTGTAATCGAAATGAATATCTGCAACAAGGGGTATGGAAATCTGCTTTTTGATCTCAGCGATTGCCTTGGCCGATGCCTCATCGGGTACGGTACATCTGATAATCTCACATCCGGCTTTCTCAAGTGCATGAATCTGTTCGACAGTTGCTTTAACATCCGCGGTCTTGGTATTGGTCATGGACTGGATCGCAATGGGATTTCCGTGGCCGATCTTTACGCCGCCTATATTTATCTCTTTAGTATTATCTCTGTATGACATAACGCCTCCGTTCATGTAAAGGTATTATACCATTCATTGACGATATTTCATCCCCATTTGAAATATTCCATAGTAGGGCGAAATGATGCCGCTTCAAGCAGGTGTTCACACCGGATATTTTCGCTTCCTTCGATATCCGCTATGGTCCTTCCCACTCTGAGGATCCTGTGATAAGAACGTGCCGATAGCTGAAGTTTCTTATATAGATTTTCCATAAGTTCCGTCTCTTTTTTACCCAGTTTGCAAACCGTATCCATATCATCAGCCTTGAGGTCTGAGTTAAATCTGTAGGATGTTCCTTTGAATCGTTTATCCTGCATTTCCCTGGCTTTCATGACCATCTCTGCCATCTGTGCGGAAGAGATTCCGCCCTTACCTTCCCTGATCTCTGATATGTCTATGTTTTTGAGTTCTGTGCACAGATCGATCCTGTCAAGTATCGGTCCGGAAATCTTACCCAGATAGTGCTTTATCTCATTTTCACTGCATCTGCATTTTCCTCTGTCGGGATAGTAACCGCAGGGGCATGGATTCATGGCGCATACGAGCAGGAAATCCGACGGATATTCGACGGAATACTTAACCCTTGCTATCTGTATTGTTTTGTCTTCAAGAGGCTGTCTGAGACTTTCTATGATGTCCCTGCCAAACTCTGGAAGCTCATCCAGGAAAAGCACTGATCTGTGTGCAAGGCTTATTATTCCGGGCCTCGGATCCACACCTCCGCCCACAAGTGCCTGTCGTGATATCGAGTGGTGTGGTGACTGGAATGATCTGGAAGTGATAAGAGCTTTTCCTTTGGGCATCTTTCCTGCGACGCTGTATATTGCAGTCAGTTCAAGACTTTCTGATAAAGTAAGCGGTGGAAGGATTCCCGGAATCCTCTTTGCAATCATCGATTTTCCCGCACCGGGCGGGCCTGTCATGATAAAAGAATGAAATCCGGAAGCACTTATCACAGCCGCTCTCTTTGCCCTTTCCTGACCGATGACCTGATCGAAATCAGGTATCTCATCTCCTGCCTTTTCAATGATCGATAAGGGATCCGTATATACCGCAGGAAGCTCTTCATCATCACCCGTTGCAAGAAAATCGATGACCTCTCTGAGATTCTTTGCACCACGCACCTTAATCCCCGGAACGATCGAACCTTCTTTGACATTGTCCGCCGGGATGATGCATTCCTTTATTCCCTTTTTTGCTGCAGTCTGAACAACGGGAAGAACGCCTCTTACAGGCCTGATCTCACCGTCCAATGATATTTCCCCGAGAAAAAGAAAACCTTCGGCACATCCGGGCGGAAGATATTCCATCGCAGTAAGCAATCCTATAGTCATAGGAAGATCGAATGCAGTTCCGTCTTTCCTGAGGTCACCGGGCGAAAGGTTTACCGTGATCCTTGATGCAGGTATGGATATACCATTATTTCTGAGAGCTGCTCTTATCCTGTCTCTGGCTTCCCTTACTTCAGGTCCCGGTGAACCTACTATATTGAACATGGGAAGACCGTTTGACATATCGGTTTCCACATTGATTATCTGTGCGTTTATTCCCTGTATCGCAGCGGATAGTATATTGCTGAACATGTTATCTCCTTATTTTCTGCAAAAGCATCCCGGACTTACCTGAACCGCATATTCTTCCAGACACAATTCCATAAGTATCAGGCAGATGCCCGTTTCGCCCGGTGATGTTAATCCTTTTTCTTTCATGTGACCGTCTATATCTTCCGCGCTCTGCGGGAAAAGAGTGAGCTCTCTATAGACTTCGAGAAGTCTTTCTTCGATATCCGGTTCTTTGTCCTTCTTACCCTCGTATTTCCTGTGACGTTTATCCGCCGAAGAGTCGAAAGATGGTTTCAATAGATTTTGCTGAGATTGTTCCTCAAATCCCGCTTCTATCTCGCTTAAATGATCTTCCAACAGATCGCTCATAAATATCTTAGGAGACAGATACACCTTGGCTCCGTGGCCAATAAGGCCGTTACAGCCTGCGGAGAGTTCATCATTAAGCCTTCCGGGAACAGCGTAGATATCCCTTCCCTGATCAAGCGCCATGTCGACCGTTATAAGAGTTCCGCTTCTTACTCTGGCTTCGACAACGACAACGGCATCGGAAAGCCCACTCACAATGCGGTTTCTGGGCGGAAAATATCTTGATACCGCAGGAGTTCCCGGAGGATATGTCGACAGGATCCCACCGTTTTCTTTTAACATTTCATACAGATCGGAGTTTGAATCGGGATAACAGATATCGGCACCGCATCCGAGTACGGCATATGAGTTTCCACCCGCTTCCAGTGCGGCTTTCTGGCTTATTCCGTCAATTCCGAATGCCATGCCGCTTATTACATTTACATCATTTTTACCGAGTTCTTCCCCCAGCTCTCTTGCTGTTTTTACGCCGTATGGAGAGCATTGCCTTGCTCCGATTATCGCAACGGAAAGCTTATTATTTTCCGGTAAACGTCCATAGTAAAAAAGAGCGAGGGGCGGGTCGGGGATGTATTTTAATCTTTCGGGATAGTCATCTTCCCATATGAAGCTAAGCTTCATGCCACTCGACATAAGCTCATCGTATTTTCTGAATATGTCATTTTCCTGTCTGAACCTGATAAGTTCGGCGACCTGTTTTGATCCCGATCTTTTCATCAGTTCATCATCGGAGCTTTCAAAAGCTTCTTTCGGAGAACCGAAAGCATTTAAGATCTTGAAAACCGGCCCCTGTCCGATCCAGGGCACCGAAACGAGCCAGAATGCATAAGGTCTGTCTTTAGTATCCAAACCTGTCCTTTCTGTCGTCTGTACATGGGAAAAACGGGCGAATGCCCAAGATAATGCGTGAGATGATTGTATTTCATATATAGAAATAATGTCAAGATTATTCCGGTACATAAAAAGGGCGGCACTTTCGTGTCGCCCTTGAAAATATAGGGTAAGGGGTGATCAGATCTTGATTTCCATTGCGTCGGGATCCTGTGCGAAGTGAATAGCCTGATCGCGGTCGATCTTTCCTTCGTAGAAGAAGTTGCAGATTGCTTCGTCCATGGTGATCATACCCATAGCCTTGTTTGTCTGCATTACGCCCATGATCTGGTGTGACTTTCCTTCACGGATAAGGTTTCTGATAGCGTGGTTTGCAAGGAGTACTTCGAATGCTGCAACACGTCCCTTGCCGTCATAGGTAGGAATGAGCTGCTGAGAAATGATAGCTTCGAGAACGCCCGCAAGCTGAATTCTGATCTGCTGCTGCTGGTGAGGAGGGAATACGTCGATAACACGGTCGACGGTGGATGCAGCACCTATGGTATGCAGTGTTGAAAGGACCAAGTGACCGGTCTCGGCTGCGGTGATGGCAGTGGAAATGGTCTCAAGGTCTCTCATCTCACCGACGAGGATAACATCGGGATCTTCACGGAGTGCAGCACGGAGAGCGTTTGCATATGAACCGGAGTCCATACCGATCTCACGCTGGTTAACAACAGATCTCTTATGCATATGAAGATACTCGATAGGGTCCTCAAGAGTGATGATATGAGCATCACGGTTCTCGTTGATCCTGTCGATGATGGAAGCGAGGGTTGTTGACTTACCGGAACCGGTAGGACCGGTAACGAGGATAAGTCCTCTTTTTCTCTCATGAAGGTCTACAACAGCCTTGGGAACGCCGAGTTTCTCAGGATTGGGAATCTCGGTACCTACAAGTCTGAGAGCAAGACCCGCAGATCCTCTCTGTTTAAAGATATTAACACGGTAACGGCCGAGAGCGGGGATTGAGAAGGACATATCGTATTCACCGATCTCCTCAAATCTGCGTCTCTGCTCTTCATTGGCGATGGACATAACTACGTCCAGGGTATCCTGAGGCATAAGTCTGTCATATCCTTCGACAGTAATAAGGCTACCGTTAACTCTCATCTTGGGAGGTACGCCTACAGTGATATGTACGTCACTGGCGCCGGCATTTTTAGCCTTTTGCATCACATCATAAATGTCTACCATAACTATTCACCCCTAAATAATTTAAGTTAATATATCCAGTTCCTTAATCGGGAACACTGATACCTGCCTGAGCAATTGCTGTCTGATCCATGATGTAGCGGTTATCGAGGGTCTTCATAACATCAACCACTCTCATATCCGAAAACTCATGAAGCGACAGATCCATGATCGAATTCTGACGGAAAGTAATAACCGTCGGCTTCAGGATATTCTCTTCGTTTTCGTTGATGATAAGAGCCTTCTCTCCGGAATTGAGAACCACGCTGACTCCGGGGAAAAGAATATATACGCTGTCCATAAGTGCCTTAACGACATGAGGATCGTATAACTCATCTTTATCCTGAAATTCTATGACCGCCTTTACTTCGGAGAGACTTTCTCCCGTAAGGCTCATTCCGGTAATCGCATCGTAACGGCTTGCGACCAGAAGGATCTTGGCTTCGACCGACATTTTCTTGGTCTCGATCTCTTCTCCCAGTGCAGCAGCTTTCTCAGCTCTTAAAGCCTGCTGGGAAATCCTCTTAAGTCTGGGGCCGTCGGTGCTGAAGCACTCTTCCAATACTTCCGCTCCGCGAATCGCTTCGTTGAACATTGTTTCCAGGCTGTCCCTGTCCGTTTCACCGCCATAAATAGCGGGATTTGAGGAACCCAGCTTTCCGATATCATGTATCAGAGCAGCTGTTACAAGAACAAGTCTGTCTTCAACCGGAATATTCATACGGCTTGCGATCATCGCACATAAAATAGCCGTATTAAACATATGTCTGCATACGAAATCATCCTTACTGCGAAGGTTCTGATAGAAATGAACCTTACCATCCAGGTGTCCGTACTGACGGATTATCTGGCTTACGATGGTAGGGAGATTACGTTGTTTTTTGGTGTTGAGGATTCTCGAGATCTCATCCTGAAGCGACGCAACCGTCTTGATCTCGAACTTTTCAAAAGCAAGATCTTCCTCTGACATAGGAGGCAGAGGTTCAGCGGGCTCTAAGATATAGATTCCGAGGAGCCCGAAATTTTTAACGGATTCGATACTTGCCGCAGTGAGTTTCGCGTCTCTTTCATAAAGAAGAACTCCGCTCTTGGAATAAATAGGCCTCGCAAGCCTCATGCCGCTTTTAAGGTCTTCCCATTTGACGAATTTCACTGTTACCCCCAAGCAAAACCAAATTTTAATAAAAAATTAATACTTACTCATAATACTATATCGAATTGTAAATAACAAGAAAAAATACCGTTTATAACGGGCTTAATCGATTACTTTAATGAAGAAACCATGCGTATAACGACCGTTTTTTGCATAATCTACACATTGCCCAGCAGAACACGTTTCAAATGTTTTTCCGCCACTGCCTTCAGATCTCTCATAAGATTAATGTCGGTAGGCGCTTCCCTGTATTTGTATCTGGGGAAATACCTGGTGATGTGAAGAGGCAATCCGGGATCAAGTGATGAGATCCATTTTGCTTCCTCTTCCATCTCCTCAGCCGAATCATTCAGCCCGGGTACTATAAGTGATGTTATCTCGACATGACACTTTTCATGTGACCTCTCTATAAACTCCTTAACGGTTCGAAGATCGCCGCCCAGCTTCTTATATCCTTCTTCTGTAAAACACTTAAGATCTATGTTCATCGCATCCGTAAAAGGAAGGATCTGGTCAAGAACTTCTTTGCATGCATTACCGTTTGTTACAAGTACATTCAACATGCCCGCATCATGAATAAGCTTTGCCGTATCCCGGACAAATTCATATCCCACCAGAGCTTCGTTATATGTATAGGCTATTCCGATATTCCCTTCTGGAATAGTATCACAGGCAATTTCAAGAAGCTTTTCCGGTGAAGCGGTATGAAGATCGGTAAAATCATCTTCACCCGCGGAAGCTATATCGTAATTCTGACAAAACGGGCAGGACAGATTACATCCGTAGCTTCCTACAGACAGGATCTTACTTCCCGGATGGAAAAAAGCCAGCGGTTTCTTTTCGATAGGATCAAGCGCTATAGAAGTGATCTTACCGTAATTTGCACTTACCACTTTTCCGTTTTCGTTAACCCTTGCCCGGCACCTGCCGATGCTCCCTTCAGACAATACGCAGTGATGGGAGCATACCGGGCACACAGCCGTATCAGACATGGCGTATTACCTCAAAGCGCGACAGCTTAACATCGTCATCATCTATATCAATACCTGCTTTTTGTTTTGCAATGGCAATCTGATATTCAATCGTATCCACTCCGTCAAGATCAGGAAGAAGAAGTCCTCTTTTAGATCCTTTCTCAACTATCACACCGTAACGCTTTACATCAAGCTTATCGGCTGAATCGATAGGTTCGGGGGATGTAAGAACATCAACGTTTATCTCAAGCTCATTAAGTTCATCCGGTCTGATCGCAGGAAATCTGGGATCCCTTGTAGATGCAGCTATGGCATTGGATATGATCTCCTCGGCAACATTTATACAGGTTGGAGCTATCGTTCCGATACAGCCTCTTAACGCTCCGCCTTTATGGATAGATACAAAGGCACCCGCACGATCGGATTTCATTTCCTCCGTCAACTCGGCATCTGATGGATCATAGATCTCTTTTTCGGTGATATATTTCTCAATAGTATTTTTCGCAAGTTCTACGTATTTGTCCATATCAAGCCTCCGGATGATAAATGCAAAAACCGTAACCCACTCCAAATGTTGCCTCGTGTGACAGCTTTTCAGTACTGAATTTTAGTCCATCAAATGCGCCGCCCATGATCGTAAATGATCTGTGTCCGCATTCCATAGAAGCATCAAGAAGACTCTCATCGTAATTCACCAGTGCTTTAAAATCTCCGTTTCCCATAGTTTCCATGATCTTCTCATCATATACCGGTCCTTCCTTTTGATATCCGTAAGGACCGTCTTCTTTCTGACAATGACTGAGATCACCGCTTGCGACAAAAACCGCTCTTCTGCCGGTTTTATCGATTGCCCGGCGGATGGCCTTGCCGAAATCATAATGCGTCTGAAGACTGAAGCCTGAAAGCCCGATCCGCACCAACTTATAATCGGTATATTTTTTGTTAATGAAATACATGGGGACGGTTGTACCATGATCAAGAAGCGGATCACGTTCACCTTCCGTTCCTGCGGGTATACCGGCTTTATCAGCTTCCGCTGAGATTGCACCTACAAGTTCCTCATCATACAGAGCATTGAAATCAACACTCCGTGCTCCGAACCTGCCAAAATCTCCTACAGCGGATCTTCCCGGGGAAATATGAAAATAGTCACGATAGAGAATAGAATGCGGAGACGTAAGAATAATGGTATCGGGTTTGACAGACGCAATATCAGAAGCCACTTTATCAAAAGAGGCTAAAGTATCGGCAATCTTCAGTTCTTCACCTCGTCCGATCTCAGGAACTGCGATAGGCGGGTGAGGTACCATGTAGCCTGCAAGAAGGGGCATGTTATTCCTCCACGAGACACCGATTGAACATAAGCCGCTCAAAAGAGCGGCTTAAACTTATATTTCTTACTTATGATAATGATACACCTTTGAAGTCACAAGGTAAACAATCTTGCACAGATCCTACAATCCAAAGCTCAGATAAAAGCCTGCATAACATGGTTGGCAAGATCAAGTCCTTTCTCAGTCAGATGAAGCCTTCCGCATTCTTCAGTCAGCAGTCCTTCCGATCGGAAACGCTCGATTTCCCTGCCATACACTCCCGAAAGATCCCTGCCGAATCTTTCTTTGAATTCATCCTCAGAGACACCCTTTGTAAGCCTGAGACCGAGAATCATGAACTCGCTCATCTTATCTGCATTTGTAAGCTTCTCATCAAGCTTAAATGAATCTATCGGATCATCCATATATACCGGGAGCTCTGAAGCATTGGTAAATCTGCAGCCATCATAATACGAGGCGGCACCCAGGCCTGCTCCGTAATATGTAACTCCCGTCCAATATCCCTGATTATGCCTACACTCATGTCCGGGCTTCGCATAATTGGAGATCTCGTATCTGTCATATCCGTATCCCGACAGGATGCGGGACGTCATATGATACATCTCTCTGTCAGTTTCTTCATCGGGAATATCAAGCTTGCCCTCTTCCTCCATTTCCGCAAAAGGAGTACCTTCTTCGACTATCAGGCTGTATGCGGATATGTGCGTGGGAGCAGGCTTTAGTTCGCATACGGTCTTAAGGGTTTCGGCCCAGGATTCCACGCTCTGTCCCGGTATATCACTCATCAGATCTACGTTGATATTGGTAAAACCTGCTTTTACAGCCGCATCGTAACTTTTCAGGAAATCCTCATAGGTGTGGATCCTTCCAAGCTTTTTCAATTCCTCATCCTGTACCGACTGAAGGCCGAAGCTGATACGGTTTATGCCGCATCCGAAATAAGCTCTCATCTTCTCTTCGTCCACTGTACCCGGATTACATTCCATGGTCACTTCCGCATCCGGATCCAGTGTAAAGTTTTCTTTAACGCAATCCATCACGCGTACCATCAGTTCCGCGGGAAGTACCGAAGGTGTTCCCCCTCCGATAAAAACGGAAGAAAGAGAGGTCTTACACCTCTCTTTTCCTATAAACATCAGCTCTTCACAGAGAGCATCTATATACTTTTCCTTAGTCTTCTCATCCGCGTTAAAAGAAAGAAAATCACAATACAGACACTTTCTGACGCAGAAGGGGATATGTATATAAATTTCCGATTTAGTTATCATCATCCAGTTTAAGTACACTCATGAACGCAGACTGAGGGATTTCTACGCTACCCACCTGTCTCATACGTTTCTTTCCTTCTTTCTGCTTCTCAAGAAGTTTCTTCTTACGTGTGATATCACCGCCGTAGCACTTGGCAAGGACATCCTTTCTCATAGCCTTGACGGTCTCACGGGCGATTACTCTTCCTCCGACGCAGGCCTGAATGGGAATTTCGAAGAGATGTCTGGGAATCTCATCCTTAAGCTTTTCACACATCCTGCGTCCTCTCTCATATGCGGAGTCGGAATGAACGATAAAGCTGAGAGCATCGACCTGCTCTTTATTGATAAGGATATCAAGCTTAACCAGCGAACTCTTTTCATAACCCTTTAGGTCATAGTCAAAAGATGCATATCCTCTGGATCTTGATTTAAGTGCATCGAAGAAATCGTAAATGATCTCATTCAACGGAAGTTCATATTTTATGAGTGCTCTTCCGGCTTCTATATACTCCATGCTGATATATCGTCCGCGCCTCTGCTGGCAGAGTTCCATGATGGAGCCGACGAAATCCTTGGTGACCATGATCTCAGCATTTACAATGGGCTCTTCCATATACTCGATCTCACTGGGATCGGGAAGATTGGAAGGATTTGTCAGGTCGATAACTGTTCCGTCAGTTTTATATACCTTATATACAACCGAAGGAGCGGTTGTTACGAGGTCAAGATCATACTCTCTTTCAAGTCTTTCCTGAATGATATCAAGGTGAAGGAGTCCGAGGAATCCGCATCTGAAACCGAATCCGAGGGCTAATGATGTTTCGGGCTCATAGAAAAGAGAGGCATCATTAAGCTGAAGCTTTTCAAGTGCTTCCTTGAGGTCTTCGTACTTCGCACTGTCTGCGGGATAAACTCCGCAGTAAACTACAGGCTGAACCTTCTTATATCCGGGAAGGGGCTCGGCACAAGGTCTGTCTGCTTCGGTTACGGTATCACCTACTTCAGTCTCGGAAAGTGTTTTGATGGATGCGGTTATATAACCTACCATTCCGGCAGAAAGCTCATCACAGGGAATGAATCTTCCGGCTCCGAAAATACCTACCTCAACAACTTCCTCTGAAGCTCCTGTGGCCATCATCTTGATCTTGGTACCCTTTTTAACCGTACCGTTCATCACACGGACAAATACGATAACCCCTTTGTAGGAATCGTAGAGTGAATCAAAGATCAGTGCCTGAAGGGGAGCGGTTTCATCACCCGAAGGAGCGGGGATCTTATTTACTATGGCTTCAAGAACCTCATCGATTCCTATTCCGTTCTTGGCAGAGATAAGAGGAGCATCCTGAGCTTCGATACCGATAACGTCCTCGATCTCATCCTTTACCCTTTGAGGCTCCGCGCTGGGAAGATCGATCTTATTGATAACGGGGAAAACATCAAGGTTGTGATCCAGTGCAAGATACACATTAGCAAGTGTCTGAGCTTCAACGCCCTGGGCCGCATCGACCACAAGGATCGCACCGTCGCATGCAGCAAGACTTCTTGAAACCTCATAGTTAAAGTCAACATGGCCGGGAGTATCGATCAGGTTAAAGATGTACTCTTTGCCGTCATTGGCCTTATAAACCGTACGGACAGCCTGGGACTTTATGGTGATTCCTCTTTCTCTCTCAAGCTCCATGTTATCAAGGACCTGCTCCTGCATTTCCCTTGCGGTAAGAAGGCCCGTTTTCTCTATGATACGATCGGCAAGGGTAGACTTACCGTGATCGATATGAGCAACTATGCAAAAATTTCTGATAAGACTCTTATCCATAAATACCTCTGTAATATCAATTCAAAACCCACATTTATCGATTCTATCAGAAAACAGGGCAAAAAACAAAGCCCCCCGGGAAATCCCGAGGGGCTGAAATGTTCTCGCAAAAGCTTAAGCCATCTTGTTAACAGCCTTAGCCATCTTAGAAGTCTTGTTTGCGACGTTGTTCTTGTGATATACACCCTTAGTAGCAGCCATCTCAAGAGTCTTGGTAGCAGCCTTGAGTTCTTCAGCTGCTGCATTCTTGTCGCCGTTCTCTACTGCGGTATAAACCTTCTTGATCGCAGTCTTAGCGGAAGAACGGATAGCCTTGTTTCTCTCTTCGTTTCTACGATCAACAAGAACTCTCTTCTTTGCAGACTTAATGTTAGCCAAAGTAACACCTCCAAATGTTATAAACAATGAAAATATTTAAGTGCCGGTGACTTTAGCCGGATGCAATGACGGTTGCATCTAAGCGAGACACGCACGCTAAAACATCACACACTTTGCTAATATACTCATTTCTTACGATTTTGTCAACGGATTTTTACGCAAAATTGTCAATTCTTGTTGAGTTTCCTGGTCCTTGTCTCCCTTCCGAGATAATTATCGGTGGAAACAAGCACCTTCCTGTTCTCCGAAGCCACATAGGTAGCGGCATTTACGGTAACGGTACCTGCTGCGGGATGAAGATTTACAAATCCTACTATAAGGCCGATGACTATAGCGGCAATAACGGCAAATGCAAAGCTGAATTCCATGAAATATGCCGCCGCAAGTCCGATCACAAGGCAAACCGCAGCAACTATAGCCGCAAAGCTCCATACCCTTCCCGCATCAACGGGTGCCTTACCGACAAGTTTTCCGGTCTGGCCGTTAATGAAGAATGGATAGGGAGTGCCCTTATAGGAATAATCATACTTCCAAACAGGCATAAGTCCGTAATGAGGCTCCACGGATTTATAGGTTACATTAAGATTCTTGTTCTGAACTCTGTCGTATTTTCCGTGTGAACCGCTCTTTGCGGCATCTGAACACATATCCATTCCGAATTTCTCGACCTGATCCTCGGCACGGGGTCTCAGCTCCTTAGATCCCTGATTATATATCTCGGAATAGAATCCGGACAGATATCTGGAGTCATAGGGAAGAGAATCCTTGGTATCGAAAGGTGCCAGAAGATCCATCATCTCATCGGGAAGCGCTTCTGCCGCATCAACGGGGAGTTTATCGAATTTAGCGTCGATCACACGGTTTACGTTATAAGAATCGATGTCGGTATATTCGGTATCGCCTTTAGTATATTTCTTTTCCTGAATACCGGTTCCGGTAAAATCAAGAGTGGTATCCATATCATAGAACCACGTAGGCATATACCAGCCCTGGATCTTATTGAGTCTTGCCTCACTGACAAGATCTCTGGGTGCAAATCTCATGGAAGCAAACTTCTGCTTAACCATGTCCTTGGCCTGCTTTTCATTGATTTTGAAGGGAGTCATAAATTCGGGCTTATAATCGCCCTTCATCCTGGAATCCACTATTATATTGGAATCACATGCGGGACATCTTAAAGCCGATGTGAACTTTCCGAGTTCTATCTCGCAATTACAGTTGGGACACAGAAGATTTCCGGCCTTGGAATAACCGAGTTCCTCTGCAGTTTCTTCGGTAGCTACATCACCGTCATTTACTACTGAACCGGTGCTCTCTTCTTCGCATTCCGTAGAATCGCAGAACGGACATTTCATCTTGCCGATCGAGGGCTCAAATTCCATGTCTCCGCCACAGTTTTTACATTTGTAGATCATAGCTTCCTCCTGAATTGTCAGACGCTTCCCGCCTGTTATTAATAATAATCGTGTATGGACACGGGATAATGATCACTGTTCATCTGAGCCTCGGAAATAAGGAAATAATCATATCTGAGCTTATCTCTTCGAACACCGTTTACTCTGTAAATGGGATCATCCCAGGTAACATCAACATAAAGCCAGACACCGTTTACAGCTACTCTGTTCCAGGCGTGTTCTCCGCCCTCTATAGTCTCACAGGGGATTCCGAGAACAGTCATGAAATATTCGAAAGTCTTGGAATATCCGGCGCAGACAGCGGTTCTGTTATACATAAAGCCTTCAAGGGTCTGGGATACATCCATTTCAGACTCATCATAATTAGCGTAGTTCACCATCCAGTCATGAACCGCTTTGATCTTCTGATCGGGCGTCATTGCGGGAGAGGTGATCTGTGAAGCGACCTGAATGATCATGATCTTGGCATTCGCATTAAGGGTGGTCCCTGAGGCGGGTCTTCCCTGGTACACACCTTCATTTTTGTACTCGTTCCAAAGCGCTTCTTTGGAAGTTCCGTAAACAGCCGCAAGGTCGGGATTCATTGCAGCATAAGCAGCCGCATCGAAAAGAACGGATTCATCCTTATATACATTTATCCCGTTTCCCCTTAGACTCCACCAGCGCTCGGGACAGTCTATTCTCATATAACCTGCGGACTGCTCGGTGATCCTTCCGTTCTCGAAAACATTTCCGTGACCGACCAGAGCTCCGAAAACATCAAGCTGAACCTGTGCAATGTTGTTAACAGGTAAAGGTGCGGCTGCGACAACGGTAAGTCCTGATGCGTTATAGGGAAGTCTTCCCTCTGCCTGTCCGCAAAGAACATAATGCATGTAGAGCATGTCTGCATCATTTCCGAAAACAGCAGCCACATCGGGATAAGCCGCAGCATAAAACTCGGCATCAAAAATATTACCGTCAGCCATCTGCTGAGGTGCAGCGAAAGCCGTCTGTGAATAGCATATTACGGCTACGATACAGGCTGCGATTGATAATAAAAGCTTTCTGATCTTCATAGTGATTCCTCCGTGAGGTATTTCATATATCATATCATAAAAACGTGGGAATCCCCCGTTTTCAATTCTCTATTATTACAATATCTTTGAGAATATAATGGAAAGACGGAGCCGAAGCCTCAGCATTTTCCGGATATTCCACCCTGAGACTGATGGTGTCTGAAGGATTTTCGGGATCGTAACCGTAATATTCTCCGGAAAAAACATGAACGCTTCCGTCAATAAAACCTTCTATGGTCCGGTCTACAAGTTCCCGTCCGCCTTCCGGCGCGATGGCGGGATTAAGCTCAAGCATCTCAACCCAGTTTCTCTCAAAGCCTGCTCCGATATCATTTCCGTGAACATGCCCTTTAACAACATCTTCTATCTTGCGGTCACTCATCACAGCCCTTATCGCATCACTTATATACGGAGTCCAGTTGATCCTTGTTCCGATAAGTGATGTCGTAGGCGCAACATCGATCATATCCTGATTATAACCAACATGAAAAACCGGATGGCTTGAGGTACTGTTTTCACAGGCAACCGCGGGGCCTATCGTATCCGAATGCTGGGAAATGATGACGCAGCCCTCTTTGATAAGCTGGGTTGCAAACTCTTTTTCCTTCATGTATCCGGTCCAGGTATATGTATATCTGACCCTCATCACAGCGCCGGGGCATGTCTGTCTTGCTCCAAGTATAAATGCCGTAAAGCCGGATATAACTTCAGCGGACGGGTAAGCAGCAACATATCCGATATACGCCTCATCACCGGTTATCACACCTGCATCGATAAGTTCCTGAAGTTTAAGTCCCGCAACCATTCCGGCAATATATCTGCCTTCATATATCTCACCCATGAATGTATGATAATTGGACAGTATGGAGTCTGTATTTGCATTGTCGCCGGTTGCCTGGCAAAACTCAACATCGGGATATTGCACCGCAACGTGCTTTACATGATCCGAATACTCGTAAGAATTGGTAAAAATAATATCGCATCCGCTTGCAGTCAGTTCAACAAGTACGTTCTCTACATCATCATAAGGAACATTGCATCTCGTGAGTAAGGTAGCCCTTCCGTCGTATTCGGAAAGTACCGCCTGGGCAGCATTTATGAAATTTCTGCTGTAAGGAGTACTCTCATCACCGTCGAGAACCAGCCCTATCTTTATCTCTTTTACCTCCGGTTTAAAATAGCCCTGAAGGTAATGATAAGAATAAAATACAAAGATACTTAAGACCACTGCGATGATAACCCATATTAAGTTTTTCTTCTCAGCGCCCACTTATCTCATCCTCCGATGTATCTTCAGAAAAAGATTTAGTATCTATATCTCCGTTTTCAATAAGTTCAAGAAATATATCCAGCAGCTCCGGATCAAACAAGGTGCCTCTTCCGGCGCGAAGCTCACGGAGAACCTCGTCAAAAGGCATGCCTTTTCTGTAAACACGGTTCGCAGTCATGGCATCGAAGGTATCTGCTATCGCGATTATCCTTCCGTAAAGAGGTATATCTGTTCCTTTCAATCCTTCGGGATAACCGGTTCCGTCATAGCGTTCATGATGGTACAAGGCACCTTCCGCAGCATGCTCCACAAGTGTGAAATCCTTAAGTATCTCCGCACCGAGAGTTACATGACTCTTCATAAGCTCATACTCTTCGGGAGTAAGTTTGTCGGGCTTATTGAGAATCGCGTCCGGAATACCGATCTTACCGATGTCATGTAAAAGGGCTGCTTTCCTGAGATTATCAAGTTCCTTTTCCGAAAAACCGTATTTCCCGGCGATCATTACCGAATATTCGGAAACCCTCTGTGAGTGACGGCTTGTCAAAGCATCCTTGGCATCAACGGTTCTTGCGATAGCCATGATGGTTTCATTACCCATGGACACCTGTTTAAGGGCAAGGGAAAGTCTTTCCTGCTGAAGTGCCATGGTCTTCTGGGCCTGATATCTCGTCCAGAACCATGTAGCCCATCCGACGAAAAGACCGCCGACTATCAGCATATACAGCATAAACCAGTTATTATCATAGATGGAATTTTCTTTGATAAAACCGTAAGTACTCTCCTCAAGCACCTTCCCGGTATCTTCATCGATTATCGCAATATGAAATGTATACTCACCCGCAGGAATATTGGTATATATCGCACTTGTGATCTCGCTTTGCGGCACAGTCTTATATCCCGGGTCCACACCCTCCAGATAATAAGAAATCTTCGGATCTTCAAGGGAATAATTAATGATCTCCGGAACGAACTCTATGGTATTGACATCCCTGCCGATCCTGAGTGAATTACCTCTTTCCATGGCAACCGAAACACCATCGACTATTATCTCGGATACCATGATCCTGTATGACTGGGCATCGTTCCTGTAATTATCAAGGTTAAAAGAAACCACTCCGCGATCCGTAGACAGATACAGATCCCCATACGAGGATACCTCGTTCCAGGCATTGGCGGTAAGCGAACATTGAAGACCAAATCTGGAATTAAGGAGCAGTCCTTCCATCGGAGAATTAGTCAAAAGAGCATTCTTGCTAACCACATAGATACCTGCGCTTCCCAGAACAAAAGCTTCTCCGTCATCATCAAGAACGATATCGTAGTTATTGGAATAAGGGAAATTTGTGACGGTCCTTATAAAACCGTCTTTCATGATACAGATGCTGTTACTGGTTACTATAAACATGGAACCTGTATCATTATCGTATACCATCTTCAGGACAACTTCCGATCCGAGACCGTCTTCTTTGGTCAGATGTCCCGAGATCATACTGTTGGAATAAACAATGATACCGTTTCCGTCGGTTCCCAGGTACAGCGTTCCGTCCGGAGCCTGACACATAGAAATGATCTGGGAAGATCCGAGTTCACTGCCGTAAGGAATCGTCTTAGCTACTCTGTATCCGCGGATTATGGAAAGACCGGTATCAGCGCTTACGGCGATGGAAGCATCGGAAAGTTCTATGCATCCCCGTACTCTTCTGCCGATACCCATTTTCTCGGTATCAAATTCCAGAATCTCTCCGCTTTCCGTCAAACATGCAATCCCCTTGCCGTATGTGCATATCCAAAGATTGCCCAGAGAATCCCTGGTAAGACATCTGATACGCACTCCCTCGTACATCTTGGTGAGACTGTTATCCAAAACTATTCCCGGATATAGATTAATCGCCGATAATCCGCTGTCGGACCCTATGTACAGAATACCGCCTACAAGAGCAGTACTGTTAACAACAGCGGGATCCATATCGTATTTCACATACATGTTGGAAAAACAGGACGAGGACAATTGAAGCAATCCATGCCTCGAAGAAGCAAACCAGTAATTACCCTGATAGTCCACTGTCATATTTACTATTGATGAGTTATAATCTTCGGTCGATACTCTCGAATAAGTAGGTCCTTCGATAAATCCGATACCGTTATCGGAAAGAACCCACACGCGGATATTATCAAAAAAGATCTTGTTTACCTCTGATGCTCCTTCACACTTGATAGTATGCTGAAGAAGTGCACTGCCTTCACCTATACGATATACAAGAATCCTTCCGTCTGAAGTTCCCACATACAAAAGCCCTTCCGAGCTGAACTGACAGGATGAAAATCTTATGTCGTCATGTGAGGGCCGAATCTCAAACTGTACTTTTTTATCCTTCATCACATACAGCCTTCCACCGGCAGTAACGGCGGCAACGAGTCCGGTTCTGTCCGAAGACAGGCTCTGGGCATAACGTATCTCGGGAAGTTCTCCCGTTACGGTGATCCCATCCTTAAGCTCAACTACAGTCACTTCATCGGAAGTTCCGATATAATAATCACCCGACGCACTCTGAACAATACTTCTTACCGAATCTGAAGTAAGGCCTTTATCTGTGTCAAATATATTGACCTGCCTTCCCTCAATGGCTACAACCACGCCGCTGTCATTGGTTCCGATCCAGAGCCTGCCCTCTTCATCAACATAGAGACAGTTAACATTCTTAACACTGTCGAATTCATCCATGAAGGTGAATGTGCTTCCGTTATATCTGTAAAGGCCGGAATTACTTCCAACCCATAGAATGCCGTCATAAGTTTGAGCAATATCATTGGCATGGCCGCAGGTGAGCCCGTTATCGGCATTATAATATCTTTGAATATATGAATAATCTCCGATCTCTGCATGGGATACGACCGAGGGGATGAGTGAAGAAACAGCTATTGCAGCGATCAGAAACAATCCCGTACCCGCACGATCAAATATCCGGCCGTCTTTTGCGGACCTTACGATCTTTACGGTGATATACATGAATAAAACAGTACAGATCTTATCAAGAAAATCAACATAGAGTTCACCGATGGCAGACGCCATGATCCCCGGAACCCCTTTTTCCAGAAGAAAAGAAATAACACCGTCGCCCCAGACATTTCCGGTGTATCCGTCGTAGCAAAAAAGATTGAATATGGTAGAGAGACCCGCGGAGCCCAAAGTAACCACGCCCGCAACGGTCGTAGCTCCGATAAAAGTATCAAAATAGCGTCTGCGTGCGGCAAGACCGAAGCTGACACCTATGAAGATACTTGTAAAGGCATAGACAAGCGAATTCTGATCCCAGAAAAAATAGATGATATTGTTAGAGCAGCCCACGATGGCTCCGCTTACGGGGCCGAGAACGTAAGCTGCGAAAATAGTTCCGAGCGAATCAAGCCAAATAGGAAGTTCGCATGTTACCGCGCTGTGCTTTCCGAGAAAATTTACCAAAACACAGCAGAAAACAATTAACATGATAATAATCGGACGATTTCTTAAATTGTTATTTCGCGGTTTTCCCATCCTATAAATTTTATTATATATGGCTCTTTTTATCAATTTTTTCGAAAAAAAGACCCGGGCGGTTTTCCGCCCGGGTCATATACTGAAAATTTACTCTTCGGAGGAGTTATTTACAGCTTTTGCCGACTCTTTAACGATCTCGGCATCAAGGCCGGTAACGTTGATGTTCTTGGTAACCTTAGCATCATAGGTATTGGCTTTCATGACTTCGGTAAGATCAAAACCTGTGGTCTCCTTAACGGACTGGATAACCTTTGCCATGACTGCGGGAGCATATCCGCCGACGCTTGCAACACCTGACTCACCGCTACCGGAATCGATAACGGTAACCTTGTCGATAGAAGCGATGGGAGCTGCAACTTCCTTAGCAATAGCGGGAAGCTGTTTGATGATCATTTCGGTGATAGCGGCATTGTTGTACTTAGCGTATGCTTCTGCCTTCTTCTCCATTGCTTCAGCTTCAGCAAGACCCTTTGCCTGGATAGCTTCTGCCTCTGCACGACCTACGGCTGCAATACCGGCTGCTTCCTTCTCCTTAGCATAAACTGCTGCGTCTGCCTGAGCCTTAACTGCCTCAGCTGCCTTCTCCTGCTCGTACTTACGTGCATCAGCTTCACGCTGTCTCTCAATGAGATTAGCTTCAGCTTCCTGCTGACGACGATACTTCTCTGCATCTGCTTTCTTTCTGACTTCAGCATTGAGGACCTGCTCTTTAACGTCAGCTTCACGCTGCTTGAGTTCGGTCTCCCTCTCCTGACGTGCGATGTCTGCATTTGCTCTGGTGACCTCGATGGTCTTTCTCTGTTCCTGCTGCTGAATCTCGTAAGCTGCGTCTGCGACTGCCTGCTTGGTATCAGCTTCCTGCTTCAGTTCGGACTGCTTAATAGCAAGTTCGTTCTGCTTGGTAGCAATCTCGGTCTGAGACTTAACCTGCTCTTCGTTTGCAGCTTTGTCAGCCTGCGCCTGAGCGATCTTAATATCTCTTTCGGACTCTGCTCTTGAAATAGCAGCTGCCTTCTGGATACGTACTACGTTATCTACACCGAGGTTCTCGATTACGTGATTGTCATCAACGAAATTCTGTACATTGAAGCTGGTGATCACAAGACCCATTGCTTCAAGGTCGGGATCTGCGTTCTCTTTAACGAGAGTTGCAAACTTCTGGCGGTCTGAAACCATCTCTTCAAGATGCATCTTACCTACGATCTCACGGACGTTACCTTCGAGAACTTCTCTTGCAACAGCTGCGATGTACTCAGGCTTCTTGTTCAGGAAGTTCTTGGATGCCTTCTTGATAAGATCGGGAGTATGACCGATCTGTACGTTTACGGTAGCATCAACCATGATGTTGATGTAATCGGCGGTGGGAACCGCAGAACTTGTCTTGACATCGATAGGGATCAACTGGAGTTTCAAAACGTCCTTCTTCTCAAAGAAGGGAATCTTGATACCCGCACGACCTATCAGATATCTGGGCTCCTTGTGAAGTCCCGTGATGATGAATGCCTCATCTGTCGAAGCCTTTACGTAGCCGGTGATAAATATGATGATCAATACGACCAACACTATCGCAGCTATCACGATTGCTCCTAAATACTCTTCCATACAGTTCCTCTCTTTCCGCCGCTTCTTACGGCTGTGAAAATGGTTTTGCGGAAGCGGCTCCGCCTTTGGTTAAAAAAAAGACTTTTACCGCAACCGTTTAGTTACAGTAAAAGTCTTGCCTTCTAACTTGATACGGGTTTTATCTTACGATAATTCCGAGTGACGATTTCAAGCCGGATGGAAAGTTTCCATCTTTGGGCTACTCCCTTTCACTTGAATAAATTATATATATTTTGCGTTTCCATGTCAAGAAAAATCGGTTGGGTCCAGACCATTTTACAGATGCGATCATTCGGGTTTAAATATCCGGCAGATACGGTTAATCATCAATCTCTGTAGATATCATCTATAACATTTTCCCTGAACATTCGCCGGACCGCAGTATATCTCGGGCCGCTCCTCCATCCCTGATCAACAGAGCCTTCCCCGTTTACAACTATCTGTGCCCCGGGATAGAGCTGTCTGAGCCTGTAGCACCCGTCACCGGATATATATGTATGTTCCATCCAAAGCTTCTTTATATGAGGCATATTGGTCATATACTGAACACTTCCGACCGGATTGTAGCTGATATTGAGATCTTCAAGTTCCGTAAGATTTTCCAGAAAAGAAAGATCCGAGACGTTATTGGCAAATATCTCAAGATATCTGAGGCGCGTGCAATACTGCACTTCTGAAAGATCGGTAAGATGTCTTAAAGTTTCCCCTTCTTTTTCTTTTACATTATCAACCAGTATAAGCACCTTCAGATCGGGCATATATCTGAGAAAAGAAAGATCCGATACATAATTATGTCCGAGATCCAGGGCCACAAGTTCATCGCAGTACTTGAGATAATACGCATCTTCATTGTTCATGTAGTACTCTTCTGCGGTTGACTTAAATGTACTGAATGCAACCACGTCAGTGCGTATGGTCCAATACTCAAGAACTATCTCCCATACTATTTTGACATCGGGATGTCTGTCCTGAAGTGATGCATATCCGTCATTATCAAGACCGCAATCTATCATCACAAGACGGTTTAGATTGGGGAGTGATTCGATTATCGCATCCATGTTCAGGCCGGTTACATCAACATGCGATATATCAACATACTCTGCCTGTGAATAGATATGATGCTCTTTTATCCAGTCTGCTGCCTTCTCTTCTTCCGAAATAACCGATTCAGATTCTATGTCAGAATATACCGTTTCATCCCCGTGGTCATCCACAGACAGATCGATCACGGGTTCCGTACCGCCTTCATCATATGAAGGTTCTGTATCGGAAGAAACATTCGAACATCCCATAAGACAAAGAACAGATAAAAGAGATATATTTCGTTTTAATTTCCAATGAAGATCATATTTCATTTTCTTATGATCACAACCCGTTCTCTGGTACCTTTATCCGCCTTGTATATAATCTCCGATCCACTAAGCAGATCATTAACAGAATCCCAATCATATGGATGAAACAGCATTCCCTCACGGCCTTCTCCCGTATATTGCATGGTTCCTTCTTCGGGGCAAAAATGTGGCGCTGTCATATCATCATCTTCGGGAATATCAAAAGAAAGCCAGATTAAACCACCCTTTTTTGTTATACGAAAAAGCTCTGACAAAGCAGCTTTGGCATCGGATGAAAGCAAGTGATCTATGACAGCATGAGCAACAACTCCGTCAAAAAAATCGTCTTCATACCCTGTATCAAGTATGCTTGCAATCTTTATTTTATTCAAATCAATTCCGTACTTTTCCAGTCCGTTTTTTGTAATCGCTACCGCCTTTTCGGAAATGTCAAAGCTGTATGTATCAAAACCATTTGAGGCAAGAGCCAGAGAATAAGCGCCAAACCCGCATGCAGCATCACAGACAGTGTGGACACCCGATTCCTTGAATAACTCTATTTCCTTACTGTTCAGCTTATAATAACCCTTAAGAAAGCCATATAGTTCATCACTGTCATCTTCTATCCAGCATTTTTCCCAATAGGAATTGTAATCAAACATACGGACACCTTTTTTAAAAGTAATTTATTCGAATGATAAAATTATAAGCATTTATCATATCTTTGCATAGAAAAAAAGAGAGATCCGAAGATCTCTCTTTTGAGAAAAAGCAGTTAAATTATGCGTTAACGATCTGTCCGAAATCAGGCTTGAGTGAAGCGCCACCGATAAGGCCGCCGTCAATGTTGGGCTTGGAAAGAAGCTCGGCTGCATTGCCTGCGTTCATGGATCCGCCGTACTGAATGCGAACTGCCTCAGCGGTAGCTGCATCATACATCTCAGCGATGGTCTCACGGATCATAGCACATACTTCTTCAGCCTGATCAGCGGTTGCGGTCTCGCCGGTTCCGATAGCCCAAATAGGCTCGTAAGCGATAACGAGAGTCTTAACCTGATCTGCTGTTACATCGGTAAGATCCCACTCGATCTGTCTCTTGATCCACTCTTTATAGGTTCCTGCCTTACGAAGAGCAAGTGACTCTCCGCAGCAAAGGATGGGAGTAAGGCCTGATGCGAATGCCTTCTTAACCTTAGCATTGATGAGGATATCATTCTCGCCGAAGATATCTCTTCTCTCGGAATGTCCGATGATGATGTACTCAACACCTGCATCTTTGAGCATGGGAGCTGAGATCTCGCCGGTAAAAGCACCCTTATCTTCGATGTAGAAGTTCTCTGCACCTACGTGTACGTTGGTTCCCTTTACAGCTTCTGCAACGGGAACGATATCGATAGCGGGTACGCAATAAACTACATCTACGGCATCATTCTTAACAAGATCCTTGAGCTCTGCACAAAGTGCAACTGCCTCTGAAGGAGTCTTGTTCATCTTCCAGTTGCCGGCAATAATTCTTCTACGTGCCATAAAGTATTCTCCTTTTATACGGGTTCTGGCGGGTATGTTTTGATTGCTTGCCTGTGCCTTCGCTTATCGATGCTTCATTGTCTGCGCATATTCAAAATCGCCCTCGGGCAACTCGCAACGTTCGCACTAAGATGGTGCGAACTGCTCGAACAATGCCCTCGGGAACCGATTTATGCTCCGACATTACGCATCGGCTCAGGCAGGCAGCGCAATTAAAACATACCCGTCAGAAACCCTGCATTAAATCAGATTATTTATTGTCTGCAGCATCAACTCCGGGAAGAACCTTGCCCTCAAGGAACTCAAGGGAAGCTCCGCCACCGGTAGAGATGTGGCTCATCTTGTCAGCGAAACCAAGCTGGTTAACAGCTGCTGCGGAATCTCCGCCGCCGATAATGGTGGTAGCATCGGTCTCTGCAAGAGCCTTAGCTACAGCCTTGGTGCCTGCTGCAAGAACAGGGTTCTCGAATACGCCCATAGGTCCGTTCCAAACAACGGTCTTAGCTGACTTAACAGCTTCTGCATAAAGAGCCGCGGTCTCGGGTCCGATATCAGCGCCTTCCTTGTCAGCAGGGATAGCGTCAGCCTTTACAACCTCAGTCTTGATGTCAGGATTGTCGATGGGATCAGGGAATGCATCGATAAGAACAGTGTCAACAGGAAGAAGGAGCTTCTTTCCGGCTGCCTCAGCCTTAGCGATCATTTCCTTGCAGTAATCGATCTTGGACTCGTCAAGGAGTGACTTTCCGATCTCATATCCCTTAGCCTTGAGGAAGGTATAAGCCATTCCGCCGCCGATGATGAGGGTGTCGCACTTCTCGATAAGGTTATTGATAACGTTGAGCTTGTCAGCTACCTTAGCACCGCCGAGGATAGCTACGAAAGGACGAACAGGGTTCTCAACTGCATTTCCGAGGAAGTCGATCTCTTTCTGCATGAGATATCCTACTGCACAGTTGCCACCCTTCTCGCGAACATACTTGGTAACAACAGATACGGAAGCATGAGCTCTGTGAGATGATCCGAATGCATCGCATACATAGTCATCGCAAAGATCAGCAAGCTCTTTAGCAAATGCCTCGCCTGCCTTCTCGGGCTTGGTCTCTTCTTCCATACGGAAACGGGTATTCTGAAGGAGAATTACGTCACCTTCGTTCATAGCGTTAACAGCTGCGGTAGTAGCCTCGCCGGTAACAGTATAGTCAGCAATGAACTTAACTTCCTTGCCGAGCTTCTCGGAAAGAGCCTTTGCAACAGGTGCAAGAGATTCCTTCTCGTTAGGTCCTTCCTTAACTTTTCCGAGGTGAGAGCAAAGGATAACCTTTCCACCGTCGTTAATAAGCTTCTTGATGGTAGGAAGAGCTGCAACGATACGGGTCTCGTCGGTGATCTCACCGGACTTGAGAGGTACGTTGAAGTCGCATCTTACGAGGACTCTTCTTCCCTTTGCATTAAAATCGTCAACTGATTTCTTGTTTAATGCCATGATACTTCTCCTTAATTGATTTTTTTGTTAAAAAAAGACCCGGCCCTTGCCGGACCGGGCCCTTACTTCATATTTGGTTTAAGCTTTCAAAAAATTATTTAAGAAGGCTTCCGAAGTGCTTGATGGTACGAACCATCTGGCTGGTGTATGAATTCTCGTTGTCATACCATGAAACAACCTGAACCTGAGTGGTTCCGTTATCAAGAGGAAGAACCATGGTCTGAGTTGCATCGAAGAGTGATCCGTAGGTCATTCCAACGATATCGCTGGAAACGATCTCATCGGTGTTGTATCCGAAGCTCTCGTTTGAAGCAGCCTTCATAGCGTCGTTGATCTGCTCCTTGGTTACGTTTCCTTCAACAACTGCGGTAAGGATAGTGGTTGATCCGGTAGGGGTAGGAACACGCTGAGCAGCTCCGATGAGCTTTCCGTTGAGCTCAGGGATTACAAGGCCGATAGCCTTAGCAGCACCGGTAGAGTTGGGAACGATGTTGCAAGCAGCTGCACGAGAACGTCTCTTGTCGCCCTTTCTCTGAGGTCCGTCAAGAGTCATCTGATCGCCGGTGTAAGCGTGGATGGTGCACATGATACCGGACTTGATGGTAGCAAGATCGTTGAGAGCCTTAGCCATAGGAGCAAGGCAGTTGGTGGTGCAGGATGCAGCAGAGATGATCTTGTCCTCAGCGGTAAGAGACTGATGGTTTACATTGTAAACGATGGTAGGAAGGTCGTTTCCTGCAGGAGCAGAGATGATAACGTGCTTAGCGCCTGCATCGATGTGAGCCTGAGCCTTCTCTTTGCTGGTGTAGAAACCGGTGCACTCAAGTACAACGTCTACTCCAAGCTGTCCCCAAGGAAGATCAGCAGCCTTAGCCTCAGCATAGATGGTGATCTTCTTGCCATCTACAGTGATGCTGTTCTCATCGAAAGAAACCTTGTCTGCTAATGCATACTTTCCCTGAGTTGAGTCATACTTAAGGAGATGAGCAAGCATCTCGGGAGAGGTAAGATCGTTGATAGCTACGATCTCGAATCCCTCAGCACCAAACATCTGTCTGAATGCAAGACGACCGATACGGCCAAAACCATTGATAGCAACTTTAACTGCCATTTTTAATTCCTCCTAGAATTATTAAGTTTTTAAACTGACAAAAAACTTTGTCAAATTTTTATCAGCCAACGAGATTTATTTTACAAGTTTCACCTGCATAATTCAAGTGAAATAAATCGTTTTTTTCGCCTTTATAGATAACGTCAGTTATCAGTAACCACGCTGTTTTCAAAGAATTCGGATCACTGTCTCTTTCCGCAGCTGGGGCAGAATGAAGAATCCTCTTCAAGATATGCTCCGCATGCCTTACATCTGGGGCGGGAAGCGGGACGCGCGACCTTCTCCTTCTCTTCGTCTTTTGAAGGGAATTTATATCCGCACATATTGCAGAAACGGCTGGCAAGAACAACTTCATTCTCACACTCGGGACATCTCTTGAGTCCCTTGGCAGCGAGTTCATCCGCAATGATCGTATCGATTCTGTTTATGATAGTGTTGATTCTCTGAATCTGATCGTTGAAAAGAGATGCTCTGGGAACTTCTCTGGGACCCTTGCCGTTCTGTCCACAACACTCCTTGTAGAATTTCTGACCGAGCTCGGTATAAACGGACTCAAGCTCTGATTTCAGTTCTTCTTTTTCCGCTGTTTTATCGACATGAGATGCTGCAGTCATCTTCTTCTTGCTGTCGAAATCAACAACTACTTCTTCTGCGCTCAAAACCTTTTCTTCCATAATACCCTCCTAAAAAAATTGTCAGGAAAACCGTCTCTCTTATTTCCCCGTCGAGAGACAGTGAAAATATTATACCATTCAATATAAAATTATAAAAGGAATGCAATTGTACAATTATTAATGGTAAAATATCAGCACATTTACTTAAAAACTCATTTTTTTAATCTAGTTTTCGGAGGTATTTAAATGCCAATACTTGCAGATTGTCATATGCATTCTCACCACTCGGGTGACTCGGATGCTTCAATGGAATCAATGATCGAAAGTGCCATAAATGCGGGGCTTGAGACGATTGCATTTACCGAGCATCAGGATTTCGATTATCCCAAATCACCGGAAGGTGAAGAAGAATACTGCGATGAAAATGCTTTTATGTTAAATGCGGATTCCTATCTCTATGAACTTCTGAGCATGAGGGAAAAATACAAAGATAAGATCCGTATCGAATTCGGTCTTGAGGTAGGACTTCAAAAGAGCTGTGTAAAACAGAACCTTATCTTCTGCAGAGATCATGAATACGACTTTATCATCGCTTCGCAGCATGTAGTCGGAGGAAAAGACCCTTACTACAGATCATTTTTTGAAGGACGTTCCGAAAAAGAAGCCCTTAGAGAATATTTCGAAGAGTATCACGACAACATTAAGAAATTCCACAATTTCGACGTGCTCGGGCATCTGGATTATATGGTAAGATATCTTCCCAGCGGCAACAGAGAATACGACTATTCCGAATACGGCGATATCATTGATGAGATCTTCAAAGAACTTATTGAGAATGAAAAAGGAATAGAGATCAACACAAAAGCAATGAGCAAAGGAATGAAGGAATTCCATCCCTGCATGACAGCCCTCAAGAGATACAGAGAGCTTGGCGGAGAGATCGTAACCGTTGGTTCCGACGCTCACAAGCCCGAAAATATAGCCGATCATTTCAACAAGGTACCCGATGTATTGAAAGAAGCCGGATTCAAGTACTACTGCATCTATGAAAACAGGCTTCCGGAATATCACAAGTTATAAACGATTTATAATGAACAACAATCCCAACGCACAAAAAGCACTTATCTCTTCACTCATTTCGCTTATCGGTCCTATTCCGGGCGTGTTTCTTTCAATGATCATATTTTTCGGTCACCTCGGAGTATTTCTGCCTTTGGTACTGTTTATATGTCTTATATTTGGAATTCGCGGCATAATCCTCAGCATAGTATCGTTGGCCAAAGGTGAAAGTATCGGTATGGCTATTGCTGCGCTGATAGCCGGAATACTAGGCTCTTTGATCAGTCTTCCCGGTATGCTGGTTTTAGGAGCTTGCGGTATGATGTGGGATTCCGGTTTCTGATCGAAAGCATCAAACTCCGCATATACCACGTTGCATTTCTTGCAGCGATATCCGCCTCCCGAAAGACTTAGGCTCATTCCGTGTTTCATGAATATTTTTCCTCTTTCGGAATCAGGAAACCAAGTCATATTGGAATGCGTAGAAAACAATACCGTCCGCACCCAATTGTGCCAATAGTATCGTCAGTGCCGACATTCCCAATGATGCAATGCCGAAATAAACAGGCGGCTTTACGTAAAGCTCGTGCTTCTTATCCATATCTTAAAGCTCCTTTCATCCAAAAGCTAAAATATGCCCCTCGCATCTGTTTACCCTGTAATTGTATATTGAGCGGATCAAATCAGTCAGATCATGATAAAATATTCAACAGTTTTTATTAAGGAGATAAGACTTTGAAAATACTGATTGCTGAAGATGATAACTCCCTCAGAAGGCTCCTGTTCGACCAGCTGACCGGCGACGGATATGATGTGGTCGAAGCCGCAAACGGAAAAGCTGCGTACGATCTCTTTTTAAAGGAGCACCCTGATATGGCCATTCTGGATGTAATGATGCCTGTAATGGACGGATTTTCGCTTCTCAATAAGATCCGCGAAACATCTCAGATGCCCGTAATCTTCCTGACCGCAAGAGGCGAGGAAATTGATAAGGTTAGCGGCCTGAGAATGGGGGCGGACGACTATCTCGTAAAGCCGTGGGGAATGAACGAACTCCTTGCAAGGATCGAGGTACAAAAGCGCCATATCAAAACGGCAGATTCAGTGCCCAAAGTCGTTACCTCAGGAAATCTCAAGATGGATTTTGAAAACGGCATCGTCGAAAAAGACGGCGTTCCCGTCAACTTAAATTCAAAGGAATACCACATTCTCAAATACCTGTCAGAAAACACAGGCAAGATAGTTACCAAGAAGCAGATCTATCAGGAAGTATGGCAGGAAGACTATATCTACGATGACAACACCGTAATGGTACAGATCTCCCATCTTCGCTCCAAGATAGATGATTCCGAACACAAACATATTGACACTCTTGTCGGCATCGGTTATCGATTCAGGTAAAACAATGAAAAAAATTCTCAGAAATAAATTTATAAAAACAATTCTTGCTACGATTGCTATCTCTTTTCTCCCGCTGATAATTCTGGAAATAGTTTCTTTGATCATACCCGATCCGTTTGAGAATTCACCTACAGCGGCTGAAAGGCTTTGTGAAGATCCGTACGATATCTATATACAGGATTATCTGGATAACGATGGAAGTGCTACAGTCGTTGACGAGAATCTCCATGTGATCAATCTCGGTGGGCCTGCGCTTTTTGACAAAGAATATCTTTCCGCTGATGATTGGTTTCTTTTTATAAACCCGTCAGACAGGGATTCCGGTTACAGATACGACATTGCTGCTTACGACGGCGAATACGGATATTGGCTGATCCTGCGTTCTCCCGTCGCTTTCAAATTTGAATTAAGCATTAATCTGAAACCTTCAAATTCATATCAGACTGTTATACTTCTTACTCTGATCGTATTATTTTACTTTGCAGTACTTCTTTCTTTTGCCGGATTGTATTCTGAAAAAGTAACAAAAGATATAAAAATCATCGAGGACGAAGAGGAAAAGAAAAGAATGCTTCTTGTATCCGAGATCTCTCATGATCTTAAGACACCGCTTGCAAGTGTACAGGGATACAGCGAGATGCTTCTCGAAAGGGAAGTTTCGGACAAGGAAAGACAGGATTACCTTAAGCTTATCCATGACAATTCGGTCAGGACAAACGTGATCCTTCAAAGTCTCTTCATGTATTCAAAGCTTGAGAGCGCAGGCTTCAAGCCTAATGCAGAGCGCACAGACATTTGCGAATTCACAAGACTTATCCTCGCAGAATATATAACCAAGTTTGATGATGCGGGATTTACCTATGAATTTGAAATTCCCGAAAAAGAAATCTTTGCAAGCCTCGACAAAAACCTCTTCAGAAGAATCTACGATAACCTTATCGAGAATTCCCTAAAGTATAATGAATCCGGTACCAAGATTGAAATCGCTGTCCGCGAAAAAGAAAACATTGAGATAACCATCTCTGATAACGGAATCGGTATTCCCAAAGAGTCTCGTGATAAAATATTTGAACCCTTCTACCGTGCGAACGAATCATACCACGGTAGCGGTCTTGGCCTAGCAATCGTAAGACAGCTGGTCGAACTGCATGGCGGAACCATCGAACTCGCACGGGGCGTAGGATGTTGCTGGATAATAAAGCTTCCGAAAATTTAAGACAGATTTAAGATTGATAAAAGGCCGACTAAAGAACCTCCTGTTATATTGTTTCCATTCTAATTCAGGAGGATCAATTATGAAAAACAAAAAAAATTTAATTAAAAGCCTTTTATTCTGTATCTTGTGGCTCGTCCCGTTCATCGTGATAGGAACATTGGCTGAAAAGGTCGAAAACGATATCCTGCAGGATACAATAAAACTCATATCACGTATAGTTGCTTCGGCAGGTATTTTCATTTATGTAAAAAAAATATATGGAATCGGACCCGATCTCATAAAAAACAATCTCGTTAAGGGAATCTTTTGGTACGGAAGCGTCATCTTTCTTTTCACCTGTCTGATGTTCGTATTGAATTATAAAACTCCCGAGATAGCCTTTATAAAGGCAATGCCTTTACTCATATTTTATCTTATTGCAAATCTGGCCGTAGGTTTGTTTGAAGAAGCTCTTTGCAGAGGACTGCTTTTTAATACCTTCAAAGAATATTGGGGGGATAACAAAAAAGGAGTTTATCTGGGAGCACTGATCTCTTCACTACTTTTCGGTTCATTGCATCTCTTCAATCTCAACGGATATAACACGGTATCAACCATTACACAGGTAATATACGCTACCTTCTTTGGAATGCTTTTCGCGACCGTCTACTACCGTTCGGGTAATCTTTTATCCTGCGTGATTCTTCACGGACTGGTGGATTATGCTTCATCGTTCTGGAAATGTTTTCTTGTAGACAGAGCAGCTCAGACTGCAATAGAAGAAGTCACTGACTCCACTATCTCAGAAGCCTTGATAGTACTTGCGATAACATCATTATTTGTAATCTCATCACTTATCCAGCTTAAAAAAGAATTCAAAACAAGGAATAATGAAGGAAAATAAAAAATGGGAAAAAAAATAAGCTGGATAAAATGCATCAGTGCGATATTATGTGCTGAAGCTGTATGTATCGCATCAAGCTTTCTCTCAAAGCTGATGCCGCAGGGCAGACTCGGAGATAACCTGTATGAACAACTTGTTTACCTGACATATCTATTCTTAATGGCGATCGGTCTTATATCCATACTCTGTCTATTTAAAAGAAAAGATGTATTGTTCAGCAGACCAAAGGGCAGTTTAATAACCGGATGTTCGACAGGAATAATTCTGATAAGTTACGCCACATATATGTTGATCACCAATCTTTTAAATGGTTTAAAAGATCACGGTACGCCTTCCATGTCCCCTCTTTTTATGTTTCTTTATATTATAGGGCTCTTTATGGGCGCGGGAATCGGGGAGGAGTTTATTTTCAGAGGCATATTCATGAATTTTATCCGCAGCGCAGCCGGTAATGATACCAGAAAAGGTCTTATTATCGGAATGGCTGTATCGAGTATCTTTTTCGGACTTTTACATCTTACAAATCTCGAGGGTAATCCGGATGTTACCGGAACGATAGGACAGGTTATCTATGCGATCGGTATCGGTTTCTATCTTGCTGCGATATATGCCAGAACAAAAAACATCTGGTTCAACATACTGTTACATTTCTATGTGGATATTTCTGCTCTGCTTAAGACTCTGTTTATTAACAGTGATGTTTCCATAAGTGAAGTCATCGGAGGCGACCCGCTTCAGGTTATCTTAAGATCCGTATTGATCTGCGTCGCATTCGGAGGTTTGGGATTGTTTATTATCAGGAAAAGCAAAATGCCTGAACTAACCTGACAGATTATAATATAATACGAGGAAAAGATTTGGGGAGAAAGATATGAAAAACAAGAAGTAGCTTATCAAGAGCCTTGTTGTATGTGTACTTTGGCTCATTCCTTTTTTCGTCGTAGGATTTTTCTGTGACAAGATCGAGAATGACTTGATCGCAAATCTGTTCAAAAGGCTCATGCGTATCACCGCGTCCGTCGGGCTTATGCTCTATGTCAGAAAAGAATACGCGATGAAACTCGGCATCAAGAATGAGAAGCTTTTCAAAGGCATCTTATGGAACGGAATAGTAATTTTCATTTTCTGTCTGGCAATGCCCCTTCTCTCTTACAAGCAGCCTGAAATAACATTTGCCAAAGGACTGCCCATTCTTTTGTTTTATTTTGTCGTATATATGATCGTGGGATGGTTTGAAGAAGTACTTTGCAGAGGTGTTCTTTTCAACGATCTACTACCGCACAGGAAACCTTTTATCCTGTATCATCCTTCACGGACTCGTAGATTTCACCGGAACGATCTGGTATTGCTTCATAGAAAACAGAGCGGCTCAGATGGCAATATACAATACAACGGACTCTTCAGCAGGCCAGGCACTTATAGTTCTGATCCTGACCGCACCGTTCATTATCTCATCCCTGGTTCAGCTCAGAAAAGAATTCAAGCAGCAGGCTGCTAAACAGGCACAGGCGATGCAGGCTCAGTATTTCCAAGCACAGAACTATCAAGCATAAAAATATGGGGCTGTCGCACTAAAACAGTGTGACAGCCCCTTCGTATTATTCTCCAGTTATCAGTATTCGCAATATCCGTCAAATTGTTTGGATCTTACGGAATAGATACAAAATCTTTCCAGTGTGGTTCCGTTTTCAAGATCATATGCATCCGGATCGGTTTTAAGATAATCACTGTACTCTGACAATTCATCATAATCCGGATATCCCAGCAGTACATAAACGATCCTGTTATTGTCATGATCTATCAGTGCATACTCATAATTATGAGTGTATCCGTCGATAGCGATATACGCCGGATAATTGTACATATCCTCATCATAAATAACGGCCTGGGTAATATCTTCTTCCCCGTCATTGACGGTACACGTAATCTCTGAGATACGTTCTATTTCTTCGGCAAAGTCCTCATCCGAATACACCGCAGTCAGGAAAAACGATCCGTCCGTATCAAGAAGCCCCGTTTTATACTCGTACCAAAAATCCGCTTCTTCGGCATTATCCGTATCATCCGGAAAAAGAAAGAAATGTGAAGTCATATCACCCGAAAATTCTTCTTCCAGATATGTCTTATCGTAATTTTCGATTCCCTCTATCCTGTCCATGGGTTTTGAAAAATCGAAAGCCAAAACAACAAGTAAAAACATTGTGCCTATTACCTGTTTTAATACCAGCAAAAAGACTACCCCTATAACCACTATCAAAAAAATAGATAATGTTTTATTGTTAACGATCCGTCGAAGCAGTCCCGTGACATAAAATGTCAGGATCACCATTGATACAAGAGCTATAAATGAAAACAGAACGGTCATAAATGAACCGACCGAAGGCTCAAAGTTCGTACATGCAAATATGGTAGCTGCCGACAAGGCAAAAACACCGATTATACCGAATACCTGGGCAAACCTCAGGAGCCTGCCTTTTTCCGCACCTGCATAAACCGCCATTTTTTCGGCGGTATCTCTTATTTCTTCATTCATCATCTCGCTTTTTTTCTCTCCTTCGATAATTTCTCTGACGTCAACGTCGTAGAAATCCGCAATATCAACAAGAAGGGATATGTCAGGCATATTTGAGCCTGTCTCCCATCTGGATACGGTTCTACCCGAAACGCCTAACTTTTCCGCAAATTCTTCCTGAGTTATTCCTTTTTCTTTTCTGAGTGATTTTAAAAACTGTCCGATCTTTGACTGATCCACTTGGAATACCTCCTTTCATTTGCAGATTAAAAAAATTATCGATATATTTACACGACACAAAGCGAGAAATGCCGTTTTCTGCCATCCGACAACCTTGTCCATTCCCTGTTTTATCAGGATTTACAAGGCTTCCGTTACTTCAAGCTTTCCATCCGAAACCTTGAATTTTATATTGCGTCCGGCATAGGAAAGACCATAAATTCTATCGGGATCGTTCTGATATGACGGTCTGGGGTCCAGCGAAAGTATCTCTATCAGTCCCTGAAGCTCATCTTCCGCAAAAAGATTACGTATGTTATCTGAAATGTTTACAACAAGCTGATGACCCAGATTTTCTTCTTTCTGGGCAAAACCGCCTTTTACATCAGGATAGGCATCGGCATACGGGATGTAAGGCTTAACATCATATATTTCCGTTCCGTCAGTCATATCCGCTCCGGATACAACCAGCTCCATAAGGCCTTCATCATTCTTGCTGATCTCTTCTATCTTTACACAAGTAAGTCCCAAATGATTCGGCCGGAAAGGAGAACGTGTAGCAAACACTCCCATGTAAGTATTGCCCCCGAGTCTCGGAGGTCTGACTTTGGGTCTGAAGGTATCATCTTCTTTCACGTCGAATTTCCAGATGATCCAGATTCTCTCAAAATCCTCCAAACCTTCAAAAGCATTCGGATCGGAGTATTCTTTCTCGAACACTATCCGTCCCTTAAGATGCGGAGCCAGACCGCTTTGTCTCGGAACTCCGAACTTCTCGGGCAGATTCGATTTGTACCTAGCAATTATTTCCATGTTCCACCTATGTCAGCTAAAGCCGTCAGTGTTGATATTTTACCGTGCACGCGCCTCCCGGCTCCGCGTTGAAACTTCATCGACTACATCGCTCGTGACTGAGTTAGGATTTTATGATGGTGCCGCCGCCGTATATGTAGGTGCCGGCTTCGTCGTAGAAGACCAATGCCTGACCCGGAGCTGCAGCTCTGACGGGTTTGTCGAATACGACTTTGACCAGGCCTTCGCCGGCAGATTCGAGATAACCGGTTTCACCGGGATGATTGTAACGGATCTTTGCCTTGACGCGGATACGCTCACCTGTGGCAATACCTTCAAGTCCCATCCATCTGATGTCATCCGCCGATACTGCGGAAGTCATCAGATCATCATTAGAGCCCAGAGTAACTTTGCCTGATGCAGGGTCGATGTCCGTAACGTAAATGCGCTCACCTGCAGGAACACCGAGACCACGTCTTTGTCCGATGGTGTAATGAGTAATTCCTTTGTGCTTGGCTATAAACTCACCGGAGGGAGTTACAAAATCTCCGGGACCCGGTACAGTTACACCGTCTTCTTTTTCAATGAAAGAAGCATAATCTCCGTCGGGCACAAAACATATTTCCTGAGAATCCTTCTTATGTGCAACGGGGAGCCCGGCTTCCTCCGCAATCTTACGCACATCCGTCTTTTCATATTCGCCTATGGGAAGCAGAGTATGTGCAAGCTGATCCTGAGTCAGTGCATACAAAGCATAAGTCTGATCCTTAGCTGCAGTCTTGGATGCGGAGATTGAGTATCGTCCGTTCTCAAGCCGGGAGATCCTTGCATAATGACCCGTTGCAAGATAGTCCGCACCGATATCCCTTGCTTTCTGAAGAAGAGCTTCCCACTTTACATGCCTGTTGCATTCTATGCAGGGGTTGGGAGTAAGCCCCTTTACATACTGCGCCGCAAAATGATCTATGACCCACTTCTGGAATTCACTGCGGAAATCCATTACGTAATAAGGAATGTCTATGGTCTCCGCAACACGCCTTGCATCATCGACAGCGGACAATCCGCAGCATCCGCCGTTGTCCGCTATATCACAGACATTTTCCGGACGCCATATCTGCATAGTGACGCCTATTACGTTGTATCCCTGTTCTTTTAACAGATATGCACAGACCGATGAATCTACACCGCCGCTCATACCTACAACTACTGTTTTACTCATTAAAATTTCTTTCCGTTCCTGAGTTTGTCTACGATTTCCGCTATTACCGCAGCCGCTTTATCTATTTCTTCTACCGTGTTGTGATGAGAAAGAGTAAGTCTGAGTGACCCCTTTGCCTCATCATCGGCTCTTCCGATTGCTTTGAGCACATGGGAAGGATCCATGGCTCCGGTTGCACAGGCCGATCCGCTTGATGCACATATGCCTTCTCTGTCCAGCATGATAAGTGCCGATTCACCTTCAATGCCTTTTATACATACGGATACATTACCCGGAAGTCTCTTTGTAAAGTCACCTACAGAATACGCTCCATTAACAGTAACACCTGTTATACCATTTAATTTTGCAACTAACCTGTCACGAAGGGCGCATTCAGCGGAAGATTTTGAATCAATTCCTGCAAAAGCCAGTCTGCAGGCCTCTCCAAAGCCGGCAATCCCGGCAACATTCTCTGTGCCGGCTCTTCTTCCGCTCTCCTGCATTCCGCCTCGCATAAACGGAGAAAACTTCACTCCGTCTTTAATGAAAAGAATACCGACGCCTTTGGGACCTCCGAGTTTATGAGAGCTTGCCGATATGAGATCCGCATGTTTTGACAGATCTTCCAAGTGGATCTGGCCAAAAGCCTGGACCGCATCAGTATGAATCAAGATATCTTTTCTTACATTCCTGACCGCATCCGCAATCTCACGAACAGGTTCTATGGTTCCTATCTCATTGTTGGCAGTCATTACAGATACAAGAAATGTATCAGGACGGATTACTTCCGTCACCTGAGCCGGGCTGATAAATCCTTCCCCGTCAGGTTTGATATATGTAACAGATACACCAAGGCTTTCCAGGTACTGTGCTGTATGAAGGATTGCGTGATGTTCTATGGCTGTTGTGATGATGTGACCCGCAGAACCCGTATTCTTTTTACGGAAAGTCTCATATGCTCCGCACAAAGCCCAGTTATCGGACTCGGTTCCTCCGGATGTAAAGAACACTTCCGAAGGCATGGCACCGATAAGAGCTGCCGCATTTTTCCTCGCTTCAAAAACAGCTTTCTTGGAACGTCTTGCGAGTTCGTAGACAGCCGAAGCATTGCCATACTCCTCTTTCAAAAAGGGGAGCATGGCATTAAATGCGGATTCTTCGATTTTGGTTGTTGCTGCGTTGTCTAAATAGATCATTTAAGAAGTCTGCTTGGAATTATTCTTGAGAACAAATGCAAGTCCCACCATTACCGCAAGACCTACGATGAGAGGAAGCACGGGATTCTTGGCATAACCTGCGATGCAATAGCAAAGGCATGATACGAATGCACATACCAGAGCGTAAGGAATCTGAGTCGATACATGATTCAGATGGTTACTCTGAGCACCTGCGGAACTCATAATAGTAGTATCTGAAATAGGTGAGCAATGATCTCCGCATACTGCTCCTGCCATACATGCACTCATTGAGATGATCATCATTGTATAATCAACATTTTCAAATACACTTACAACGATGGGAATGAGGATACCGAAGGTTCCCCATGAAGTTCCGGTTGCAAATGATAAGAATACCGCAATCAGGAAAATGATAGCGGGAAGAAGGCTCATATAGCCGGATGCGGAATTATTAACAAGACCTGCTACATACTCCTTGGCACCAAGCGAATCGGTCATAGCCTTAAGTGACCATGCAAAGACCAGGATAAGTATGGGAGCTACCATGGACTTGAAGCCTTCGGGGATACATTCCATACATTCTTTGAAACTGAGAACCCTTCTGCACAGATAAAGAACTATAGTGATCAGAAGCCCGAAGAACGATCCGAACACAAGACCTACCGATGCATCGGAATTTGCAAATGCATCGATAAATGACTCACCGGAGAAGAATCCGCCGGTATAGATCATTCCGATAACACAGCATATGACAAGCGCTACAACAGGAATGACAAGGTCTATAACTTTGCCCTTTGAACTTACTTTATTGTCTCCGGCCTCCGCATAAGGTCTGTCGGGTGTGGTAAAGAGATCTCCTTTTTCCATTGCATTCTTTTCATGAACAGCCATGGGACCAAAATCTCTCTGAGATACTGCGAGAGCGATCATCATTGCTATGGTAAGAAGCGCATAGAAGTTATAGGGAATCGTGGATACAAAAAGAGCGATTCCGTTAGTCTCTCCGGGAACGAATCCGGATACTGCTGCAGCCCATGAAGAAACGGGTGCGATAATGCAGATGGGAGCTGCGGTTGAATCAATCAGATAAGCAAGCTTTGCTCTTGAGATCTTGTGCTTATCGGTAACGGGTCTCATAACGGAACCGACGGTAAGGCAGTTAAAATAGTCATCTATGAAAATAAGGATACCCAGAAGTATTGTTGCAAGCTGGGCTCCCACTCTTGTCTTGATATGAGTTGATGCCCACTCACCGAATGCGGCACTTCCGCCTGCCCGGTTCATCAATGAAA
>JAEEGK010002014.1_pt1 | contig 51039 bp, 25 predicted proteins | sample 8958771 | NCBI WGS metagenome assembly JAEEGK01 (sample SAMN16246547, study PRJNA631951) | gut metagenome | biome: gut microbiome; feature: rumen; material: SC-attached | host: Bos | place: Iran: Karaj | collected 2018-10 | reverse complement strand
GCGGTTGCCGTCGCGGGTGCGGATGTCCATCACCGAGGAGATTCTGCCGCCGAACTCTGCCCCGAAGCCGCCAGTATATACCTCCGCCGACCCGATGATGTCGCTGTCGAAAACCGAGAACAGACCGATGGAGTGGAAGGGATTGTAGATGAGCATTCCATCCAGCAAAAGCATATTCTGTATCGGGGTGCCGCCACGGATGTACAGCTGACCGCCCTGGTCGCCAGTGGACACCACGCCGGGCAGCACTTGCAGGTACTGCGCAAAGTCGGGCGTGCCGCCAATAGAAGGCATCTGCTTGATGTCTTTGGTAGATACCGAGATGACCGACGTGCGTGTCTCTGTGATCACACGCTGAGATTCAGCATTCACATTGATGCCCTCCAGCATGACGTTGTCGGGCGACATTGTGAAATTGCGGTTCACCACCATGTTGGCAATCTCTATGGAGTCGCGTATGGTCTGGAAACCTAAATAGGAGACCTCTATTTCGTATTTCCCTGACGGTACCTTGGTGATGATATAGGCCCCGCTTTTTTCCGTTACTTCACCGAAGTTAGTGCCCGTGAGTCTCACCATGGCGTATGCAATGGGTTCGCCGGAGGTGGCATCATAAATAAACCCATTCACACCTCCATTTTGAGCGAAGGAAAAGAATGGTAAAATGCTTAAAATAAATGAGATAATGTATTTTTTGTGCCTTAAAAGCATAGTCGTATTTTTAAGGCGGCAAATTTACAATAAAATCTCCTATTTTTTAATCATCTCCAACTCTTTTTTTGAAAAAATACCCAGTAAGCTCTCTGTTATTTTGGGATGTCAATCTCGGGAGATTTTTTTGGAGATTTCCCATATCACGATGGCGCCGGCCACCGACACGTTGAAGGAGTGTTTGGTGCCATACTGCGGAATTTCAATCGCGCCATCACATAAGGCTAACACCTCATCATCCACCCCGAAAACCTCGTTGCCCAACACGATGGCCACCTTCTCTCCTTTAGTGGGTGCGTACTCTTCCAGCGAAACCGACGTGTCCACCTGCTCCACCGCCCACACGCGATATCCTTGCGCCTTCAGGTCGTTAACCGCCTCCACAGTACTATCAAAGTGCTTCCAACATACTGATTCTGTAGCACCTAAAGCCGTTTTTGAGATCTCCTTGTGGGGCGGACAGGCAGTGATGCCGCACAGATACAGCGCTTCCACTGCAAAGCCATCGCACGTGCGGAACAGCGATCCCACATTGTACATGCTCCGCACATTATCCAAAACCACTACCAGCGGAGTCTTCTCCTGCTCCTTGAACTCCTCCGTGCTCACCCGCCCGAGTTCGTCCATGCTCAATTTCTTCATCTTTGATGGATTAAAATTTCAGATGCAAAAATAGTGAAAAATTGGAATTGTTAAATGATATTTTCACCAAACCCTTGAAAATAGCCTTGCCTCTATAGTATATTTGTACCCTGTAATTTTTCTTATTTTTTAACATCCTTTTCCTGCTATGGAGAAAAACGAAATTGTTCTATACCAGCCAGACAACACTGTATCTTTAGAGGTCCGGATGCAAAATGAAACGGTATGGCTAACACAGTCACAAATTGCAATGTTGTTCGGAACCAAAAGGCCTGCCATCACTAAACATCTTAATAATATCTACAACGATGGAGAATTGGATAAGGGAAGCACGTGTTCCATTTTGGAACATATAGGTAATGCTGGGACAAGAGTATACCATACAGCCTATTACAATCTGGATGCCATTCTTTCCGTAGGCTATCGTGTCAACAGCAAAAACGCTACTCTTTTCCGTAAATGGGCGACCAAGACATTGAAAGAACATATTTTGGGAAAGTATGCTGTGAACCAGCGTATTGAACGTCTGGAAGAGAGAGTTTCAGAACATGACAAAAAGATTGATTTTTTCGTTCGTACTGCTTTGCCTCCCGTTCAAGGGGTCTTTTTCGACGGACAGATTTTCGATGCTTACGTCTTCGCTGCCGACCTTATCCGCTCTGCAAAAGAGAGGATCATCCTTATTGACAATTATATTAATGAGTCAGTACTGCTGATGCTGTCTAAAAGAAAAGATAATGTAGCGGCTCAAATCATCACCCGTCATATTACTCAAGAACTTTCTTCCGATTTGCAGAGGCACAATCAGCAATACCCGCCCATCGCTATAACAGAGTCGTCACGCTATCACGATAGATTTCTCATCATTGACACAACCGTGTATCACATCGGAGCATCTTTAAAAGATCTTGGGAAGAAGCTATTCGCTTTTTCAAAGATGGAGATTTTGCCACAGCAGCTTATTGAGTAGGTGTTTAATTTTATTCTCTCACCCACCCTCTCATTCCAATTTTTTCCCGTATTTTTGCCGCCGTTATGAGTAAGAATATCGGTTTCGATGCCAAAAGGGCCTTCAACAACCAGCGCGGATTGGGCAACTACAGCCGCGAAACGATCCGTATTCTCTCTGCTTACTATCCTGACAATCAGTATTTTCTGTTTACACCGAAAGTAAGTCCCAATATTCATTTTCCGCTTCCGGAGAATGCCCAAGTGCAGATGCCGCAGGGCCTGCAGAAGTGTAGCACTTCGCTTTGGCGCACCTTCTCGCTCGCCAGCGAGGCGCAGAAATGCTATCTCGACCTGTTCCATGGTCTCAGCCACGAACTGCCGGTGGGCATCCAGAAGAAAAATATCCCTGCGGTGGTTACTATCCACGACCTTATCTTTCTCAAATTCCCACAACTCTATCCTGCTTTCGATAGAAGAATGTATAAGCGTAAGTATTTGTATAGCTGTGAAATAGCGGATAGAATTATTGCCGTAAGCCAGCAAACGAAGCGCGACTTGGTGGAGCTGGCCGGTGTGCCGGAGCAGAAGGTGGAGGTGGTGTATCAAGGGTGCAGCCCGATTTTCCAACAACCCATCTCAGAAGAGCGGGTGGGGGAGTTGCGCCAAAAGTATGGACTGCCCCAGCAGTATGTGCTGAGTGTGGGTGCGCTGGAGGAACGGAAAAACCATATTCTTATCCTACAGGCACTTGCGCAACATCCCATCGACATGCCGTTGGTCATCGTCGGCAACGAGACTTCCTATACGCCAGTATTGTACCAATATATTGCCGAGCATCATCTCGAATCGCAGGTAAAAATCCTGACGGGAGTGCCGTTTGCCGATTTCCCCGCCCTCTATCGTGGTGCTTCAATATTTGTGTATCCTTCTCTTTTTGAGGGATTTGGGATTCCGGTTTTGGAGGCACTTACCTCGCACGTGCCGGTGATTGCCGCCACGGGAAGTTGCCTAGAGGAGAGCGGCGGCCCGCACAGCTGCTATGTTGCCCCCGATGCTCCCGACGAGCTGGCCGCCCAACTGCAGCGCATTCTCGGTGATGCAGCCTTGCGGCAAGAAATGATTGCACATGGTGAAGAATATGCTCGTCAGTTCACCGACGAAGCCATTGCCCAACGACTGTGGTCGGTGTACGAGTCTGTGATGTAAGGGGTTACTTCACCAAAATCTCCATCCTCGAGTTGATCATTTTGTATCGTGGGTCATCCGCATCCAAGAAAATGGCCTCATCGAAATGAGTGTAGTCCACGCTGTAGCGGGAAATGACAGGGGCTTCGTTCAAGTCCCAAAGCATATTCTCTGCTAAAAATTTTACGTAGGCCTCCCTCCAATCTCGGCTGCCCCCAAAGAGATAAAGGCTGATTTCGTAAACGTGGGTGGTGTCTCGGTTAAGGAAGCTGACGAGCTCTGTGATTTTACTCTCCGGTCTGAATGCGCCGTCAATGAAAAGTGGGATGTTCACCACGATGAGATCTCCACTATCTAAATGAGCATCGGGGCGAGGATAGCCGTAATAAACATATTGGGCGTGCGCGGTCATCGTGAGGATAAATAACGCACAGGCAATCAGTATGTTTCTCATATTTTGGGATTTTAGAAAAGTTCCAGCTGGGTGCCGTCCCCCATCGGGTCGTCATCGTCCTCCTCTTCGCCCTCTTTCGGCGCATCAATGGTGTTGAAGATCTCTTTTGCCTCGTTCATCTCGATCTCTTCGATGCTGCCCGTCGCAATGCCTTCCTCTTCAACCTCCTCCTCCTCGGGTTCCTCAGGCTCTTCGTAGGGCAGCGGCTCCAACCATTTCACACTCTTGATGGTGCCGAGGTTAAGACGCTTTCCTTTGGCTTTAATGCCTTGTATCTCAATAAATTCATCTACAGAAATCACTTCTGTAAAGATGGCCTTCGGGTCTTTCTTGGTGAACTTCACCTCCAACTGCGGCAGCCGGTCAATCGACACCAGCATGAGTTTGATGTCCTTTTCGTTGGGAATGAATTCGATGCTTTTGTCCGTCAGCTGCGGTGCAAACCGCTTGATGTAGTATTTGTCCTCTTTCTTGTTGTAATAGACTGCCGTGATGACTTTGTGCTGACTGAATTTCTTGATGATGGCGAGATTATCCTCGAAATGGGTGGTCAGTTCGTAACCGGTAATTCTGTAATTTCCTGATAAATAGATGGATATAATTCTGTCGTCTTTCTTGAACTCGCCCAAAAAGTCGCCGCGTTCCTCGTTGTTGAGGCGCATCACAGTGGGGTCGAACCACACGCCGATGGCCGACAGCGTCGATACGCCCTTCTCGCTCATCTCGATTTTGGAGACGGGATTGCGCGACAGGATGTTGCCCTTCGAGCTTCTTCCCTTGATAGCTAACGTGCTGAAATCGAACTCGTAGCTCTTCTTCTTGAGGTTCTTTTTGGGTTTGAGGGTCACCTTCACCTTCTCGGCCTCGCCGTTGGGGTTGACGGTGAAATAGAGCACTTCGGTGCCGCTCTCGCCTGAGGTGAGGTCGTACTCCTTGTTGCGGGTAATGCCCCCGATGGAGAATCGTTTCACCATGGCGGGACCATTCTTGCCCTTCGAGTAAATCATGTTATATACGGTGCGGTCGTCGCCCCGTTTGAACACGCCCACATAGATGATGTGCTTGGCAATGAACTGTTTATTAGCCACTTTCGTCACGGTGAACTTGCCGTTCTTCATAAACACGATGATGTCGTCGATGTCGGAGCACTCGCAGGCCAGCTCCACATTGTCGTCTTTCTTCAGGGCGGTGCCGATGAAGCCCTCCTCCTTGTTGACGTACAATTTCTGGTTGGCCACGGCCGCGCTCACCACATTGATGGTGTCGAAGTTTTTGATTTCGGTTTTGCGCTCGCGTCCTTTGCCGTATTTCTTCTTTAATTGCTTGAAATAGTTGATGGTATAGTCGATGATGTGGTTGAGATGGTTCTGCGTTTCTTCAATCTGCATCTCCACGTTTTCGATGGCCTCTTCTGCCTTTTTGATGTCGAATTTGGAGATTTTGCGCACCGGTTTTTCGCAGAGTTTGAGGATGTCCTCATGGGTGATTTCGCGTTTGAAGAGGGGCTGGTAGGGGATGAAGGCCTTCTGGATATTGTCGATCTGCGTCTCCCACGTGTCGGTGTCTTTTTCGAGTTCTTTATAAATTCTTTTTTCGAAGAAAATCTTCTCTAAAGACATCCAATGCCATTGACCTTCAAGCTCATGCAGATAGATTTCGAGGTCTTTGCGCAGCATATCCACGGTGTTTTGGGTGTTGATGCGCAGGATTTCGCTGACGCTGAGCAGGGCGGGTTTGCCGTTGTAGATCACCCACGGGTTGGGGTTGATGTTCATCTGGCAGTCGGTGAAGGCATAGAGTGCGTCAATGGTTTGGTCGGGTGAGGTGCCGGGCATCAGGTGCAGCACAATTTCGACGGTCTTGGCGGTGTTGTCGTCGATTTTGCGGATTTTCAGTTTGCCCTTTTCAATGGCGGGAGTGATGGAGTTTTGGATGAGGTCGATGGTATTCGTGCCGTAAGGTATTTCGGTGATTACCAGAGTTTTATTATCTTGAATAGAAATCTTGGCACGGTTGATGATCTTGCCGCCGAGGGTGCCGTCGTTGTATTTGCTTACGTCGATGCTGCCGCCGGTGGGGAAGTCGGGGTACAGCTCGAAGGGTTTGTTCTCGAGGATGGCGACCGACGCGTCGAGCAGTTCGTTGAAGTTGTGGGGCAGTATTTTGGTGGCCATACCCACCGCGATGCCCTTCACGCCTTGGGCCAGCAGGAGCGGGAAACGTATCGGCAGCTGGATGGGCTCCTTGTTGCGGCCGTCGTACGACATCTTCCACTGCGTGATTTTCGGGTTGAACACCACCTCCAATGCCAGTTTCGACAGACGGGCTTCGATGTAACGCGGGGCAGCAGCGGGGTCGCCGGTCAGAATGTTGCCCCAGTTTCCCTGCGTGTCGATGGTCATCTCCTTCTGTCCCAACTGCACGATGGCGTCGCCGATGGCCGCGTCACCATGGGGGTGATACTTCATGGTGTTACCCACGATGTTGGCCACTTTATTCATCCGTCCATCTTCCAACTCGCTCATAGAGTGGAGAATACGGCGTTGCACAGGCTTCAACCCGTCATATACGTCAGGCAGTGCGCGGTCTAAGATGGAGTAGGAGGCATAGTCCAAAAACCAGTTCTCAAACATCGACTGCACATACACCACATTCTGCAGATGGTTGCCTTCATTGGCATTAGCCGACTCTATCACAGAATCGCCTTCTGCATCATTTTCATTTTCAATATTTTCTGCGTCTAAAACTCTGTTCTTGTCTTCGTCCATGAAAGCCCAATTATAATCAAGGTGCAAATTTACTATGAAAATTTGTAAAAATGAACCCTTTTTGGGGGGAATTTATGAATATCATTTTGTTAAAAGATGCACGGTTTTGCAAAGGAAATTTTCGCCGATTTGCCGAAGGCGTGAAAAAATAGTGTATTTTTGCGCTGCTATTTCTAAATAGACATACAGACCTTCTTTTATGGGCCATAACAACCGCACCACATCCCCCTTCCAGCAGCTGCTCCACTACCTTCTGGGGCTTCCTAAGTCGCTGTATGTCAATTTCCGTTGCCTTCCTTTCGCGCAGGCCGTCCACCTGCCGATACTCGTTTCGCACCATACCCGCCTCAAACATCTCTACGGAAAGGTTACCGTGAACGGAAAACTCAAGATGGGATTGGTGAAAATCGGATTGGGCACTTCGCAGCTCGTGGATTTCCGGGGCGAGCGTACAGTCATCGATTTTCGCGGGCGTGTGGAGTTCAATGGCAGGTGTAAGATCGGCGCGGGCTCGCGGGTGATGGTGGCCACTACGGGAACGCTTGTTTTTGATGATAATTTCTGCAACTCCTCCCATCTCAACATCATCTGTTTCAAAAAGATAGTCTTCGGAACCAACAATCATTTCTCTTGGCATACGTTGGTGATGGACAGCGACCAGCACGAGGTGGTGGACTGCACCGGACAGCGTGTCAACGAGGATGCCGCTGTTGTCTTCGGCGACAATGTGTGGTGCGGCTGCAATGCTATTGTGTTGAAAGGTACGGAGTTGTGTAGCGATGTGATGGTGGGTGCAGGCTCCGTTGTGCATGGACATCATACCACGCACCATGTCATCATTGCGGGGAATCCCGCCAAAATAGTGAAAGAGGCTGTCTCTTTGGGTTGATTTTATAAATAATTTTATTGATAATCAATAAGTTAAAATGGATAAACTGTCAGTCGTCATCATCACCTACAACGAAGAGCGCAACATCCGTCCCTGCTTGGAAGCGGCCTTGAAGGTGGCCGATGAGGTGCTGGTGGTGGACTCCTTTTCCACCGACTGCACGCTGAATATTTGTGAGGAGATGGGCGTGCGTTTCATCCAGCATGAGTGGAAGGGTTATTCCGAACAGAAGAATTTCGCCAATGCTGCTGCCTCTTACGACTGGATTCTTTCGGTGGATGCCGACGAGGTGCTGGACAGCACCTTGCAGCAGGCTATTCTGGAGGCCAAGACGAAAGGCTTTGCGGGGGCTTACCAAGTGAACCGGCTCACCTATTACTGCGGGCATCCCATCCGTCATTGCGGCTGGTACCCCGACATCAAGCTCCGGCTGTGGAACCGCACGCAGGGCGAGTGGGATGGCTATATCCACGAGGAGGTCAAACTGCCATCGGGTACGCGCATCACTCGTCTGTCTGGCCACCTCAACCATTACTCGTATCATTCTATCAGTGAGCATATTCGGCAGGCCGACAAGTTTACCGACATGACCGCCCGCGCTGCTTTCGAACGTGGGGAGGGACGAAAACTCCGCTTTACCATTCTCTGCAAGGCTGGATGGAAATTCCTGCGGGCTTACTTCCTCCAGCTCGGCTTTCTCGATGGCTACTATGGCATGGTGGTGTGCCGTATCTCCGCCTTCGCCACTTTCCTGAAATATACGAAACTGAACGAACTTCACCAGCATGCAAAACATCACTCCGAAACGTCTGATTATTAGTCGTACCGACAGCATCGGCGACGTGATTCTCACCCTGCCGGTGGCGGGCGAGTTGAAACGGATGTTCCCCGACATCCACATCCTTTTCCTCGGTTCCTCCTACACCCGTCCCATCGTGGCGTGCTGTCCCCATGTGGATGAGTTTGTGGACTGGACCGAAATAGGCAAGTTGTCGGATGTGGATAAAGTGTTGGCTTTTAAAAAGATGCAGGCTGATACCATCCTCCATGTCTTTCCGCGACCAGAGATCGCCAAATTGGCCAAGCGGGCGAGAATCCCCGTACGGATCGGCACTTCGCACCGGGTGTATCACTGGCTGACCTGCAACACGAAGGTGAACCTCTCGCGCCGTCGCTCCGATTTGCACGAGTCGCAGCTGAACCTCCAGCTGCTAAGTCCGTTAGGGTATGTGTCGCTCGATAGTTTGGCGGAGGTGAGGGAGAGGCTCTCGATGGTGCCGCCCGCGTTGGATGCTGAAACCCAGCGGTGGCTCGACCCTTCTCGGTTCAATCTCATCCTGCACCCCAAGTCGAAGGGCAGTGCGCGCGAGTGGGGTATCGACCATTTCTGTCGGTTGGTGGACCTGTTGCCCGCCGACCGTTTTCACATCTTTCTGTGCGGCACGGCTGCTGAGCGCGAGAAGATGGGGGCTTTGTTGGATAAGGTAGGGGAGAATGTAACCGACCTGTGTGGCAAACTATCTCTTTCACAATATATTGCGTTTATCGCTTCCGCTGATGCGCTGGTGGCGGCCAGCACCGGACCGTTGCACATTGCGGCGGCTGTTGGCACGCACGCCGTCGGGCTCTATCCGCCCATGCGGCCGATACATCCCGGCCGGTGGAGGCCGTTAGGCGACCATGTCAAGGTGTTCTGTGTGGAGAAGGAGTGCGAGGCGTGCCGCCACACGATGGAGTGTGCCTGCATGAAGGCCATCAAGCCGGAAGCGGTCGCCCAGCACCTGATGGAGTGCTTGTAAGGGGCTGAGATTCCGTTCCCTCCTATCGTCGGGAACGGAGTGGTGGGTGCATTGGGCTATGGAGGATGCGACGAGGAAAAGTGTGCCGGCGGCACACACTCTCAGTAACCCCAGACAAGCGAAACGGAACGTGAAGCGCAGTCTGGGGTGGGAACGCCACACCACCGCCACCCGCGGCACACTGACAGGACGATAGCACTTGACGGCGGGTTTGCCGCGGAAGAACTGAAACCTAAGACATTATTTGATATTCAGCACTTTCCATTTCCTGTCTTTCTGAATGACGGTCACACGAACGACGGCCCCAAGGTTTCGTTTTTGAGCGTAACGTTCCCCCTTTTTCATCAAATCAAAAGTGACGGAGCATGCCCGAAGAGACTGGTAGGATTCATCTACCGACAAATTAGACAGATCATGGTACGAACCCTCATCACAGACCAGGCTCCATCCTTTTGTCATTTGCTTCCTTACTTCCACTATTCCCTCCAAATAATGGACAAAGAGCTGCTCATAGGAAGAAAAATTCATTTTTTCCATCTTTGTTTTCATCAAATGGAGAGCCAAAGAATCCGTCAAAGATTCCATTCGGGCGTAATCCTGACCCAAAATGGACTCCACAAAATTCCAAGCTACCGCTTGTGGGGTCTCGCAGGCCTCAATTTCATCGTCCGGCAACGTCCTGAAGGTCTGTGCCGACAATCCCAAGGGCAGAACTATTAGTAAGAAGATGATGTTTCTCATGATGTTTAAAGATGGCTGAAATGTCACGGCTGTCTCACTCTATACCGTTGTGACAGGGCTGTTTCGTAATGATAACCACGGACTTATGTTACGGATGGCCTCAAACCGCATCTTAGTTGTTTCTTTGGTTTTTGCAGTTTGGAGATTGTAGCGGGCCTGCATGTTCAGCCAAAGCTCGGCAGGGGTTCCTAACGCCGCTTCCACCAGAATGGCAAAATCAGTTGTGATGGAACGTTTACCATTCAATATCTCATTAAGCATCGTATACGACACCGATATGGCCTTGGCAAAATCTTTTTGCGAGATACCCCTCGACTCCAATTCCTCTTTCAGCACTTCTCCAGGGTGAATGGCTATATATGAAAATTCTAAATTACTCATATTGAATTATTTATAATGATTTGTAATATCCAAAATGTTGCAAATTGTAATGACAGGTTCTCCCATTTCTTCCACCTTAAATTCCAGTCTGTATTTCAAATCAATCCGAATAGATGATATTCCTGCTTTGTCGCCAGTCAAAACTTTGTAGTTCAGAGAGTTAAGAATATATAATGTTTCAACACTCGGAGCTTCAGCCAAAGTGATAATCCGTTTCACATAATTCTTCACAACGCCCGGCTGGAAGCGATGTTTTTTGTCTGTGCATTTTCCTGTGTAATAGAGTTCTGAGAGATATTCCTTGTCGAATTGTATCGTCATAGTTCAAATTCAATTGCGCGGCAAAGATACAACTATTATTTGACTTATTCACTATTTTAGTGAATTTTATACGATTTTTAAGGCGGACGAGCGGGCTCCTGATTTGTTGCAAGTCACACCGCCGCCCATCTTCCTTCTTGTGGCGCGGCGCTGTCAACCACCATTCCGTCAATCGACAGATTGACGGAATCTCCTCGGTATCATTTTAATGGACGCCACCGTCCCCTGCGGCACGCTGACAGGATGATAGCAACTTACGGCGGGTTTGCCGCGGCGGTGACCTTACGCCTATATCCTCCCGTCACGCTCCACCACTTTCGTCAAAGCCGACTCCAACTGCCCGATGTCTTCCCATGTCCAGCCAAGACCGCCTTTGCAAATCACAATCCTTTTTCCGCTTTTGGGAAAAATCCGCAGCCGGTCAAGACTATTTCCTCCCCAATACACGTCCCATCTCATTCCTTCAAATGGAATGACAGTTTTCAGCTGGCGATTCCCTATGGTATAATGTATAACCCTGATTTCCTGTTTGATGTAATCCACATAAACCACATCTGCCAAACTTCCCTTATTGAGAAAAGAATAGAAAGGAGCCATAAACAAGCCAAATCCGCCACATGTCAGCACGTAACCTAAAAAGTGTTTTCCAACATCCATGAAAATGCCCACCAGAAAAGGCACCCCGGCAAATATCAAAAAGAGTGGGATAAACCGTATCCAAAACCGAAACACGATGGAATGCTTCCGCTTACTCCTTTTGATAACCCTGACGTACTGAGGATAATCTGCCATCTATAATGCAATTGAAAAACTTTCTCGCCCCCATCCTTTCATCCCTTCATCCTCACCATTAACCTCTTAACTCCTTAACTCCTTCACTCCTTAACTTCTTCACTCCTCAACTCTCAACTTTCAATTCTCAATTCTCAATTTTCAATTCTCAACTCCCCACAATCTTCTCCATCTCTCCCGACAGCGGCGCGGTTACCTCCACGGTTTCGTGCCGCACGGGGTGCTCGAACCGTACACGATAGGAGTGCAGCGAGATGGAGCCGTCGCGGTTGGAGCGTTTCGCCCCGTACTTCAAATCCCCCTTGATGATGCAGCCGTGCGCCGCCAGCTGCGCCCGTATCTGGTGGTGGCGACCCGTATATAACTCCACCTCCAACAAGGTGTAGTGGGTCAGCGTGCGTACCACGCGGTAGGCCAGCTCCGCCTCTACATATCCCGGCTTCGGGGTAGGGGAGACCGCCGTCTTGTTGGTGCGCTCATCCTTCTTTACATAATCTACCAACTTCTGTTCAGGAATCTCTGGTGCTCTTTCCACCAAAGCCCAATAGATCTTGCTGATATGCCGCTCTTTCACCAGCTCGTTCATCCGGGCTAATGCTTTCGAGGTCTTGGCAAAGATGACCGCCCCGCTCACCGGCCGGTCGATACGATGCACCAAACCGCAGAACACATTGCCCGGCTTGTTGTAGCGCTCTTTCAGGTACTGCCGCACCTCCTCCACCAACGGAACATCGCCGGTCTTGTCGCCCTGCACGATCTCTCCCGCCAGCTTGTTGACGATGATCAGATGGTTGTCTTCGAAAAGGATGCGGTCGGCCAACGACATCAATACTGCTCTTTTTCGTTGGGGAAGTCCATATTTTTCACATCCTCAATATAGTTGCCCACCGCGCGGATGATTTCCTCGCTGAGGTTGTGGTATCTTCTCAGGAAACGGGGGGAGAACTGCTGGGTGATGCCGAGCATGTCGTGCAGCACCAGCACCTGTCCGCTGGTGGCGTTGCCGGCTCCGATGCCGATGGTGGGAACATGCACCGCTTCCGTCACCTTCTTGGCGACCTCTGCTGGGATTTTCTCTAACACAATGGAGAAACAGCCGTATTTTTCCAACTGCTGGGCATCGTAGAGCAGCTTCTCAGCCTCCTCCTCTTCGGTGGCGCGTACGGCGTAGGTGCCGAACTTGTTGATAGACTGCGGGGTAAGTCCGAGATGCCCCATGACGGGAATGCCGGCGCAGATGATACGTTCGATAGATTCACGGATCTCCTCGCCGCCCTCCAGCTTGATGGCATCGGCGCCCGACTCCTTCATGATGCGGATGGCCGAGTGCAGGGCCTCTTTCGAGTTGCCCTGATAGGTGCCGAAGGGCAGGTCCACCACCACCAGTGCGCGTTCCACCGCACGCACTACGGAGGCGGCATGGTAAATCATCGCGTCGAGGGTGATGGGAAGGGTGGTTTTGTAACCGGCCATGACGTTGGCGGCCGAGTCGCCGACCAGAATCACATCAATTTTCGCCATGTCCAACAGCTTTGCCAACGAGTAGTCGTAGGCAGTCAGCATCGCGATTTTCTCGTTCTGGTCGCGCATGCGCTGCAAGATGTTAGTGGTTACCTTCTGAACATCTTGGTATAAGTATCCAGACATAATGGGGTGTTATTGTAAGGTTTTTTCAATCAGATATTTGTCGCGTTTCGGGTTGCTGTTTGAAATCAGCTCGCCGATGAAACCCGCGAGGAACAGCTGGCAGCCGATGACCACCGCCAACAGGGCGAGGTAGAACAGCGGCTGGTCGGTCACCTGGCGGAAGATCTCACCCTGGTGCATCAGGATGAGTTTTTTCGCGATAAGGGCAATGACAATGATGAGGCCGAGAAGGAAGGAGACGCTACCCCACAGACCGAAGAAGTGCATGGGCTGTTTGCCGAATCGTTTGGTGAAGGTGAGCGTCATCAGGTCGAGGTAGCCGTTCACGAAACGGTTCCAGCCGAACTTGGAGGTGCCATATTTGCGTTTCTGGTGGTGAACCACCTTCTCGCCGATCTTGGTGAAGCCGGCCCATTTGGCGATGACCGGAATGTAGCGGTGCATCTCGCTGTAAATCTCAATGTTCTTTACCACATCCTTGCGGTAGGCTTTCAGTCCGCAGTTGAAGTCGTGAAGTTGGATTTTGGAGATTCGGCGGGTGGTGGCATTGAAGAGTTTGGAGGGGATGTTCTTCAGCATCACATTGTCGTAACGCTTTTTCTTCCAGCCTGATACCACATCGTAGCCCTCTTCCGTAATCATGCGGTACAGCTCGGGAATCTCGTCGGGACTGTCCTGCAGGTCGGCGTCCATGGTGATGACTACATCGCCCTCGCAGGCGGCGAAGGCCGTGTTCAACGCAGCCGATTTGCCGTAGTTGGTGCGGAACTTGATGCCCTTGATGTTCGGGTTGGTAGCGTGCAGCTGCTCCACCACCTTCCACGAGCCGTCGGTGGAACCATCGTCCACCATCAGAATTTCGTAGCTCAGCGATTGCTCGTTTACAACGCGTTCGATCCACGCGGCCAGTTCGGGCAGCGATTCCTCTTCATTGTATAGGGGGATGATGACGGAAAGGTTCATATTGTATGTTTTTATTGTTCGGAATGATTTTCTTCGGTCTTAACCTCTGTTTCGGTCTCAGTATCAGCCTCTTCATTGGCAGTCACTGGGTCGTTGCCGTTGCGCGAGCAGATGGTCTTTTCTTTTCGGTAAAGGAACAATGCCACGAAGATGTTGATCATGAGGCCGTAGAGCAGGGCGGCCAATGTGGTGATGGTACCTGCCGCAGGTATGGTTAAGTACTGTGGAACTTGCTTGGTGGCAAGACGTTGTTTCCATACAGGATTCTCTGCCAAGGAGTCGCGGGCGGCTTCCACTGCTTCGAGACTGACGGGCATGATTTCAGGATTGCCCATACGCACCGAGTAGAGGGTGGAACGCAGTTGCTGATCAGCGCAGATGTCAAAGGTGTCGAGTTGGTACAATCTGCCCGTGGTATCGTGCTTGCATTTGAGCGTCAGTTCGCGCTCGAAACGTTTCAGGATGACCACCACACCGCTGTCGGCCTTCATCTGCAAAGTGTCGTTGGCGATAACCTTATGGGTTTCTTGCAACGAGATGCGCTTCAGCATTTTATGGTAATCTTTGATTTCTGCCGTGGTGATGGTGTCCTGCTGGATGGACTTGATGGCCAATTCGGTGTTTTGACGGTTGAGACGTCCCAGACCATCTTTCTCAAAAACAGCCAACTGCAGCATCATGTAGAGTGCCAGAATGACGTACCCGATAAATACGACGCCGCAGCCGATGCCGAAGGCTTTCGAGAACTTGATGAGGCCATCCTGCATCTTGTCGCGTACATCGCGAATGGCCAGATAAAGACAGGCTACGATGGCCAATACCTGTAGCAAGTCCTTCACCGGACCGTAGTAGTAGCCGGTGTTTACGGCAAAAAAGCCTAATAGATTAATGACAGAAAGCCCTGCTCCAAGCAGGGCTCCCCATTTGACGATGATGATGAATTTAGAATCTTTCATCATTCGGATGATTATCGGTTGGTGTCAGAAGCACCATAGAATCTGCTTCTGTGGTCAACGAGCTTGCCGTCACCAGCGATGTCGTTGTAAACCAGCTGTTTCACCACATCATTCAGCGGATAACCGCCATACTGCTGTGACTGCGGGTTCTCCACCAACACGGTCTTGTATGCGAAGTTGGTGTATTGCATGTTGATGAACTTCTCGGCTTCTTTTTTAGCGGCTTTGTCGTCCATCTGCTGATAGGATTTGATCTGGTTGGTGATCTGTTCCATCATCTGTTTTTTCACTTCGGTGCCTTTGTCAACCTTGGTCACGCTCACGAGGTAAGCATAGTTGTTACCGCTCACCACGGCGGTCTTGCCGGCAGCGAGGTCTGCGATTTTACCTACAGCCGTGCTCTCCATGTTGCCGTATTCTGAGAAGCCAACGGCCATCTGCTGCGGGGCAGCACCATATTTGCTGGCGATTTCGGCCATGTTGTTGCCGTTGAACTCTTTCTTGAGGCGGGCCACAACAGCGTCTTTCTTCATCTCAGCCTTCATATCTTTGATAACGCGCTCTTTCATCTCTTTGAAAGAGGGGTTCTGAACTTCAACAGAAGCGGAGATACCCATGACAACGAACACTTCGCTGATGGTGGTCTCGCCGGTCATCTGGTTGAAGGTGGTCAGGTGGCCGATGAAAGGATTGTGGGCGACGCTGCCTACTGCGTTGTTGGCATTCTTGCTGGTGCTGAAAGCCCAGTTGACGGCCTCGCGGCAGTCGAGGATGCCCGTGCTGACCTCAACCACGTGCTGCATGCTGGTGATGCTGGTGCTGATGGTTTCGCCACCGTTCTTCTTGGCGGCCTTGGTCATCTCTTCAACGGTGTTGCAGTTGGAAACCTTGTCGGCATTCTGACGAGCTTTCTTGTCGGTCATGGAGCTGGCCATTACCGGAACAGGATAGAGCACATACTGGCTCTTGGCAACGGGTTCTGATTTGTACAGCACCATGTCCACAGTGTACAGGTCCAGGTTGTCGCGCTTGTTGATGTAGCACTCGTTGACGTTGGTGTTGATGAGTGCGTTGAACCATTTGGAAGTCATGGTGTCGTTGGAGGCGTAGATGTAGCGACCGATGCCGTCAAATGAAGCGCCATCGAGGAGAACGTAGGGGTGAAGAACGGAGTCGGTACCGTATTGTGCCAGATAAGGAATCATAGCGGATGAGTCTTGGCCGTCGAGGGCAGCCTTGATCTCCTGAGCCTTGGCCAAAGCCTGCTCCTCGGTCATGTCCTTATCTTCTTTCGGACTGTCGGTATAGGGCAGAATCAGCTGGGCGATTTTGATGGAGTCAGGACGGTTCTGCACGTCTCTCACCTGACCGAAATAGATAACATTGTTATTATATAATTTCGGAGCGATGAAGGCGCTGTCTTTGCTGGTGTTGCTGACCAATGCTTTCCATTCGGGAGTCATGGCCAATGCGTGTGAGGAGAATCCGCGCGGATTGTGGCTCAGAGCATTGCGTTTCTGCAAGGCGGTCTCGTCAGCTTTCAGATAAAGGTTGGTATCTACCTGTGCGTAAGCGGCCACGAGGCTGGCACCTAACATGTTGTAGGTGTAAGGATCTCTGCTGTTCTGGGCATATTTCAGGTCGATTTTTTCGATCTTGGTGGGCTGAGCCGTGAACTCCTGGATGGAGTTGCTGTTCTGTAATTGGCGGAACAGACTGTCGGCCAATTTGGCGGAGTTGATGCGGTCTTCGGCGGTGGGGTTCACCGTGAAATAAGCGATCTCCACATCCTTCTCGGTCTGACGGATGGTATAGCGGTTCTTATGCTCTTTGAAATAAGCCTTCGCATCGCTGTCGCTGATGTCGAATTTCAGATTGTCGAAAGAGGGATGGTTGAGGTTGATGGCCACCATCTGTCCGCTGATGCGGTTGTTGTTGTCGGCCATCTGGGCCAGCATCTTCTTGGAGAAGTGGATGGAGTTAGCGGCCAGTCCGAAGTAAGTATTCTCTTTAGCTTCAATGATATACATTCTCTCAACAGCCTTGTAAGCCTTGTAGAGACTGCTTTCTTTGCTCAACTGAGTCTCCATATCTTCGGGGCTCTGCATGGCCTGCTGGATGGCTTTGTAGATGTTGGTAATGGAGTTGTAATCCTGAACACCCTCGGTGTATTCGGCCAAGGCATAGTTGATGACTGTGCTCATGGGCGCCTGCGGGTTGTTGACCGATTTCAGCACGTTCTCGCTGATTTCCATCTTCATCTCATTGGTGAAGGAGAGACCGATTTTCTTCAACTGTTCGTCAAGGATGGTCTCGTGTTGGATCTGCTGGTAGGTGAACTCATGAGCAATCTGGTTGAGGGTAGCACTGTTGTCCTCGTACAGAGGATTGTTGCTGTTCATGATCTTCAAGAACTCGTAGTTCTGCTGGAAATACTCGCTGTATGCATTCTCGACTGCACCGGCTTCGATCTTGTGGTTGCCGACTTGCATGACGGTGTTTCTTCCGACATTCACCACATTCGTCAAGTCACCCACGATGAAAGCCAAAAGTGCTACACCGATGATAATCATCAAAAATACTCCGTGTTTGCGAATTTTGCCAATTGCTGCCATTTCTTTCTTCTTTTATTATTAAATTGTTAAATTATTCTTTTGTCTTATGATACAAAATTTAGGGTGCAAAATTACGATTTTTTTTAAGATAATAATATATCTTCTAATTTTTTTTGTACGGACGACCAAGCAGTTGTTCCGCCTTCGTAAATTCTTTGTTTTGAATAAGTTCCCTAATTTTTGATGAGCAAACTTTATTCTCCTCTAAAATGAATTCGGGAATCTGGATGATTTCGATGGAATTTTTTTCACAGATTTCACGCATCGACGAACTATTTCCCTCTCCGTTTCGACCGAAGTTGTGGTTGGGTCCCATCACGATGGCTTTCATGCCGATTTTTTCGATGAGAAGTTCTAAAAATTTGGGAAAAGGTGTCTGTGCAAATTCGGGCGTGAAATGGAGAATGATGATATGGTTAATTTCTTCTTTTTCAATGAGTTTAATATTGTCTTCAGGTGTGTTGATGAGGAAAAAATCACGTTCGGGATGCAGCACCTGCTGCGGATGGGGCTGGAAGGTGATGACCACACTCTCCCCATCGTATCGGGCGGCAGTCTCTTTCACGAAAGAAAGAATCTTCCGGTGCCCCCGATGCACCCCGTCGAATGCCCCCACCGCTATGACGGCGTTGCGAATGTCAGGAAGATTGTCTATGCCGTTGTGTATCATATTGTTGATTTGTTGATTCGTTGATTCGTTGAAAACCAACCATCAACCTTCAATTTTCAGTTTTCCATTTTCCATTTTCCATTTTCACTCTCCCTTCACCCGTATCGCACTCTGTATCGCATTGCCAATCAGCATAAAAGCGAGCACCAACAGCATGATGGCGATACCCGGCACGATGGCCAAATAGGCGTTGTCGAGTACGATGTAGGCGTAATTTTCTTTCATCATCATGCCCCACGATGGGGTAGGAGGTTGCACGCCGAGTCCCAAGAAACTCAATCCCGCCTCCATCAAAATGGCCGACGAGAAATTCGAGGCCGCAATCACGATGACCGTACCCGCCACGTTGGGCAGCAGATGTTTGACGATGATGTGAAAACTGCTATACCCCAATGCTTTACCAGCTTCTACAAACTCTTTTTCCCTTAAACTGATCATTTGTCCGCGTACCACCCTCGCCACATCCACCCACATGGTGAGTCCGAGCGCCATGAAGATCTGCCAAAATCCCTTTCCCAACGCGAAACTCAGGGCGATGACCAACAGCAGGGTAGGGATGGACCACACCACGTTGATGAACCACATCAGCACATCATCCACCCACCCGCGGAAATAGCCGGCGATGGAGCCGATGATGATGCCGATAATCAGTGCGATCGTTACCGAGATGCCGCCCACGGCCAGACTGATACGGCTGCCGATGAGCAGCTGACTCAGCACGTCGCGACCGTACCGGTCGGTGCCGAGCAGGAACCGCTTGGTGATGACCGGCTGGTCGTCGCTGACCGCAGCACGAGCGTAGGCTGTCTCCTCGCCACCGGTCTCCAGCAACTTCACATAAACGCTGTCGCCAGCCTCGCGGTAGCTGCCTTTGTCGATAGGAACTGTTTGATGTTCAGACGGCTGTCCGAACAGCATCCGATGAAAAAAAGAGTGATGTTCCACCTCTGTGGCGGTTTTCAGCTGGAGTTCTTCCACGGTGAAACCGGGCTTTCGCAATGCGATTTCCAACTGCTGGTGGTTGCAGTAGGGCGTAGAATCAGGGGTGATGAGGTAGCCCAACAGGGCGATGATGACGACCAGCAGGATGAACCCTAACGACACCATCCCCATCTTGTCCTTGCGGAACCTTTTCCATGTCAGCTCCGACAACGAAACCGCACGGTACTCCTTCCTTTTCCACCATTTCACCATGGAATATTTATCAAATTGGCCGTTATTGTCCGTTTATATTGGAGACGCGGCATGCCACGTCTCTACCTTATTCAATTTTCAATTTTCAATTTTCCATTTTCAATTATTCCCTCGCCTTCATTCTCTCGATGAACGGGTTGAAATAATTCTCGCCCTTTGCGGTTACGCCGGCGAGACCTTTGCCGCCGGTTTTGCTGCGCTTGACATCGCCGAAGATTCCCTTCTCAAGAGCGGTGAAAAGTCCCTCATTGACAATCTCTTGCAGCAGGTCGATGGCATTGTTGAGTACGGTCTTGGCGCGTTCGCGGCAGATGCCTCCCTCGCGGAACTCCATCTCGTCGCTGATGTCGCGCATGTTGTTGAAAATGTAGCGGGCGTTCTCGATAGAGAGGTAACGGTCGCTCATGAAGGGTGTGTGGATAGCCTCGGTGGGCATACCGAGCAACTGGATGCCCTGGTGGGTCCAGATGCCGATGATGTTGAAGAGCGCGTCTTGGATATGGCCGCGGAAGATGTTGCCGGTCATGAACTTAGTAGGCGGCATGTACTTGAGCGTGGCCTTCGGGAAAATCTCGCGGGTCATCTGTGCCTGTGCCAGCTCGAGAAGGAAGCCGTTTTCCAACATCGGGTCCATCTCGAAGGCGTGACCGAGGCCCATCTGCTCTTCGGGCAGACCGGCCAGCAGGGCCAGCTGCTCGTTGATGAGGTCGGAGGCGAGCACGGTGTGGGCGGCCTCCACTGCATCGGCGGTGGTGAGGTAGTTGTCCTCGCCCGTGTTGATGATAACACCAGCGAAGCCGTTGATGACGCGGGAGAAATACTGGTCGATGAGGGTACGCTGCGGGTTGATGTCGCGGAAGAGGATGCCGTAGAGGGCATCGTTGAGCATCACATCCAGTCTTTCCAAAGCACCCATAGCGGCGATTTCAGGCATGCAAAGTCCTGAACAGTAGTTGCATAAGCGAATGTAGCGACCTTGTTCTTCACCAACTTCGTCAAGCGCCTTACGCATGATGCGGAAGTTCTCCTGTGTGGCGAAAGTGCCGCCGAAACCTTCGGTGGTGGCACCGTAAGGCACGTAGTCGAGAAGGCTCTGACCGGTGGTACGGATCACGGCGATGACATCGGCACCCTGGCGTGCGCCAGCCTGTGCCTGCACCACGTCTTCGTAGATATTACCCGTCGCCACAATGATATACAGATAAGGCTTGGGACCTTCGCCGATGGTTTTCAGATACTCGTTTCTCTTAGCCACATTGCCTTTGATGCGCTCCATGCAGGCGTCCACGTAAGGCGTGACGGCCTTCTGGATTTCAGCAAGAGGGTGAAGTTTCAGCTGGGTGATGTCGAGCTGGCCGTTCATCATGGCCTCCGCAATCTCCTGCGGCGATTTGCCCGTCTCCAAAATGGCGTTTCCCATATAAAAAAGCACGCCCTCTTTCAGTACGCCTTTCTCTTGCAAGGCATTCACCACCACATTCGGCAGCGGCACGTCGTTGCTGTCGATGCCGTCGATGCCGATGAGGCGGCAGAGGGTGCGTTCCACGGCAACGGTGGTGTATCCGTCAACAAATTTTTGCACGTCGGCGGCAATGTCTCCTGCTAATTTTTTAGCATATCCAACTTTCTGAAAATCAAGACCTAATTTGCTTTTTTCCATTCTTTTTATATTGATTTTTTATAAAATTATTCTAATTCAGGAATTAAGCGGCAAAATTACAAAACAATTTCAAAATGACAAACGACAGTTCACGCCTTTTTTTGTAACTTTGCAGCCTCAAAATTTGCTATATGTCAGAAGACCTTCATTTAGTAAGCGATTTAGCGCTTATACTTATTTCAGCTGGTATTATCACCGTCATTTTCAAGCTGTTGAAACAGCCCCTTGTGTTGGGGTATATTGTTGCGGGCTTCTTGGTGGGACCGAATTTTAAGATATTCCCCACGGTCGTGGAGCAGACATCCGTGCATCAGTGGTCGGAAATAGGAATCATCTTTTTGCTGTTTGCCCTCGGTTTGGAATTCAGTTTCCGAAAACTTTTCAAGGTGGGAGCCACTGCCATTATTGCCTCTGCCGCCGAGATTGTCATCATGTTCTGTGTGGGCTTTTTCACGGGCTATCTGATGAAGTGGACGGTGATGGAGAGCATTTTCCTCGGTGGTATGCTGGCCATGTCCTCTACCACCATCATTATCAAAGCTTTTGATGATTTGAATCTGAAGAAGGAAAAATTTGCTGACATCACCATGGTTATCCTTATCATTCAAGATATTGTGGCCATTTTGATGATGGTGTTGCTCTCCACCGCCGCTGTGAGTCAGCAGGTGGATGGCGCTGATATGCTGATGTGCATTTTGAAGTTGATTTTCTTCATGGTGCTTTGGTTTGTGGTGGGCATTTCCATCATTCCCACCTTTTTTAGAAAGGCGAAAAAATACATTAACGACGAGACCCTGCTCATCATTTCTATTGGGCTCTGTTTTGGGATGGTGGTCTTCGCCAATTATGTGGGATTCTCATCGGCATTGGGCGCGTTTGTGATGGGTTCTATTCTTTCAGAAACTATTGAGGCAGAGCATATTGAAAGATTGTTGAAGAGTGTGAAAGATCTCTTTGGCGCCATCTTTTTTGTGTCGGTGGGTATGATGGTTGACCCTCAGATTTTGATTGATTATTGGCCTACGGTTTTGGCGCTTACGCTGATTGTTTTGGTGGTGAAGGCGTTGATTTCTTCTTTCAGCGTGCTGATAGCGGGTGAAGATTTGAAGACCTCTTTGCAGGTGGGTTTCAGTTTGTCGCAAATTGGCGAATTTGCCTTTATTATTGCGGCTTTGGGTGTTTCGTTGAAGGTGATGAATCCGGTCATCTATCCGATCATTGTGGCGGTGGCGGTTATCAGTACTTTCACCACGCCGTACAGCATCCGGCTCGCGGCTCCGGTGTTCCGTTTTTTAGACAAGCGGATGCCCGACAAAATGAAGCGGGCGTTGGATTCTTACCAGTTGTTAGGAGGCAACAACAAGTTTGGAAGTGGCTGGCGGAAAGTGATTTCCACCTCGCTCACCCGTACAATCATATTTGGGGTTTGCAGTTTTGCTGTGGTGTTGGTTTCGGTGAAATTTTTCTATCCTTTCACCCTCGAAAAACTGAAGGACACCTTGCGCTACGATTGGATTATCAACCTGATTAACTGTGTGACCACGTTGGTGGTGCTTTCCCCGTTCCTGCTGGGACTGATTCGGCACGGCAGCCGCACGCAGGCGGTCGATTCGCAGTTGTGGCGGCAGAACCGATCCAACCGTATAGCCATCGTGGCCTGGACACTGTTCCGTGTTTTCGCCGCCTGTATGTTTGTGATAACCGTGCTTTCCAAGACCTTCAGCGCCAGTCTGTGGGCCCTGATTCCGATTGCCATCGTCTTGGTGCTATTCCTCGGTCTTTCGCGCAATGTGCTGCACCGATATGCCCGTTTGGAGGAGAATTTTATGCAGAATCTGAATGCCAAAGAGCAGGAAAATGTCTCGCCATTGCCTGAACTTGAAAACCTTAATGAGATAGAAAAATAGTGACAATTTTATCGAAACCTTTATAAAGCGCTGAGTGATAGTTCACTCGGCGTTTTTCTTTTTATAAATAATATTTCATATTAAAGGCAACATTTTTTTCAATAAATGGTAAAGATAGAAAGGAATATTTTTCGTATTTTTGCTCTTTAATGCAATATTTTAGGCATATCATATTGAACTCACTGATTAACAAATAGTTATATGAAACGATTGGGATCCAAACTGCTATTAATTGCTGTTTTAGGCATGTTGTTGGGACAAGTGCATGCCCAGAACACCAACAATTTGTGCATCAATGCCAACCCGTTCTGTACGGATGAGAACCCTTACGGTGTCTCTTTCCCTGCAGGTACTGACGCTACTGCTACGCCTGACCTTCCGGACGCGCAGCGTGGCTGTTTGTACTACACTCCTGCACCGGCTTGGTATGTGATGCAGATTGACAACCCTGGTAGCTTGTTGATTTATCTGGAGCACAGTGGCGGTCGTGACATCGACTTCGCTTGCTGGGGTCCTTTTGAGGGCTATAATACCTACGGCGAGCTCCTTCAGGCAGTTTGTACCTCCCGACTTACCGGTGATGGTGCCACCCATCGTCCCAACAATGGCTATCATAATCCCAACGATCCCTCTACATGGGGTGGCTATCCCAGCGGCAACCTCATTGACTGCAGTTACAGTGCCCAATCTACTGAATGGTGCTTTATTCCCAATGCACAAGTCGGTCAGTGGTATATCTTCTTGATTTGTAACTATTCGCGTGCTCCTGGTACTATCTCTTTCAGCGTGCAGGATGGTGAGGCTACCACCAACTGCAACATTTTGGCGAGCATAAGTAATAACGGTCCTCTTTGTGAAGGAGAGGATTTGCAGCTTTTCTGCAATGCTACCAGTACCATTGGATATTCCTGGACGGGTCCCAACGGATTCACTTCCAACCAGCAGAATCCTATCATCCCCAATGTGACTCCGGCGGCATCGGGCACCTATACGGTTGTCTATCAGCCCAACAACTCCAATGAGCCGCAGACGGGTAGCACCTTGGTTGAGGTGTATGACCGTCCGTCTGCTTCTATTACGCCTTCCCAGACGGCCTTGTGTAATGGCGAAGCGGTCTTGTTGGAAGGTTCTTCCGATTGTAATGATTGTCAGTTCCAGTGGAGCAACGGTTCCGACCAACACTCCATCAGTGTGATGCCGCGTGTGACGACCACTTATACCCTTACGGTTACCAATGGTAACTGTAGTTCGGTGGCATCGCAGACCATCACTGTGGGCGCTGTGCCTACCGTGGCGGTTGCGCCCGCTGTCATCACGCTCTGTTCCGCCATCGGCTTCGTTGACCTTGAGGCCATCTCTACGCAATGCGGCACGGGCTGTAGTTATGTGTGGAGCAACGGCACAGTCGGCTCTGTGAATCATATCACGATGGACGACTGTACTGCTGATGTGGACAATATTTTCACGGTGACCTGCACCAACAGTTATGGTTGTACGGCAGAGGCATACTCCATTGTTCGTATGACTGAGAATGTGGATGTGGCGGAATGTAATGTGTTTTATGCAGATAACCATGGAGATCCTGCCTCGCAAGGTCTTACACCATCTTCGCCGACCACCATTGAGCATGCTATTGAGCAGGCCTCTTGTACCAACGCCATCATCCGATTGGATACGGGAAGGTACGTCATTGACCAGCCTATCCGCATGGCCAGCAACCTGACCTTGGAGGGTGGTTTTATGGATGAATACAAGATAAAGACTTCAGAGATAGGTGCCACCACCATTTATCGTTCCAACCAGTATGTGGAAGGAACCTCGACGGCACCCCGACTGGTGGCTATTGAAGCCAACAGTTTGAATGACTTCCGTTTGCAGGATTTGACCATCCAGACAGCCAATGCGCCGGAACTGCCTGCTGTGAATACTGCTACCAATGCCGCCGATGATAAGGACTGCTACAATATGGTGGACCCGGGTGAGCTGATTCCGACGGTGACCGTCAACCTCGGCAATACGATCATACCTGCCAACACCACTCAAGTTCTTCCGGGTACAAGAGCGTATAGCCGTTACGTGACTTTGTATAAGGCGAGCGAATTGGGCGGTCCCATGACCTTCACTGCTCTCGGATTCGATGTGGCTTCATTGACGGACGTGCCAGCGGATGGTGATTTGCGTCATCTGACCATCACATTAGTGGAGGTGCCGTTTGAGAGTTTTAACCAATTTCTGAATGGTAACCAAACAACGACGGGCTGTGGAGTTCAGTATTTCACCGATTTGTACAATATGTCGGGTGCCACAACGGTATATGATGGTTATTTCTGTGTGGATGGAACCGGACTTGTCACCTTCCCCATCAATTACGATTATCAAGGTGGCAACCTGATGGTCATCCTTGATGGTATTGGCTGTTACACCGCTACCTCCAATGGCGGTTGTGCTCTGAGTGTGCGTGGCGGTACCACCAACTCTACGGAATATATGTCGGGTAGAAATCAGAGCCAGACGTCTACACCGCAGTCCGCCAATAATCAGTGGAACCTTATTCCGAGATATTATGCGGAGCGTCCTAATATCTCATTCTTCACCTGTACCGACCGTACCGTTGCTGGCAACGTGGTGGCAACGGTGAGTCCAGGTAGCACCCCGAGGAATTTCCCGCTTCCGGGTGAGTCGGGTCACCATCGTACAGTTGCCCTCTATACGGATGATGAGATTGGTACAGGTCCCCGTATGCTCTCCGGCATCGCTCTTGACGTGGCCAGTATCTCTGCCAATGCAGGTAGAACGCGTACGGTGCGCATTTATATGAAAAACACTACGGATGTCACGTTGAATGCCGGTCAGGTGTGGAACCAGTATATCTCCAATGCCTCTTTGGTTTATTCGGGTACTTTCTGTGAGGATGCTACGGGATGGACTACCTTCCCTGTTGATTTCGCCTACGAAGGAAATAGTTTGATGGTGATGATAGAGGGTGAGGGCTGCGGTTCTACGGGCGGTTGTCCGGTGATGGTCAATTGTAGCTCCGTATCCGATCAATGTGTGTATACCACCACCAACGAGGGAGCCTATTACTCCATCAACACATTGGCGGCTTCTGCCTATCGTCCCAACTTGCAGCTGTATTCCACAAGTAGTGAAGATGATATTTTTTATGTGAATGAATCTAACTATGGCGTATCCACCTATGGTATTCACTTGGCCAACTGTGGTCGGTACGACATCGTTCGTTGTCGAATCATGGCCGGTAATGCCAGTAGAGGAAAGAACGGAACAGTAGGAAAGAATGGTGGTGATGGTGGTAATGGCGGTAATGGTAACATCGGATTGACGGGTGTGATTGAGGATGGTGTGACGCATGGTGAGATGGGTACCTTGTATGTGTCTGGTGGAGCAGGTGGTTTGGGTGGACGCGCAGGTACTTCCGCAGGTACAGCCACCCCCGCTGGACAGGGCGGTAATGGTGGACAGGGTGGACAATACAAGACACAGTCCCCATTCGAAACGAACGCTGGTGGTAATGGTACTGATGGTGGGAACAATCCGGGTTCTCGCACGATGGGACATACGGCAGGTTCTAATGCCAGTTCGCAGCCTGGTATAGTAACCGCTGCTGCCCAATGGACGGATCCGACGATGATACAGACTGCAGCCAATGGCGCTGCGGGTGTGAATGGTACCAACGGAGTGACAGCCAACCCCATTTATAACAACTATTTCAACCCTGGTGTTCAGGTGAATGGTGGCGATGGTACTGGTGGTGCTGGTGGTGGTGGTGGCGGCGGCGGCGGAGCTGCAGCAGCTAAGAACACTTACAGCAGCGACATGCGTCTGGCTCTGGCTTCCGGTAGCGGTGGCGGTGCCGGCGGTGGTGGCGGCGGTGGTGGCCAAGGCGGTGGCGGTGGCTACGGCGGCGGCTCATCGTTCGGTATCTATTCCTACAATGATGCAGGCGACAGAAACATCATGGATTGCTATATCACTGCAGGCGCAGCAGGTATCGGCGGTAATGGTGCTGTCGGCGGCACCGGCGGCACCGGCGGCGCTGGTGGTACTTGCGATGACATCGCCAGCATCAGAGCAAAACATAACAATGACAATACGTTGACAAACTATATAGCAGCCGCCTTTGCGGGTTATGGAGATAATGGTGGTTCTGGCGGTAATGGCGGAAATGGTGGCCGTGGTGCCGATGGTGCCACCGGCGCAAGTCACGCCACCGTGGATGTGACAAACCTCGGCGTACCGACTGCACCGGCAGCAGATTTTACCAACTGGCCCACGCTGTTGTCACAAAACATCATTCATGCCGGCTCGCATGAGAAGCCTTATACCAGTTGTACCGATGTGGAGATGGATATGTGTAGCGTGGGCGACCAACTCTACTATACCACGTTCGGTAGCGAGGCTACTCCTTCGTCAGGCAACTCCTGTACTACCATCCAATATACGGGTATCACCTCTGACCTGCCTAACCAGGTTACGGCTACGGGTCGTAAGACCCCGCAGGCTACTGGAGCCAGCACCAGTAACCGTTATTCAGGTTTCAACCTTGTGCTTTTCAGCCCTGTTGAACCTGGACATATAACCGGTAACCCGGATGTGTGCCCCGGAGAATATAGTTATTGCATCGCATACGAAACCGGTTACTTCTATTCCTGGGATATTATTCAAGGAAGAGAATATGCGGAGTTCATCTCCGATACCACGATCAACTGCGTGGCGGTATCGTTTACGAATAGCACCAATGAGGTACAGCAAGTGGCTCTGGAAGTTCAAATCAGTCCGCCCTGCTGCCCCAGTTTTGTTCGTGACACCTTCTGGGTGGATGTGGAACCCATGGTTCATATCGACAATATTACCTCTACGAGAAAATTGTGTGAAGGCGCCAACTCCACATTGTGGGTGATGGCTACCCCGCCAGATGCCACCTACCAGTGGATGCTGAACGGCAACCCCATCAATGGGGCTACCAGCAGCACTTATACCGTCACCGACGCTTCTGAAGTGAATACAGGTGAATATGTGGTGGTGGTGACAGGCGCTTGTAATGTGGAGATGGATACCGTGCAGGTACAACTCAGACCTATGCCTGAGGTGACCGTCATGGTGGACGAACCGCTCTGTGTGCCCGCCTATCCGCTGTTTATCTTTACCTCCAATATGGATGGGGTGGAGGTGACTTTTACATTTGAAGGGAACACCTATACCATCACTGTGGATGAGGGAGAAAACTATGTGGATGACATTCTTGCACATGGTACCGGTATCGTATCGGTGGTGTCGGCTGAATCGCCAGATCATTGTGTGAATAATGACGTTTATTCAGACCTGTTCCTTGCTTTGAACAGTGAGGATGTGACTTCTGCAGGTGCCGACAGAACCTATTGCGATACCTACGTGCCCATTGAGGCGGTTGAGCCCGACAATGAGGGTGAACATGTAAGTTACGGACATTGGGAGCTGGTATCCACCAACCCGTCAGGAAACACAGTTGTTTTTGATGATATCAACAATTATAGCACCCATTTTACCGCCAGCGGTCCTGGCGAGTATGAGATCCGTTGGGTGCTCACTGTTGAAAACCCCTGCCCGAACGAAGTGGCCGATACGGTGGTCATCACCATTACCGAACCGCTTGACCTCACCTTCGAACCCGGCCTGACCTCCTGCTTCGGCGAACCAGTTAATATTGCGGTCCTCGGCAGCGGGGGAACTGCTCCCTATACTTATTACTGGATTGACAATAGCGATCCTGACAACCCGGAGGTGATCGGATTGGGTTACCGTATTGAAGGTCTTGTGCCAGGTGTGGATTATTTGATGGTGATGATGGATGAAAATGAGTGCGAGTTCGATAGCAACTTCGTCATCACGCTACTCGCTTCACAGTCTATCAACATCCATGACATTGATACGCTTTGTCCGAATGCCGAAAATGTGCCGGTGGCGATTACCATTGATGATGGAACAGCTCCCTTCCATGTTGCTATTACCTATCAGGGACGTGTCTATGAGTACGATACCGAAGAACACGAACTGAACTATAATTTGCCTTTGGCTTTAACGGGATGCGACATTCATGATACTATTTATTTGGCCATTACCGACCGTAACGGATGTACCGCATACGACACCGCTGCTTTTGTAGTGGCCGACCTTCGTGCTCCTGCCATTTCAGGAACGATACCGAACGACACCCTCGCCTGCCCGAGCGACATCCCCACGGCATTCGCTGATCTGAGCGAACTGGTGGCTCACTTGACGGGCGGCGACAATACGATTACCGACAACTGTACTTCATTCAATCGCCTCCGTATGAATTTGTCGGAGTCAACATCAACCAACGGATGCAGATCTACGCTTGTGCGTACCTATACCGTGAGCGACGAATGTGACAATTCCACCACGATCACCCATACGATTATCGTGGAAGATACGATTGCTCCTGTTGTCGATGGAACGTTGAGCGACATGCGAGTGGCTTGCCTCAGTGAGGTGGCGGATGCCATTACCGATCTCCAGACACTGGTTGAGACTTTCAGTCTTACAGTATCGGATAACTGTAGCAGATTCTCGGATTTGGATTTGCAGGTGACGACAGAACCTTTCACCGCTTTATGTAATGCAAGCTATGTGCGTACCTATACCATCACCGACACGTGTGGCAATTCCACTGTGATTACCCAGAATATCATCTTCAATGATGATGCCGCCCCCGTAATTACCGGTACACTCCGTGATACTACCATCTATGCGGAAGCCGATTGCAGTTATGCAAATGTTGCTGCCTACAGAACCGTGTCTCAATTGGTGGCTGCCGGTTTGGAAGTGACCGATTGTAATCTGGTGGAGGAGATTTCATACGAGGATGACAATACCGATCCTATCAGAGAGTGTGTGAAGAGAATTGTGAGAACTTACACGGTGTCGGATAGTTGTGGGCATTCCACAACCATAACACAAACTATTTATGTAGAAGATACCATTTCGCCCGCTGTGGACAACATTCTCCATGATACTACCATTTATTATACCGATGCACAATGCCATTACGATGAAGTGACCCCGCTCGCTATTACCGATTTCCATGTTACCGATTGTAATGAGGTGAACTTGGTGGTGACGCATCGCGATACCGTGGGCGCTCCTGGAGATTGTGAATGGAGTTATGTGAGAGTCTATTCGTTCACGGACATCTGTAATAACCCCCCCACTGTTCTGGAGCAGACGATTACGATTAAGGATACGACTCGTCCTCAGGTGGTGGATAATTTGGAAGATACTACTCTATATTATATAGGTAATGAATGCGATTTGGATGCCTTCCCTCGTCTGACTTTAGCAGATTTTGAGGTGGAAGATTGTCGCTATGAACATCTGCAATTCTCTGTTGTGGAACGAGATACCACGGATGGAGGAGAGGGTTGCTCATGGACTTACACACGTGTTTATACCTTTGCAGATGACTGTAATAACACCTCTGTTTCTATAGATCAATTGATTACGGTGCGTGACACCACCCGTCCGGCCATTGCTGGAACGCTGGCAGATACTACCATCTACCGCTTGGCCGACTGCACCTACGAGCTGCCGACTAACCTGACGATTGCTGGGTTGGAGGCCGCCGGCCTGACCATCACCGACTGCAACTTGGATAACAACGTGGCTGTGAGCGATGCTGATTTGGACGGCAACAATTGTAGCGCAACAGTGGTGAGAACCTACACCATCACTGACCTTTGTGGCAATACCAACACCATCACCCAGAACATCATCATTGAAGATACTACCCGTCCGTATCTGACTACCCCGATTGCTGATTCGCTCCTGACGGCAACCAACTGTGAATTTGTGGTGCCCGACTTTGTGACGATTGCCCGCACCTTGGCAGCAGACAACTGCACGGCCACGGCGGATATCGACATCCAGCAGTCAGTGGCTGCCGGCACGCCCGTCACCGCTGCGATGGATGTGACCGTTACTCTCGAGGATGCCTGCGGCAACTCCAATAGTTACACCATCCATATCACCCTACCCGAAGAACTGACGCTGACGCTCCATCAGAGAGATACCGCCATCTGCGAGGGCCAGAGTGTGACCCTGCCCACCACCTTCACCGGTGGCGTCGCACCTTACGTGTACGCTTGGACCCCGACCAGCGGACTGACACCTACAGATGCCGACACGGTGGTGGCAACCCCCGAGGATGGAACCTATAACTACGAAGTCACCCTCACCGATGGCAACGGCTGTACGGCCACAGCCTCTGTGACGGTCATCGTAGATACCATGCCCGCAGAACCCATACTCAGTTCAACGGCTGATGTGGCTTGCCAAGGCGGTTCCAATGGTACTATCACCATTGAATCTCCTGTGGGCACGGGCTACAGTTATTCTCTCAATAATGCCGCATTACAAGACACTGCCAATGTGTATGTAGGCCTTTCAGCAGGCTTCTATACCGTAATGGTTCAGTCGAATACGGTGAACAATACCAACTGTCAGGCCACCTCCACCATTGAGGTGGAAAGCTCGCCCACCAACCCGCGTGTCGCTATCGACTCGCTGGCTGTTGACCTGCTGCTCTGTCCCAACCAAGGTACGCAGGAAATTACTGCCCGTATTATCAGCGGCACCGAGCCGTTTGTGGTGACTTGGACAGGCGCAACGGTTGATCCGACCGACAGCCTGACGGCCACAGTAGCGGTGGATGCCACTGCCTGCGACTCTGTATATACGGTCAATATCGTGATTACTGACGGCAATGAGTGCGAGGCCTCCAGCGAGTATGCCTTCCGTATTGTGGATACGCTGGCTCCCGCCATCCACGGCGTGCTGGTGAACGACACCGTGGCTTGTCCCAACGATGTGCCCGCCCCGTATGCCGATCTGACTGCGCTGAATGCCGCCCTCGTTGGCGCTGATGCCGGTATCGAGGATAGTTGCACTATTTTCGCCAACCTCGACATGACAGTTGAGACTGCGAACTATACCCAGAGTTGCGAATATCAGATTGTCAGAACTTATACCGTGACGGATGAGTGCGGCAACGCCTCCACCATCACCCATACCATCATCGTTCATGATACCATCGCCCCTGTTATTACGGGTACGATTGATGCTGAGACGGTGGTCTGTGTGGCAGACTTCACCGATGCTGTTCAGACTGTGGATGACCTCCTGGCTCTGCTGCAGGGCGGAACCATCACCGATAACTGCTGCGATGCCGAGCATCTTACCCTGACTTCTACCACACAAAACTTTACCTCATACTGCAATGGAGATTATATTAGAACTTATACGGTAACAGATAGTTGTGGTAATTCTACCTCTATTGAACAACATTTGATTGTCAATGATAATGTGACTCCTGTGATTGAGGGCACTTTAGCCGACATCACTATCTTTGCAGACTCTGCTTGCACCCACACCCTTCCCACGGCTTACACGACGGTGGCTGAGTTGGAGACTGCTGGTCTGACCATTACCGACTGCAACTTGATGGCTGCAATTCAGTCTGCGGATGCGGATATGGTGGATTATGATGATTGCAACACATTGGTTGTCAGAACTTATACGGTATCTGACAGCTGCAACAATACATCCACCATCACTCAGAATATCTATATCCAAGATACCATTCATCCTTGGTTGAGTGAGATGATTGCCGACAGTTTGCTGACGGGTGTGAATTGTGAGTTTGAGATTCCGGATTTCGAGGCAATTGCTGTTACGTTAGCGCAAGACAACTGCACGGCACAAGCCGATATTGATGTGGAACAGTCGCCTGCGGCTGGAACATCCACAAATGCTGATGGCGATGTGACGATTACTTTGACCGATGGTTGCGGCTTGCAGACCACTTACACGGTTCATTACACACTGCCTACTGTGCCTGTGCTGACGCTCCATCAGGGCGATACCGCGGTGTGTGAAGGCCAGAGCGTGACGCTGCCTACTACGCTGGTGGACGGCACGGCTCCGTTTACTTACGCATGGACACCAGCCGACGGCCTCAACGCTACCAATACCGATACGGTGGTGGCCACTCCCGACAGAGGTACTTACACATATACGGTGTCGGTTACCGATGCGAACGGTTGTACTTCACAGGCTTCCGTCACCGTTGAGGTGGATACCATTCCCGCTACGCCTGTGATGACGCAAGAACCCAATGTGGCTTGTCAAGGTGATGCCAACGGTTCTATTACCATCACTTATCCTGTTGGTAGCGGTTATAGTTACTCTTTGAATAATGCTGATCCGCAGGATACAACGAATGTGTATCATGGGTTGATTCAGGGTCAATATACGGTGGTGGTGATTACCGATGCTGCAGCAGGATGCCAGTCCAGCGGCACCATTGAGGTGGAGAACTCACCTGCCATTCCGACCATCGCCATCGACACACTGCTGGTGGACCTCTGTCCCAACCAGGGCACGCAGGAGGTGACCGCCCAGATTATCAACGGCCTTGCACCGTTCATCGTGACTTGGGAAAATGCTACTATGAACCCCGCCGACAGCCTGTCGGCAACGGTAGCCTTCGACGCGGCTGTCTGCGATTCCAACTATAGCGTCACAGTCCGCATTGTGGATGGCAATGAATGCGAAACCTTCTCCAACTATATCTTCCGCGTGGCTGACTCGCTCGCTCCCGTGATGACCGAGTTCGTGGATACGCTCCGTGTGGAAGGATGCGATGAATCTTCCGCTCCTAATGTATTGACTACGGAAGGTGAGTTGGCGGCATTGGGCGTGACTTATACGGATGAATGTACGGCTACCGGCAACTTCATCGTGAATTGCACTGCCGATACCGCTGGCACTTGTCCGATTGTCATTACCCGTTACTATACCGTGACCGACGAATGCGGCCATGTGAGTGATGCGGCTATTCATAGAATTTTGATTGATGACGAGACGGCACCCGAGGTGACCGTGGCTGAGGTGATGGATACGCTCAACAGTTGCGGCGCACAGAACGCTCCTGCAGCTGCCACCACGCCTGCCGAATTGCAAGCCATCGGCTTCGCTTTCTCAGACCTCTGCACCGCAACAGCAGACCTGACTCTCTCGCTTGTGGCCGACACCAACTACAACGGCTGTACGGTGGAGATCACCCGTGCCTATACGGTGACCGACGCTTGTGGAAACGAAAGTGCTGCGATGACGCATATCATCCGCATCCACGACAGCATCGCTCCCGTCATCAACAATGAGATTCCCGAGTTGACGCTTTACGGCTGCGATACCACTACGGTGTTGGCGGCTTACCCGACGGCTACTACCGTAGCCGAACTGCTCGCTCTTGGCGGCATCTCCATCACGGAGGCTTGCACCCCGCAAGACGAAATGGTGGTTCATCATCGTGCCGACTCCACAGGTCTCTGCGAGATTGTAGTTACCCGTACCTACTGGGTGGAGGATGCCTGCGGCAACCTCAGCAACGAGGTCTCCCACGTGATTCGTATTCTGGATACATTCGCTCCTACTGTGAATGTGACATTGTCTGATACGACTATCTATTATACCACCACCCATTGCGACTATGATGAAGTGGCAATACTGAGTCAGGATTATTTCAATGCGCAAGACTGCCATCAGGTGAATATGGAGGTGGTTCATCACGATACCGTTGGCGCGCCTGGCGACTGCGAATGGAGCTATATCCGCGACTACCGCTTCACCGACGAGTGCGGTAATGGACCGGTTATTGTTTCACACCAAATCATGGTGAAAGACACGATGCGCCCGCAGGTGGTCGATAATTTGCGTGATACTATATTATATTATGTAGGCAATGATTGCACACTGCCCACTTATCCGCGATTAACGTTGAGTGACTTTAATGTAGAAGATTGTAGATATGATAATTTGCAATTTTCTGTCATTGAAAGAGATACAACGAATAATGGCGAGGGTTGTGAATGGAGTTATACCCGAGTTTATACGTTTGCTGATGATTGTAATAATACTTCCGTCAGCATTGACCAGTTGATTACAATCCAAGACACTACCCGTCCCGCCATCGCCGGTACTCTGCTCGACCTGACGGTTTACCGCTTGGAGGATTGTAGTTATGTGCTGCCCGATACGCTTACGGTAGCTGGAATGTCATCATCACTGACCATCACCGATTGTAATTTGGACTACAATAATGTGGGCATTGCTCATTCGGATATGGAAGGCGATAATTGTGAAGGTACAATAATCAGAACGTACACACTTTCAGATCTTTGTGGCAATTCTACCACTATCAATCAAACGATCCATATCTTAGATACGACGAGTCCTTATCTGACAGAAATCATCCCCGATACGGTGTTGGTTTCGAATGACTGTCATTTCGTGGTGCCTGACTTTGTGACGATTGCCTACGGTCAGTCGCACGACAACTGCACGGCTGCCGCTGATCTCACCATCACGCAGTCGGTGGCTGCCGGCACGGATGTGACTGCCGATATGGATGTGACCGTGACATTGGCCGATGCTTGTGGCAACGATAGCAGTTATACGGTGCATATCACTCTGCCGTCGATTCCGGAGATTACCTTGCATCAGGGCGATACCGCTATCTGCGAGGGTGAGAGTGTACTGCTGCCCACCACCTACGAAAACGGCACCGCGCCGTATGAGTTCAGCTGGACCCCGACAGATGGTTTGAGCAGCACTTCGGCTGACACCGTTACCGCCACGCCCGCTCATGGTGTGTATGCATACGTGGTGACCATCACCGATGCCAACGGCTGTACGGCTACGGCGACCGCCACTGTGACGGTGGACACGCTGCCCGCAGTTCCGGAACTCACCTCGCTGCCGAATGTGGCTTGCCATGGTGATGTCAATGGCTCTATTACTGTGCTGAACCCGCTGGGCACAGGTTACACCTACTCGCTCAACGGCGAGGACTTCCAGAGTGAGCCGCTCTTCGAGGGTCTGACCGACAGCAACTATGTGGTGACGGTGCTGACCGCCGAAGGTTGCCAGTCAACCGGTACGATTGCAGTGGATCGTTCGCCCGCCATTCCGGCAGTGGCTATCGACTCCTTAACTGCCGACCTGTTGCTCTGTCCCAACCAGGGTACGCAGACCATCACGGCGCAGATTCTCAACGGTCTGCCGCCTTATACAGTGACTTGGAACGGTGCCACCCAGAGTGCAACTGACAGTCTGACCGCTACGGTTGACGTGGATGCCGCCAACTGCAATGCCATCTATTCGGTAACGGTTACGATTGTGGATGCCAACGAATGCGAGGCCCACAATACCTACAACTTCTCCATTGTGGATACGATGGCTCCGGTCATCACGGGCATTGTGCCGAATGATACGGTGGCATGCCCGAATGATGTGCCCGCCGTCTTCGCCGACCTGACGGCTCTGGCTAACGCACTGGTAGGGGATGAGACCTCCATTGCCGACAGCTGTACGACATTCGCCAATCTTGAAATGTCAGTGGAAACCGCTGAGTATGTACAAAGTTGCGAATATCAGATTGTGAGAACTTATACGGTGACGGATGAATGTGGAAATTCATCTTCTATTACCCATACCATCTATATCCACGATACCATCGTTCCTGTTATCAGTGGTACGCTCGCGGATGTTACGGTGGTTTGTGTGGAAGAGATGCCCGCTGAAGTTCAGACGGTGGCTGATTTGTTGGCATTACTTCAGGGTGATGATGCAGCCATTACCGACAACTGTAGTGATTTCGCTGGTCTGACATTGACCTCCTCAACACCTGAATTTACTGCTCTTTGCCATGCTTCCTACGTCAGAACGTACACCGTTTCTGACACTTGCGGCAATACGACGACCATCACACAAAACCTCATTTTTGAAGATAATGTGGATCCTGTGGTGGAGGGTACGTTGGCTGACATCACCATCTATGCAGATTCTTCTTGCAACCATACGCTGCCTGCTGCTTGGACGACAGTTGCTGATTTGACGGATGCTGGATTGGATGTTTCTGATTGCAACTTGGCTTCCGATGTAACGGTGTCTGATGCGGATATGACGGTGGTGGATGCGTGTACCAACTTGGTAGTCAGAACTTATACAGTTTCTGACTCCTGTGGTAATAGTACGACTACTTCACAGAATATCTATATTGAAGACACCATCCATCCGTGGATGCAGCCGATTGCTGACACGCTGCTGGTATCAACAGACTGTCACTTCCTCGTTCCTGATTTTGAGGCTGCTGCTGCGTTGCTGGCACACGACAACTGCACGGCAGATGCTGACATTGACATTCAGCAGTCGATTCCTGCTGGCACCGAGTTGACCGATGCTGCCGATGTGGTGCTGACGTTGACCGACCTTTGCGGATTGCAGTCCACCTATACCATTCATGTGACGATTCCTGAGGTATTGGAGATTGCCATCACCCAGAATGACACTGCTTTCTGCGATGGTGGTAATGCAATATTGGCCACTGAGGTGACGGGTGGTACACCCAATTACACTTACAGCTGGACACCGACTACAGGTTTGGATGATCCTGCTTCAGCTGCACCGGTTGCCGCTCCCACCGAAGGTACTTATAACTACGAGGTGGAGGTGACGGATGCCAATGGTTGTACGGCTCAGGCTGGTGTGGAAGTCGTGGTATGGGAAAGCCCCGACACTGCCGAAGTCGTTATCACCCCGAATTCGATGTGTGAGGACGGCTACAATGGTATCATTGAGGTGACTTCGCCGCTGGGTGCTTATTACCTCTATTCCTTGAATGGTGGTGAATACCAGTCAAGCCCGGTGTTTGATGAACTGAGAGCAGGTACCTACGTCATTACCGTCCAGACGCAGGATGGCTGTACTTCAGAGAGCGTGACGGTGGTGGTTCCCAACTCCGATGATATGCCGAATGCCTCCATCATCATTACCCAGTCGATTATTTGTCCCACCGCTGGCAACCAGACCGTTACGGCAACGGTGGCGGGTGGTGAAGGACCCTACTTCTACGACTGGCAGGGTGATGCTATTCTGTCGGTGGATGACGATGAGGCAGTGATATCCATTGATCCAGACGCATGCGATAGCGTTTATTCCTTCTATATTGAAGTTGTGGATATAAACAACTGTGTATCAACAGCGTATGCAACTATTACTGCGCGTGATGTGGAGGCTCCTACCATCGATGAGTCTCTAGTCCCCATAGTATTGGATGGGTGCTCTGTGGACGATGCTCCTGCTGCTGCTACTATTGTTGGCGAGTTGGAGGTTATGGGTATAACGATATCGGATAACTGTACAGATAATGAAGATTTAGTGGTTACTTACGAAGATCAGGTGACGGGTAGTTGCCCCATCCTGATTACCCGTACCTACACCTTGACCGACCATTGCGGTCTGCAAACTTCAACTTCTCAAACTATCACAATCCAAGATTTGGAGGCACCTATTGCTGAAGAATCTGATGTGGAAGAGGATGTTCAGGGATGCTCATTGGCGGATGCACCGGCAGCGGTTACTTCGGTACGTGAATTAAGTCAGTTGGGATTCAATATTTCTGACAATTGTACGAGTCTCGACGATATGACCTTCACCTATGAAGAACTTTCGTACGACAACTGTCCGATTGTGTTAGAACGTCATTATGTGGTGTATGACGCTTGTCAGAATGTCAGCGATACCTTATGGCATACGATTTTCATCATGGATGAAGCGGCTCCTGTATTGTCTGGCGATATCGCTCCTCGTCTGATAGAGGGTTGTGATATCACTGCTCTCGGTGATGACACGCTCATACATACGGTTGCGGGCTTGCAGGAACTGGGCTTGCAGGTGACGGAAGATTGTTCGTTTGATGCACTTGTGGTTTATGCCGATGAACAGGTTGATGGCCATTGCCCGATTGTGGTTACTCGCACCTATCAGGTGGAAGACCTCTGTGGAAATCTGAGCAACACCTTTACACAGGTTATCAATATTCAAGATACTACCAAGCCTGTCTTTACCGATATGCTGACCGAGTTAACCCTTACCTCTGAGAACTGTCGCTTCCTTGTTCCTGACTTTGAAGAGGAGGCCATGGCTCACGTCAGCGATAACTGTAGTGATGGTCTGACATTTGAGCAGTCTATTGAAGATGGCAGTTCACTAACGACCACCACCGATATCGTATTGAGCATGACGGACGAGTGCGGTAATACGGCTACTCATACCATTCATCTTATTGTTCCTGAAGAATTGCAAGTGTCTATCGCACAGAATGACACTGCTTTCTGCGAAGGCGGCAATGTGGTGCTGGCAGCAACGGTAACGGGTGGAACGCCTGATTATGTCTATGCTTGGTCACCCGTAACAGGTCTGGATGTTACCGACCAGTCGCAGGTGACGGCCACTCCCGCTATGGGAAATTATCCTTACGAAGTTTTGGTGACGGATGCCAACGGCTGTACCGCTACTGCGGCAGTCAATGTGACAGTGCATGAGTCGCCGGCCGCTGCTTCTATGGAGACTTCTAACAATACTATCTGTAATGGCACCCCCAACGGTATCATTACCATTACCTCACCGCTGGGTGACTACTACGAATACTCCCTCAATGGTGGCGACTACCAGTCGGATCCTGTCTTCAACAACTTGGATGCTGGCACCTACACCATCGTTGTGCGCACCACCGATGGCTGTCTCTCTGCCGAGGCCACTGCTACGATTGAGACGGTACTCAACTGGCCTGAGGTCGCCCTGTCGGTAGAAAGCAACCTTACCGTGTTCTGTCCCAGCGTGGGCACCCGCGAGGTGACAGCAGAAGCCACTGGCGGACAGCCGGCTTACATCTACACTTGGACGGGTGTGACGAATTCCAACGAGGGAACTGCTACGTTAGATGTCAACCCCGATGCTTGTGACACCACTTATCAGGTGATGGTTGTTGTGGAAGATGAATACCATTGTACTGCCACCGCTTCCGTTACCCTTACTGCACGCGATGTGACTCCGCCTGCCATCTTAGGCCGTTTGGATACCTCTGTCTATAATGGCTGCGATGTGTCGGTGCTGCCCGCACCCGCTACAACCGGTCTCCAGTTGAATGGACTTGGACTGATGTTGTCGGAGAACTGTACGAATCCCGACATCTGCGAGGTTTCCAGCTACGATGATGTGTCGGGCTACTGTCCCATCACCATCGTTCGTCATTACACTATCATTGACCATTGTGGAAATGTGAGCAATGAATTGCAGCAGGTGATGTTGGTACTCGACAATATGGCTCCGACTGTTACGGCGGCGAACATTACAACTAATGTGAACGGTTGCACTGTGGCAGATGCTCCCGCTGTCATCACCGACCCGACCGAGTTGGCTGCTTTCGGCTTCAACTTCAGCGACAACTGCTCCGACATCACCGACCTGACAGTGAGTTGTGTGGCCGACACCAGCGACACCCACTGCCCGATTACCATTGTGCGTAACTACTCTGTGACCGACCCGTGCGGCAATAGCAGAGGTGGTATGGTGAATACCATCGAGATCTTCGATAGCGTGGCACCCGCCCTTTCTGGCACGATTGCTACAGTAGCCATCGACGGTTGCGACCTCACCGCTTTGGAGAATTATACCGCTGTTACGACTGCGGATGCCCTTGCTGCTCTCGGCATCACGATTAATGAAGAATGCTCTGATGTGGAAGTGTTCAGCGAAGAGACCTCTGAAGGTGAATGTCCCATCGTGGTCACCAGAACGTATTGGGTGGTGGATGAATGCGGTAATGTGAGCAATACCGTTTCACAAACTATCAACATCCAAGATACTACCAGCCCGTACTTTACGAACGTGATTCCCGAACAGTATCTGGTGGGTCAGGGTGGACAGTTCTTCATCCCCGACCTCTCCGCCATTGCGCTGGCTTTGTCTGGTGACGACTGCACACCGCAAGGTCAGATCACCATGACACAGACTCCTGCTGTTGGCGTTCAGGTAACTCACGACCAGGATGTGACTGTGGTGATTTACGACCTATGTAACAATACCGACACCATGCTGGTGCCCGTCATCCTGCCCGATGTGCTTCAAATCCACATTGTACAAGATGATGCCCGCTTCTGCTTCGGCGACAGCATCCTGCTCACTCCGTCTGTAGGCGGCGGCTCTATGCCGTATACGTTCGAATGGACACCCAACGATGGCGGTCTCAACGCCTACGACACACTGAATGTGACGGCTCGTCCTTCTGTGGGTACGCACGTCTATACTGTGACGGTGACCGACTTCAACGGTAGTACGGCCTCCGACGACATCACCATCATTGTGGATTCCATCCCGGCAGTGCCCACGCTGGTCGCTACCGGCAACACTGTATGCGACGGCACCCCGAACGGTACTATCACCGTAACGAATCCGCTGGGTGCTGATTATACCTACTCGCTGAATGGCGGCACTTATCAGAGCGAGCCTTCATTCGGTGAACTTACCCCCGGCACTTATACCGTTACGGTACAGACTCCGGCGGGCTGTACTTCGGATCCTGCTACTGTGGAAGTTCCGGATGAGACCGCATCACCTGTCATCACCATCATCCAGACCCTTGACACGCTCTGTCCGAATGTCGGCACTTATACGCTGACTGCAGAGATTGTCGGTGGTGAAGGACCGTTCACCTACACTTGGAGCGGCGATGGTGTGGCCGATGCCAATGCCCTCACTACCACGCTGACTGTGGATGCTGATGCTTGCAACACCTTCTACGTTTCTAATATCAACGTGGCCGATGCTAACAACTGTACGGCTACGGATGCCGATACGGTTTATGTGCGCGACACCGATCTGCCCACCATCACGGGCGACCTTGCCGTAGTGACCTACAATGGCTGCACCATCGATGTGCTGCCCGCCGCTGCCACTACCGCCACCGAGCTCGAAGCTCTCGGCGTGACACTGGCCGACAACTGTACCGCTGCCGATGCCCTTGTCGTGAACATGCGCGAGGTGGTGGACGGAAGCTGCCCCATCGTGGTAAGCCGTTACTACACCGTTACCGATGCCTGCGGTAATGTGAGCGAGGAGTTCCTCCACACGTTGCAGGTATTCGATAGCGTAGCTCCGCAGGTTACCACCAATGAGGTGACCACTCACCTGAATGGCTGCGACGAGACGGCGGCCGATGCAGTGGCTACAACACCAGCTCAGTTGCTGACTTTGGGATTTGTATTTGATGATGGATGTACGGATGTCAATGCACTGGTTGTCAATTCTGAAGAGACGATCGACGGCACTTGTCCGACAACCATCACCCGTACTTATACGGTGACGGATGAATGCGGGAATGTGAGCGCCACGATGACGCACACCATCACCGTATTCGACAGCATCGCACCGGTCATCAATGGTGCCATTGCGGAGGTGACCGTGGATGGTTGTAGCGTGAATGACATCGCCGATCGTCCGATGGCTACTACCGTGGCCGAATTGCTGGCCCTCGGTGGAATCACCATTGACGAGGCTTGCTCATCCGACGATCTGACCTTGAATAGTAGTGAAAACATTACTTACGGCTGTCCGATTGTAGTGATGCGTACCTACTCGGTGACCGACCTTTGTGGCAATACCAGCAACGAGGTGACCGAGACCATCACCATCCAGGATGTGACGGCTCCAGTATTCGCCGAACAGGTGGCTGAGCACCTGCTGGCATCTGCCGACTGTCAGTTTGTGGTTCCTGACCTCGTAGAAGAGGTGAGAGCGGTCAGCTCCGACAACTGCGTGACCGATCCTGCTGAGCTCATCATCACCCAAGAACCCGCTGCCGGCACGCCCGTTACTGCCGATATGACGGTGGCTGTGACGGTGACCGACACCTGCGGCAATGCGTCTGTGATGAACATCCAGCTCCGTCTGCCCACCGTGGTAACCCTCTCTATAGAGCCTTCTACCACCCAGTATTGCGAATGGGATACCGTAGCGCTGACGGCTATGCCGGAAGGCGGCAACGGTAACTATACTTACGAATGGACACCCGCCACGGGTCTGCTCTCCACCACCGACTCCATCGTGATGGTGGATACTGAGGAGCAGAACTTCACCTACCATTTGGTGGCGACCGACGGCAACGGTTGTACGGCACAGGCCGACTTCACGCTGCCCGAACCGAGCCACCTGACGGTGAGCGCGGCACAGCAGCACATCATCAGCTGCTTCGAGGGTAGCGATGGCGCTGTTGTGGCCACAGCCGAGAATGGCGCAGAAGACTATACGTATGCATGGAACAACGGCACAATGGGTGCCCTCTGCGAGAACTTGCCCGAAGGTACTTATACCGTTACGGCTACCGATGCTTACGGCTGTACGGCTACCGCCTCCATCGACATCACCCATCCGACAGAACTGACCGCTACTATCTCCGATGAGACCGCGGTGCTCTGCTTCGGCGATGCCAACGGTAGCGGCACGGTGACCCCGACGGGCGGCACTGCTCCGTACATGGTTAGCATCAACAACAATGCTACCACTTATCCTGTGGGAGAGGGTGATTCTTACACCTTCACCGGCCTTACCGCTGACACTTATACCGTACTGGTGACCGACGCCAACGGCTGTACGTTCACCACCACCCTGACGGTGGGTACGCCCGAGGTGTTGGCAGTAACCGAGACGGCCAATACCATGCCGCTCTGCTTCAACGGCGACGATGGTACCGCTACGGTGAACCTCACCGGTGGTACGCTGCCGTACATGGTGTCGGTGAACGGCACGGAAACACTGACCGCCGATGCCGAAGGCGAACAGCTGATACAGAACCTTTCCGCTGGCAGCTACACCGTTTCAGTGGTGGATGACCACGGCTGTTCTGCCCAGATCACCATCACTATCAACCAGCCCGATGCTTTGCAACTGGCTGAGGTGGGCACGGTGAATGTGAGCTGCTTCGGCTTGAGCGATGCTACCGCTACTGTCTCGATGAACGGTGGTACTACTCCTTACACGCTGTGGATCAACAACAACGAGCAGCAGCAGACCGTCAACACCATCCAGAATGTGACCTTTACCAACCTGCCCGCGGGTACACATACCGTAACGGTTCAGGATGCTAACGGCTGCTTAACCACTATGCCGGTCACCATCACCGAACCGAACGAGCTGGCACTGACGGCTACGAATGCCGTGGCGGTGCTCTGCTTCGGTGATGCTAACGGTTCTATTCTGGTCACGCCTTCTGAAGGGACGGCACCTTATACGGTGACGGTTGACAACTTCGCCACTACGCAGGTGGTACAGGCAGGTGGCAACTACACCTTCACGGGCCTGACCGCTGGTGACTTTACCGCCAGCGTTCGCGATGCTAACGGCTGCGAGGCTACGGCCGACTTTACCATCACCACCCCGGATGCCTTGACCCTCGCCGAGGTGTCCACCACCGACCCGCTCTGCTACCAGGGTAGCGACGGACAGGTGGAGGTGACGATGGCCGGCGGCGTCGAGCCCTACAGCATGACCGTTGATGGTACAGCATACGCCAACAACCTGACCGCTGGTAACAGCACCATCACCGATTTGAATGCTGGCGACCATGTCATCGTCATTACCGATGCCAACGGCTGTACAGCTACGGTGACCTCTACGCTGGGCGAACCCGACCTGCTGACACTGACTCAGGATGCCATCACCCCGATTACCTGTCATGATGGTGATGACGGTACGGTGACGATTAGCGTGGCAGGTGGTACAGCCAGCTATTCCATTTGGATTGATGCTTCGTTGCAGCAGCAAACATTGGCTTCTGCCGCTGAAACGGCACTCTTTACCGATATGAATGGTGGCGCACACACCGTGACGGTGGTGGATGACCACCAGTGTACGACCACCTTGCAGGTGTCGTTCGTGAATCCCGATCCGTTTTCAACGGTGGTGGATGCCACTACCGATGTGCTCTGCTTCAGCGAGTCCAACGGTACTGTAACCTTTACGGTTTCAGGTGGTACGGTGCCCTATGTCGTGACGCTGGATCCGACCATTCCGGACATTACCCTGAATAGCGAAGATCCTTATACCTACAGTCAGTTGTGGGCTGGCGACTATCAGGCCAACATCGTGGATGCACACGGCTGTGCAGCTACGATGCAGTTCACCATTAACCAGCCTGATACGCTGGATGTGGAAGCCCGCGTGGTGAACCATGTCAGCTGCTTCAGCTATACCGATGGTAACGTGACCGCCGATGTGAGCGGTGGTGTTCAGCCCTACACCTACAACTGGGACAACGACCAGCACGAGCAGAATCTGAACAACGTGGGTTCTGGCTTCTATGTGGTGACTATTTCCGACTACAACGGCTGTATCGCTTCCGACACTACCTTCGTGAGCGAACCCGAACTGTTGCATGTAGAGCTGGTGACCGTAACGGAGAGCTGTGCGGGTGAAGAGACCGCTGTGATTGATGTGGACGCTATGGGTGGTACCCCCGACTACACGTTCCTCTGGAGCAATGGTGCCACTACCGACTCCATCTTCAACCTTGCGGTGGGCTTCTATACCGTGACCGTGACGGATGCCAATGGCTGTCCCGATACGATGACCGTGGAGGTGCCGTACCATGCACTGCCCGACTTCACCGTTAGTGTGACGCCTGCTTACTGCGACCGTCCCGACGGTACGGCTACGGTGGTGGGTAGCAACACCGAACTCTACACCTACGATTGGCATGCCGAAAACAACCCGAACGCCCCGTTCAACGACGCACTGCCGGGCGGCAACTATGTGCTGACCGTCGATGACGGCGTGTGTACCCTCGACCTGCCGTTCACCATCAACAATATTCCTGGACCGACAGCCATCTTCGATGCCGATCCTACCACCTTTATCCAAGGTGCAGTGGTGCGTTACCACGACCATTCGATTGGAACGGTCGCATCGTGGAACTACGATTTCGGCGATGGATATGGACTCGATGTCCAGAACCCGTCGCATGAATTCAACGAGCCGGGTGAGTTTATCACAGTGCTGACGGTTACCGACGAGCACAACTGCTTCGACACGGCCCATATTACCATCACGGTGATTCCCGATGTCATCTACTACGCTCCGAATGCCTTCACCCCGAATGGCGATGGAATGAATGATGTGTGGCTGCCGATGATGAGCAACTATGGCGATGACTTCTATGAGTTGTACATCTACAACCGTTGGGGTCAGCTGATCTTCAAGTCCAACGATCCGAATGTGGGCTGGGACGGTACCTTCAATGGTAAGAATTTGGAGGCCGGAGTGTATGTGTATGCGGTTGGCTATCACAATTTGATGGGTAAACTCATCAAGAGAGAAGGCACGATTACTTTGATTCGTTAAAGATGAAGGTAAGAGCGCTTTTATGGATAATTATGATTGCCCTCCTTGCCTCGTGCGATAAGTACGAGCAGGGAGGCTATCTCTATCAAACTCCGCAAAATATCAGGGGTACTTGGGAGTATGAGGAGGTGGTGGAAAACCATCTGCCGATGGACGATAGCACCTTCGAAGCCCGTTACCGCCACTCTTCCGTTACCTTCGAGCGGGGAAGCAGCGCCGTTTTTCATTGGAAAATACAGGATTCTATCGAGCAAGAGGAACATGCCTCATACGTATTCAACTATAATAAAACGAAAATGTGCGTCATTTTCGATGCCTATCCCTTGGACGAACAAGTCTGGGTGGTGAATAAGTTGACGAAAGATGAATTTTGGTTCTCCTGTGTCTTGAGTGATGATGAATCTGTGGATATGAAATTAAAGAAAATCTCTAAAAAATGATGAAGAAAATCTTACTGGTTTGCCTATTGGCTTTAAGTGGAATAGTCTTTGTATCATGTCGATACGATGAGGGACCATGGATTAGTTTCATTAAGCCTGAAGAAAGGCTGGTGGGCTATTGGAAGCTGGCCGATGTGTATTGTAATGGAACGAAAGTCGATTCATCCACCGTTTTTGCCAATAAGGCGGGCAATTATTACGCCTTCTTCTTTGAGGGAATGGTGTCGGTTTCGGCATTAGATACCACGATGAACCGCTGGGAAGAGTCGGACTACGGCGGCTGGCAGTTCGAGAACCGCTGCAAGGAAATCTATGTGACTTTCTCCCTCAAACATCGCAAATATGAATATACGGCCGTCATCAAGCGCCTCACCCGCGATGACCTCATCTATGAGTATAACGACGACAACGGTGACCTCTGGCGCTTAGAGTTCGAAAGCCGCTCCACCATGTATTATTAATTATTAACTATTAACTTTCAATTTTCAATTATGAAAAAAGTCCTCCTCCTCACCGCCCTTATGATGGTTCGTTTCTTCGCCGTGGCCGACGAAGGAATGTGGATTCCGCTTTTCTTGGGCTACAATGAAGCCGAAATGCAGCAGATGGGATTCCATCTTACTGCCGATGACGTGTATAGCGTTAATCACCATAGCATGAAAGACGGCATCGTGCTGTTCGGCGGCGGCTGTACCGGCGAACTGATTTCGCCCGACGGTCTGCTTATCACCAACCACCACTGCGGCTACAGCTACGTGCAGGCGCACAGCAGCATGGAACACAACTATTTGCACAACGGTTTCTGGTCAAAGAATCGTGATGAGGAGCTGGTGACGCAGGGCTTGACCGTTACGTTCTTGGTCTATATGGAAGATGTCACCACGAAGGTGCTGGAGGGTGTGACGGACGGAATGAGCGAATCGGAGCGCAATTCCAAAATCAAGAAAAATATTAATGCTATTGAGAATGAGGCCATCGAAGGCACGCATTATACGGCAAAAATCAAACCTTTCTATTATGGCAATCAGTATTTTCTGTTTGTGAATGAGGTGTTTGAGGATGTGCGCCTCGTGGGCGTTCCGCCCGAAAGCATCGGCAAGTTCGGTGGCGACACCGACAACTGGATGTGGCCCCGCCATACCGGCGACTTCTCCCTCTGGCGTATCTATACCGACAAGGACGGCAATCCCGCTCCCTATTCTCCCGACAATATTCCGCTCAAATCGAAGAAATATTTCCCCATCTCCATCAAAGGCGTGAATGAGGGCGACTTTACCCTCGTTTTCGGCTATCCGGGAACTACCCAGCAGTTTCTGATCTCCGATGCGGTGGATATCAAGGCCAACGTGCAGAACCCCATCGCCATCCATGCCCGCGACCTGCGCCTCGAAGCCATGAAACGCCAGATGGAAAAATCCACCGAAATCCGTTTGATGTACTCCGCCAAATCCAACAGCATCAGCAACGGCTGGAAAAAATGGATAGGGGAGAGCAAAGGTATCAATGAATGTAAGGTGGTGGAAAAGAAAATTGCTGAAGAACAGGAGTTTATGAAATGGGTAAATGCCTCTCCTGAACGCCAGAAACAGTATGGCAACCTTCTTTCCGACATGAAAAAAGTGTATGTCGATTATAAAAAGCAGGTCAAGTCGTTCACCTTCCTCAGCGAGACCTTTATCGGTGTGGAAATCAACCGCTTTCTCTGCACCCAGGTGCATTGGTTCGCCTCCTGCTGTCCGTCTGATGTGTGGACCGATGAGCAGTTTGAGAAAGGCAAGACCGAGTTGGCCGAGAAAGCCCGCTCTTTCTTTAGCAATTATAATGTAGATATTGATTCAGAGTGTTTTGTGGAACTGATGTATTATTATTTCTCAGAACAAGATCCTGAACTCATTCCCGAAAATTTGCACAAATATATCAATATGCCCAAGAGCGAGTGGCAGGCTTTCTTGGATCGTGAAAAGAAGAAAGCTCCCTATCTTTTTGATGGCGAAAAAATGCAGGAGCGCATTCAGAAGGCCAAGCGCAAAGATTGGGTGAAGTTTTTGGATGATGAACTCTATCAGCTCGTTATGACCGCTTATAAGGCGTATGCCCAGAGTTATTATGCGATGGATGATACAGAAAAACAGCTGGATTTGTACTATCGCACCTACGTGAAGGCTTTGATGGAGAAGGATACCGACAAGACCTTCTATCCCGATGCCAACCTCACCATGCGTGTCACTTACGGCAACGTGAAGGGCCTTGAGCCTAATGATGGCGTGCGTTATACCCATTACACCACCCTTGCCGGCGTGATTGCCAAGGACAACCCTGATATTTTCGACTACAAGGTGGATCCGAAGCTGAAGGAGCTGTTTGCCAAGCATGATTTCGGGCCGTACGCCAACGAAAAGGGCGAGCTGCCGGTCTGTTTCATCGCCAGCAACCACACCACGGGCGGCAATTCCGGCAGTCCGGTCATCGATGCTGACGGCAACCTCATTGGTATCAATTTCGACCGTGTGTGGCAGGGCACTATGAGCGACATCAACTATGACGTGAACCGCTGCCGCAACATCTCCTTGGACGTGCGCTATTTCCTCTTCATCGTTGACAAGTTCGCCGGCGCGCAGAACATCATCGATGAGCTGGACATTCGGTAATGCCGGCATCGAAACCAAAGCCGGCATCTCCGACGTGAAGTTCGTGAAGGGGGAGTGATTTTGCTTCGTGTGCCAAAGGCACACACTCCTAGTAACCCCACTCAAACGAAGTGCAGAGTGGGGTATGGAATGCGCTGGGCGAACAAGTGTCTAGGAGAGACGCCACATAATTTGAATATTCGCAATATAACTGCGGATATTCAAGAAAAATCGCAACAAGATTGCCTTTTGAGATGGGAGAATAGTCCTGGTACAAAAAAATCTATTCGTTTTTTTTGCGTAAATACGCATTTTTTACGACTGCAAAAATACATCATTTTCTTGAATTGCAATAAAAGGTTTTCATTTTTCATTTTTCAATTCTCAATTTATTCGTATCTTTGCACCCACATCTTCCACCCTATAAAATCCCACCCATTATGAAACACCGCATTACCCCCTTCCTTGCATTCGTATTGTTGATTGCGACAGCCACCGCCCAGGGCGAGTGGAAATGGGCGCACTACTGGACCGGCGGTGACGGTCTTTCGTACGGAAATTTTTATAACAAAATAACCAACACCGCTTTCGATGAAGAGGGCAACATCTACGTGTATGGCACAATGGGTGGGAGTGCTGCCTTTGATGGGACTTCTTTGCACTTCACTAACGATGCACAAGTGCTGAGTCATTATACCAAATCCATTGTACTATTCAAGTTCGATACTCTCGGTAATATGTTATGGCATAAAGTGGTGAAAAGCAGTGCACAGTCAGCCATACCAAGATGGATGGAGGTGCGCGATGGCAGAATCTATATTTCGGGTGATGTTGAAATGGAGTATGTTGATTATAACTGGAATAATGTGTGGCTTTACTATTTGGACACATTGATACGGGGTTATGATGTCCACTTGATTCCTGTCAATGACCGTCGGCCGCCATATAAAACCGGAACATGGACTTTCTTTGCCACATTAGATACAGATGGGGAGTTGGTGCAAGACCATTTTGTTGAAATGCACTCGCGGGAACGTTATGTTGTTAACAATGAAACCGGTCAGCTTGTGACACCACTATGTGTGTATGCAGCAACCTATCCATCGCCATTTCACATTGATAATCAGGGAAATATATATGTATATACACCAATCCAGTACAAAGGCATCGAAAGTGATTCCTTGACCTTAATAGTGGATGGGGATACAAACAAGACATACAATCTCTTTCTGCCAGGCAATGTTGATCCTGATCTCACATCGGCATGCATCAACAATGCCTTGCTTTATAAGTTCTCCCCAACAGGAGAATTGATAGCTTACAAATTGTTGGTTGACCATACTGATGGTATCGCCTCTTCATACCCATACAATGGGGACAGTGTCAATCGTTATTTTTATACTTTTTTCGAAGGAGTGT
>JAEEGK010002013.1_pt1 | contig 51048 bp, 42 predicted proteins | sample 8958771 | NCBI WGS metagenome assembly JAEEGK01 (sample SAMN16246547, study PRJNA631951) | gut metagenome | biome: gut microbiome; feature: rumen; material: SC-attached | host: Bos | place: Iran: Karaj | collected 2018-10 | reverse complement strand
CCACTGCTACGGCACGCTTGAATGCGCGTGCAAAACGTTGACCTTTTCTCATAACTCTTTTTAACTTTTAAGAGGCTGGGCAGGAGTCAACGTATTTCAGGCTAAGACATACATTGTCAATTGCGAGGTAAAAAATTTGGCGGTTTGGAAAAAAATGATTACCTTTGCACGTCGTTAAGAAAAATAGTAAGAAAATATCGATATTTATGAGTAAGAGATTTGCCGAACACAAAGGCTTGAATTTAGTGCAGACGAACGATGACGTGCTGCAGACGTGGAAGGAGAAAAATGTCTTCTGGCGCTCCGTGACGGAACGCGAAGGTTGTCCGCAATTCGTATTCTTCGAGGGTCCTCCATCGGCCAATGGTCACCCCGGAATCCATCACGTGCTGGCGCGCAGCATCAAGGACACCTTCAACCGCTACAAGACCATGAAGGGATTTCAGGTCAAGCGTAAGGCTGGTTGGGACACCCACGGACTGCCTGTAGAGTTGGGCGTCGAGAAGGAGTTGGGCATTACCAAGGCCGACATCGACAATAAGGAGAGCGACAAGTATATCTCGACTGAGGACTACAACAAGAAGTGTCGCGAGAACGTGATGATGTACACTGCAGAGTGGCGTGAACTGACGGAGAAGATGGGTTACTTCGTTGACCTGGACAATCCCTACATTACCTACGACAACAAGTATATCGAGACGCTGTGGTGGCTGTTGAAGCAGTTCTACAAGAAGGGTCTGCTCTATAAAGGATACACCATCCAGCCTTATTCTCCAGCAGCAGGAACGGGACTTTCCTCGCACGAGTTGAACCAGCCCGGTTGCTATCGTGACGTGAAGGACACCACGTGTACCGCCCAGTTTAAGATGAAGAATCCGAAGCCCGAGATGGCTCAGTGGGGCACACCTTACTTCCTAGCTTGGACGACCACACCTTGGACACTAGCTGCCAACTCAGCCCTTTGCGTAGGTCCGAAGATTGACTACGTGGCTGTGCAGACCTATAATCCCTATACTGCCGACAAGGTAACGCTGGTGCTGGCCGAGGCTCGTCTGAATGCCTACTTGCCTGCTGAGGGTGCTATCACCGATGGTGGCGAACTGCCCGAATATAAGAAAGGTGAGAAGTTGATTCCTTATCGCATCGTGGCTCGCTACAAGGGTACTGACCTTGTTGGCATGGAATATGAACAGCTAATGCCCGCCATCAAACCCATGGGCGACGCCTTCAAGGTGATTCCTGGTGATTATGTAACCACAGAGGATGGTGCAGGTATCGTACATATCGCGCCCAACTTCGGTGCTGACGATGCCTTCGTAGCCAAGAAGGCTGGAATCTGTCCGATTGTTCTGATTGACAAGAAAGGTCAGGAGCGTCCTGTTGTTGACCTGCAGGGTAAGTACTTCGTCATTGAAGATCTCGACCCAGAGTTTGTCAAGAACTACGTGAACGTTGAGGAATGGAACAAGTTCGCTGGCCGTTACGTGAAGAACGCCTACGACGAGACGCTGACCGACAAGGACGAGACGCTGGATATCAGCATCTGCATGGATCTGAAAGCTCAGAACAAGGTGTTCAAAATTGAGAAGCACGTCCACAACTATCCCCACTGTTGGCGTACCGATAAGCCTGTGTTGTACTATCCGTTGGATTCGTGGTTTATCAAGTCGTCAGCTTGCAAGGAACGCATGTCAGAACTGAACAAGACCATCAATTGGCAGCCTGAGTCAACCGGTACAGGCCGCTTCGGTAACTGGCTGGAGAACCTGAACGACTGGAACTTGAGCCGTAGCCGTTTCTGGGGTACACCGCTGCCTATCTGGCGCTCAGAGGACGGTGAGGAAATCTGCATCGGTAGCGTTGAGGAGCTGTATAACGAGATGGAAAAGGCCGTTGCAGCAGGCTTCATGAAGAGCAACCTGCTGAAAGACCAGGGTTTCATACCTGGCGATATGAGTAAGGAGAATTACGATAAGATTGACTTGCATCGTCCGTACGTGGACTATATCGTGCTGTGCTCTGCATCGGGCAAACCGATGAAGCGCGAATCAGACCTGATTGACGTGTGGTTCGACTCAGGTTCCATGCCTTACGCACAAGTCCACTATCCGTTTGAAAATGCCGAACTCATCGACAAGCGTATTGCCTTCCCCTGCGATTTCATCAACGAGGGTGTCGATCAGACCCGTGGCTGGTTCTTTACGTTGCACGCTATTGCCACGATGATTTTCGACAGTGTAGCTTTCAAGAACGTTATCTCTTCGGGACTGGTGCTCGATGCCAAGGGCAACAAGATGTCGAAGCATGTGGGCAACGTGGTCAATCCGTTCGATATGATTGGTAAGTTCGGTTCTGATGCCGTGCGCCTGTATATGATGACGAATAGCGAGCCATGGGACAACCTGAAGTTCGACCCCGAAGGTGTGGCAGAAATCAGTCGTAAGTTCTTTGGCACCTTATATAATAGTTATTCGCTCTTTGCGATGTATGCCAACGTTGACGGCTTTGACCCGCAGGCACCGCAGATTCCCGTTAGCGAGCGTCCTGAGTTTGACCGTTGGATTCTCTCTTGTCTGAACTCGCTGGTTCAGGGCGTTCAGCAGGAGATGGACGGCTATGATCCCACACGTGCAGGCCGACTTATCGACGCATTTGTGGATGAAGACCTCTCGAACTGGTATGTTCGCCTGAATAAGAAACGCTTCTGGGGTAAGGAGATGGACAACGACAAGTTGGCTGCCTATCAGACGCTGTACGAGTGTCTGATGACCGTTGCCAAGCTGTTGGCTCCGTTCGCACCCTTCTTTGCCGACCAACTTTATAAAGACCTTGGCGGTGCATTGGATAGCGTGCATCTGGATAAATTCCCTGAATTCAATGCTGCCCTTGTCAATAAGGACCTTGAAGAGCGTATGAACATTGCCCAGCGTATTACCACCGTTGTGCTGTCATTGCGTAAGAAGGAAGGCATTGCCGTGAAGCAGCCGTTACAGACACTGATGATTCCTCCCGTTGACAATGCGCAGCGTGAGGCCATTGAGACGGTGAAGGACATCTTCCTGCAGGAAGTGAACGTCAAGGAGGTGAAGTTCGTAGAGGGTGCCGGTATCTTGGTGAAGAAGGTGAAGTGCAACTTCCGCACTATGGGTAAGAAGTTTGGTAAGGACATGAAGGCCGTGGCTGCTGCCGTTGCTGCTATGTCACAGGAGCAGATAGCTGAATTGGAGACTAATGGAAAGCTGCAGTTGGATAGCTACGAGATTCTGGCTGAGGATGTTGAAATCATCAGCGAGGACATTCCTGGATGGCTGGTTGGTAACGATGGCAACCTGACAGTAGCCCTTGATATCACCCTGACCGACGAACTGCGTGCCGAGGGTATGGCTCGCACATTAGTGAATCGCATCCAGAATATCCGTAAGAAGAGCGGTTTGGAAATTACCGACCATATCTGTGTGAGTATTGAACCTAACGAGGCATCAGCCAAGGCTGTCGAGTCCTTTGGCGACTATATTGCCCGTCAGGTGCTGGCCGACGATTTGAAACTGGAGGCTAACGATGGTCAGACGGTAGAATTTGATGACTTTAATCTGAATATAAAAATTACAAAAATCTAAAGTAATATGGCAGAGAAAACACGTTACACGGACGAAGAACTCGAGGAGTTCCGCGTGATTATTGAAGAGAAGTTGGTATTAGCCAAGCGTGACTATGATCAGATGATGAACGCCCTGATGAATAAGGACTCGAACGATGTTGATGACACGTCACCAACGTACAAGGCCTTGGAAGAGGGCAGTGCTACGCAGTCGAAAGAAGAGATTATCTCGCTGGCTGCCCGTCAGCAGAAGTTCATTCAGGGGCTGAAGGCGGCACTGGTACGTATTCAGAATAAGACTTACGGTATTGACCGCATTACCGGTAAACTGATACCTAAGGAGCGACTGAAGGCTGTGCCTCACGCTACGCTGAGCGTCGAGTCTAAGATGGCAGGCAAGAAGTGAGATGTATGATGTATGATGTCTGATGTCTGATGGATGATGTTTGATGTAAGAAGTAAGAGGTAAGAGGTGAGAGACAACGTCGGAATAGTTAAACGGGGATGGCTGGCAGCAGCAATCGTGCTGGCCGTCCTTGTTATCGACCAGGTTATCAAGATTTGGGTGAAGACCCACATGATGCTGCATGAGCAGATTGAAGTGCTGTCGTGGTTTAAGATTGTGTTCATCGAGAACAACGGTATGGCCTACGGCATGGAAATTGGCTCAAAGCTGGTGTTGAGTATCTTCCGCATTATAGCCATTGCCTTCTTAGGCTGGTATATAGCACAACAAGTAAGGAAACAGGCGCGTTGGGGGTACATCATCTGTCTGGCAATGATAATGGCTGGTGCCGCTGGCAACATCTTCGATTCGATGTTCTACGGACTCATCTTCAATGCCTCGTCAGAGTTCTATACCAGCTACTTCGTGCCGTTTGGTACGGGCTATGCACCCTTCCTGATGGGTAAGGTGGTGGATATGTTCTACTTCCCGCTCATCGTCACCACATGGCCCGACTGGGTACCATACGTTGGCGGCAATCCCTACGTGTTCTTCTCACCCATCTTCAACTTTGCCGACTCCAGCATCTCTGTTGGCGTGGTGCTGTTGTTGCTGTTCTACCGTAAGGAAATCAGCGAGATAACATTAAAGAAAAAAGATGAGGCGTAGTCTGACATATCTGCTGGTGCTGATGCTTGTCGTGGCATGTAAGCCTACCGTACCATCGGAGTATATACAACCTGATGATATGGAGGATATCCTGTATGACTATCATTTGGCTCTGGCTATGTCAAGACAAAAGGGTGGTACGGAGATGGATTTTAACCGTTCGCTCTATTTCCAGTCGGTGCTGAAGAAGCATGGCGTGACGGAGGCTGACTTCGATTCATCCCTTGTCTACTATTATTCGCATGTCTATCGTTTGAAGGACATCTATTCTGAGGTCAACCAGCGATTGAGTGACGAGGCTACCAGTTTAGGTGTGGCCGTAGGCGAGATTAACCGCTACTCGCAGTACAGCACCACTGGCGATACAGCAAATATCTGGAATCAACAGACCGACCTGCTTCTCATCCCACGAGCCACCATGAACCGTTATGACTTTACGGTGAAGGTGGATTCGACATTCAAGAGAGGCGACTCGTTCATGTTCCAGTTTATGTCCGAATACATCTGGCAGAGTGGCTCGAAGGATTTGACGGTATGTATTGTATGTAAGTATGAAGGCGATAGCATCATTCAGACAACCAATCATATCTCTGTTGCCGGTACAGCTCAGGTTCGCGTGCCTGCCTATCGTGAGAAAAAGCTGAAGGAAATGCGAGGCTTTATCTATTTGAGTGATGGCGATGATGACAGCAATACGCAAAAGATGTTGTTCGTCAGTCAGATACAGCTGATACGCTTCCATGATAAGATGTTAGCAAACGAAGAAATAACAAATGATGAATCCAGCACAGAAGCACCCGCGAAGGATAGCATCCAACACGGTGACAACGCCCGAGGGCCAATGCCTGACACGCTACGTCGTAGAATTAGCGGAGGACAGCACGGTTTGCGACCTATACCCATTGACACAAGAAATGGCGTTCACCGAATGGATGCAGGGCCGACTCGAAATTAGAGACGAGAACGGGTGCAGACGCGTGTATTATCATAATAGACTCGTGAAATAAACAACCAATAATTAATTAAATACAGACAACTATGAACTTAAAAGTACGTTTAGCGGTCATGAACTTCTTGGAGTTCGCCGTTTGGGGAGCTTACCTCACGTGTATGGGAAACTATCTGGGAATAGCCGGATTGGGTGATAAAATCTCATGGTTCTATGCTATTCAGGGTATAGTCAGTATCTTTATGCCTACGCTGATGGGTATTGTGGCCGACAAGTATATCCAGCCACAGCGCTTGTTAGGCCTTTGCCATTTAGTGGCTGGTGGCTTCATGATTGGCTGCTGGTGGATGGGCGAACAGGCTGGTTTTGGTAATGAGTTGACTGACAAGTCGCTGTTCATAGCACTTTATACGCTGAGCGTGGCATTCTATATGCCTACCATTGCACTGACCAATACGGCAGCATTCACCATATTGAAGAATAACAACTTGGATACTGTCAAGGACTTCCCGCCTATCCGTGTGTTGGGAACTGTTGGCTTCATCGCTACCATGTGGTTTGTCAACTGCGCCTTCATTGATGACAGCGGTTTTGGTTTTACCCTGGGTGAGAATGCCCATAAGTTTCAGTATACCTATTTGCAGTTCTTAGTGTCTGGTGTTCTGAGCCTTGTGCTCTTTGCCTATTGCTTTACCTTGCCAGAGTGCAAGTTGGAGAAGAAGGAAGGCAAAGTATCGCTGGTGGAGACCCTCGGACTCAATGCTTTCAAGTTGTTCAAGCGTCGCCAGATGGCTCTGTTCTTTATCTTCTCGGCATTGCTGGGCATGTGTCTGCAAGTGACCAACGGTTTTGCTGGTCCTTTCCTGACCAGTTTCAAGGGCATCCCAGAGTTTGCTGACACCTTTGCTGCCAATAATGCTACGATGCTGACCTCTATCTCGCAGATTAGTGAGGCCCTGTGTATCTTGATGATACCGTTCTTCCTGAAGCGTTTTGGCATCAAGGTGGTCATGATGATGTCGCTCTTTGCATGGGTATTCCGTTTCGGCTTCTTCGGTATCGGCGACCCGGCTATGCCTGGTGTTATCTTCTTCATCCTCTCTTGCATTGTCTATGGCGTAGCCTTCGACTTCTTCAACGTGTCGGGTGGTATCTTTGTCGATCAGGAGTGTGCCCCCGATATTAAAGCTTCGGCTCAGGGCTTGTTCATGATGATGACCAATGGTTTGGGTGCTACCATCGGAACATTGGCTGCTGGTGAGATTGTGAATGCCTATTGCGGTTGGGAAGGCGGATACTTGGTGGGCGACTGGCAGTCATGCTGGTTTACATTTGCTGCTTTCGCATTGGTAGTTGGTATTACCTTTGCCATCGTATTTAAACCTGAAAAGAAACCTATTACAGAAATAAAGCACTAAAGATGAAAGAAGTTAGGTCCTTCTATGTTCCAGATGCACTGACGGCTACCGAGTTGCCACCTGAAGAAGCTATGCATGCTTTGCGTGTGCTACGCATGAAGATTGGCGACGAAATGGTATTGATGGACGGTCAGGGCAACTACTATCGTGCTGAAGTAACCTTGGCTCATACCAAGCATTGCTTGTATGAAATTAAAGAACAGATGCCACAGCAGCGACAGTGGCAGGGACATATTCATCTGGCTATTGCGCCTACGAAGATGATGGAACGTATAGAGTGGATGACTGAGAAGGCAGTAGAGGTGGGAGTTGATGAAATATCATTCCTTAACTGCCAGTTCTCTGAGCGTCGCCTGGTTAAGATTTCCCGTTTGGAGAAGATTATGATTGCTGCCGTCAAGCAGAGTCATAAGGCATGGGCTACGCAGTTGAACGAGATTGTCACCTTCGATGCCTTCATCAAACAGCCTCGCGAAGGACATAAATATATTGCACATTGTTACGAAGAGGTACCACGTACTTATCTCTTTGATGAACTGCAAAAGACTTCGGCATCCGACGATGCCACAGTTTTGATTGGCCCTGAAGGCGACTTCTCTATTGATGAGGTTCGCCAAGCCGTTGCAGCAGGCTATATTTCAGTACATCTGGGTAAGAGCCGTCTGCGTACAGAGACAGCTGGTCTTTCGGCAGTTATGATGATGCAATTGGCAAAAGAGAAATAATAAGAAGTAAAACGATAATTCATAAATTAAATTAGATATGACGGATGAAAAAATTATGGCTACCATCAAACCAGATGGGGAGTGCTGGCAGCCGGAACTCGAGAGAATGCCCCGTAAACAGCTTGAAGAGCTGCAAGTAAAGAAACTCAAGGATACTATCAAGGTATGCCTCCAGTCTCCTTTTTATAAGAAGAGGTTAGGGGAGTTGGGTATCACGGCTGATTCCATCAACAGCCTCGATGACCTGCGCAAGATTCCCTTTACCACGAAGCAGGATCTGCGCGACAACTATCCCTTTGGACTCGTAGGTGCCGATATGGACGATGCTGTGCGTATCCATTCTACCAGTGGTACAACGGGTAACCCCTGTGTCGTTGTCTATTCTGAGCATGATATCTGTTCGTGGGCCAATATGATAGCCCGTAACCTCTATATGGTTGGCTGCCGCAAGAGCGACGTGTTCCAGAACTCCAGCGGTTACGGCATGTTCACTGGCGGTCTTGGCTTCCAGTATGGTGCCGAATGGCTTGGAGCAATGACGGTGCCCGCTGCTGCCGGTAACTCAAAGCGTCAGATTAAGTTCATCAAGGATTTTGGTACCACCTGTCTGCATGCCATTCCTTCATACGCCATCCGTCTGGCAGAAGTGTTCCAGGAAGAGGGTGTCGATCCTCGTACCACCAAACTGCGCACGCTCTGCATTGGTGCTGAGCCTCATACCGAGGAACAGCGTCGCCGCATTGAGCGCATGTTAGGTGTTAAGGCCTACAACTCGTTCGGCATGACTGAGATGAATGGCCCTGGTGTGGCTTTCGAATGTAAGGAGCAGTGTGGTATGCACCTGTGGGAAGACAACTACATCGTAGAAATTGTCGATCCGGACACCTTCGAACCTGTGCCAGATGGCGAGATTGGTGAGATGGTGCTGACCACGTTGGATCGTACCATGATGCCTATCCTTCGCTATCGTACCCGCGACCTCACACGCATCTTACCTGGTGAGTGTAAGTGTGGACGCACGCATCGTCGCATTGACCGTATTAAGGGACGTACCGACGATATGTTTATTATCAAGGGTGTTAACGTGTTCCCCATGCAGGTCGAGAAGATTCTCGTTCAGTATCCTGGCTTGGGCAGCAACTATCTGATTACGCTCGATACCGAGGACGACAACGACATCATGACCGTAGAAGTTGAATTGGACGGTCTGAACACCGATGTCTATCCCGAGTTGCAGAAGATGACCAAGGACATACAGCGTGCTTTGAAGGACGAAATCCTGCTCACACCTCGTGTGAAACTTGTCAAGAAGGGTTCTCTGCCCGTTAGCGAGGGTAAGGCCGTTCGTGTAAAGGATCTCCGTCCTGGTAGAGGCTGATGCGGCCTTTGGGATAAATGACAATTGATAATTGAGAATTGATGAAGGTATTCTTTATCATATTATCCTTGCTTCTGACTTGTGCCGTACAGGCACAGGTCAAAATGCGTGACGTTATCAAGCAGATGCCTGATTCGTTACTCCCTTATCTCAACCAGAATGCTCGCCTTGACTTTATCGATTTCATCGATTCGGGTATGAAGGCCGAGGTCAGCAACGATTTGGGAGGCAAGAGTCAGTTGACGGAGCTCACTGATGATTATGCGTCGCTTACAATGAATTCCGCTTCGCAGATTCAGTTGCGTTTGCTCGATGTCAATGAGACCATAGATGATGCCCGCCAAATTATTTGTCTGGTTCGAACCTTTGGTGAGGGCATGCGCGAGAGCACTATTGATTTCTATTCCGTCAAGTGGCAACCGCTTCCAAAAGAGGAGCGAATTTCTTTGCCTTCTTATACTCATCATATCATGCTCAGTTCGCAGGCTCCTGAGTTGACGATTCAGCGCGAGACGAGCTTGGATATCCCAGCAAATGAAGAACAAAAAGAGATAGAAAAAGTGTTAAATACTTTTAAATGGAACAATAAAGAGTTTAAAATGTATTAAATAATACGCATAAGAGATAGAAAATCATTGCTGATACGAGAAATCTTCGTATCTTTGTAGTGTGTTTTTCATGGTATTAGATTATTAAGGTTAATTTGAAGATTGGTTGTCGTGAGACAACCAATCTTTATTTTTACCCCCTTTTTTATGTCTCAATTTGACGTTCCAAAAAGAACTTCTGTGAACGTGCAAAATATAAGAGTACACCTGCAAGATTGACAAATGCTACTGTCCAAAAAGCAGTGGCATAGCTAAAATCTTCAGCTATTATTCCACCCAACAAAATACCTAATCCCATACCGACATCCCACGAGATGAGAATGGTTGAATTGGCGGTACCACGTTCATCATGATGAGCCATGCATATCATCATATTCTGGAAAGCAGGCCACATGTGACCATTGCCCAGTCCAATCAGCATAGCTGAACCATAATAACCGATATAGTTGGGGCAGGCAATAAACAGCGTATAGCCAACCAGCGAGATAACCATACCCTCGGCAGCATTCTGTGTCAAACGTCCCTGGCGTAATGCTTTTCCTCCTTGCAGACGTGAGAGTATCAGACCAATAGAACATAGCATAAACCATGTACCTGTACCTCCTGTAATACCCATCACTTGTTTGCCGTAGATGGCCAGATAGTTGCTGAGCACACCGAAACAGAAACCAAAGAACACCATGTTGACGCCTATGAGCCAACCATGTTGCAGGAAGAAACGGTCAAGAGATAGCTTGCGAGGTCTAACGTCTGAAGGCTTATGATTGAGTTTGACCGTTGAGTCGACAATGAGACCGAACGTTGCCACTATCAGCGCCAACCAGAATAACAGTTCGAAATTGTGTGTCTGTGAATAGATGAAGATGGCAAATGAAGGCGCAATAGCCATCGCCAGATTGTTGCTTAGACCATAGTAGCCGATACCCTCGTTACGGCGTGAAGAGGGTAACACATCAATAGCTACGGTTGAGTTGGCTACAGTAAGTGCACCGAAAGGGCCTCCATGCAGCGTTCTTACAATAGTAAAAAGCAGTAGTGTTGATGCTGCCAAATAGCCAGCAAAGAAGATGGCAAAAGCCGTAAAACATACCATCAGCACCGTCTTTCGTGGGAAAGAATCTACAAAGTATCCGCTGAACGGACGGAATAGTAAGGCGGTAATGGTATAGCCGGAAAGCACAAGTCCGATGACGTCCTTGGTGGCTCCGAATGTTTCGTGCAGATAAAGTGGGAGCAGTGGTGTCAACAAATAAAAGGCGGTGAATAGCGAAAAGTTCGCTATCATCACCTTACAATAGTTGCTGTTCCACAGGCGTTCCATTAATACTGGCGCAGAGCGCTAATCAGCTCGTTGTTTTCCGTACGATTACCAATCGTGACGCGCAGGCAGTTCTGACAAAGCTGTACCTTGTTGCGGTTACGCACAATGACACCCTTGTCTACCAGATAGTTGTATATGGCATTTGCATCCGTCACTTTGGCCAGGAAGAAGTTGGCATCCGTCTTATATATCTTTTCACAGACGGGCAATTCCATGAAGGCTTGCATCAGCCGTGAACGTTCTGCCATCAGTATTTTTACCCACTTATCCACTTCGAAGGGGTCTTTCAACATCGCCAATGCTTGCTCTTGTGTCAGCTGATTGACATTATAAGGATACTTTACCTTATTATATATAGCAATGATCTCTTTCGAAGCAAAGGCCATACCCAAACGGATGGCTGCCGAGCCCCACGCCTTTGACATCGTCTGAAGGATGATGAGGTTAGGATGATTGGGCAGTTCCTTGCGCATAGACATCTGTTGCGAGAAGTCGATATAGGCCTCATCAACAATAACGATGCCCTCGAAACCCTCGACGACTTTCAGTATTTCGTCGCGATTCAGCGAGTTGCCTGTGGGATTATTGGGTGAGCACAGCCAGATAATTTTCGTATGCTCGTCGCAGGCTGCCAACAAGTCGGCTGCTTTGAAGTCGAAGTCCTCGTCAAGCAGCACTTGACGATATTCTACGTCGTTGATATCGGCACATACCTTATACATGCCGTAGGTAGGTGCGATAGCCACTACATTGTCACGACCAGGATTACAGAACACGCGATAAGCCAAGTCAATAGCTTCGTCGCTACCGTTGCCGAGGAATATCATCTCTTCAGGCACGCCCTTAACCTTCTTCAGCATCAGTTTCAGTTCACGCTGTAAAGGATCCGGATAGCGGTTATATGGACCGTTATACGGATTCTCATTGGCATCGAGGAAAACGTGCGCCTCCTTGCCAGAGTATTCATCGCGAGCAGAAGAATAGGGAGCCAAACTCCATATGTTTTTTCTGACTAATTGTTCTAAGCTAAACATAATGATTAATCTTTAATGTTTAATGAATGCATGCGCACCGTCATAGCATTCTTGTGGGCATCGAGCTGCTCAGCTTCTGCCATCAGTTCCACAGCACGGCCAATGTGGCGAATGCCCTCTTCCGTCAAGTGCTGGAAAGTAATCTTACGGCAGTAAGAGTCCAGATTGACACCGTTATATGCCGTAGCATAACCGTGTGTCGGCAGGGTGTGATTAGTACCGCTGGCATAGTCGCCGGCACTTTCACAAGCGTACGGACCCAGGAACACGCTGCCAGCATTTACCACGCGTTCTGCCAACTGCTCGTACTCCTTTACCTGCAGAATAAGGTGTTCTGGTGCATAGAGGTTGGAGAGGTCTATCATTTCGTTGACGGATTCAACAAGCACGTAACAACTGTTGTCCAATGCTTTAGCTGCCATCTCCTTGCGTGGCAGTTGTTGCAATTGCTTGTTGACTTCAGCCTGCACTTCGTTGAGTTTAGCTTCGCTATTCGTGATGAACAGCACCTGCGAGTCAATGCCGTGTTCTGCCTGTGACAACAGGTCGGCAGCCACAAACTCTGCATTTGCTGTCTCGTCAGCCAACACGCAGACCTCACTGGGACCGGCGGGCATATCGATAGCCACCTCGTCGAGCGAGACGTGCTGTTTGGCAGCCATCACATACTGGTTGCCAGGACCGAAAATCTTGAATACCTTGGGTACTGACTCCGTACCGTAAGCCATTGCTCCGATAGCCTGTACACCACCAATCTTGTATATCTTGCTAACACCGGCAATGCGTGCGGCAACGAGTATGGCGGGATTCACCTTACCTTCCTTGTTGGGAGGTGTGCAAAGCACAATCTCCTTACAACCGGCTATCTTGGCAGGCGTAGCCAGCATCAGTACGGTAGAGAAGAGTGGGGCAGTGCCTCCAGGGATATAGAGACCGACACGCTCAATGGCAACACTCTTCTGCCAGCAGGTAACACCTTCCTGAGTCTTCACCTTCTGACCGACAAAGCGCTGTGAAATATGGAACACCTTGATGTTATGGTGAGCCAGGATGATGGCGTCGCGCAACTCATTGCTGACCAACTTCTCTGCCTCGTCCATCTCTGCTTCGCTGACGGCAAGGTTCGTGAGTTCAGCCTTGTCGAACTTCAGCTCATATTCGCGCACGGCCTCGTCACCACGCTGACGGATATCGTTCAGCACGGTGCTTACCGTCTCGTTCAGCTTTGTCAGGTCCAAACGTGGGCGAGATACAATCTCACCCCACACTTCGCGTTTCGGATTCTTATATATCTTCATAATAGCGGTAGCAAACTCTACATTCTACACTCTACACTAAAGTATCATTTTTTCAATCGGTGTCACAAGAATACCCTGCGCACCCATTTCCTTCAGCTTACCGATAATCTCCCAGAAACGCTTCTGGTCCAGCACTGTATGTACCGAGCACCACTCCTCGTCAGCCAGAGGAATAATCGTGGGACTCTTCAGACCTGGCAGCACATTGATAATCTCCTGCAAACGGGCCTTGGGGGCATTCATGCGTACATATTTCTTATCTTCAGCATCCTTGACGGCCTTGAAGCGGAACAGCATTTCTTCCAGTGTGGCACGCTTGTCGGCACTTAGCTTCTTGTTGCCAATGAGCAGTGCCTCGCTCTTCATGACCACCTCAACCTCGCGCAGGTTATTGCTGACCAATGTCGAACCAGAAGATACGATGTCGAAGATACCATCGGCCAGTCCGATACCCGGGCTGATTTCCACTGAACCCGTAATGACGTGAATCTCGCAATCTACGCCCTGTTCTTTCATGAAGTTGCGCAGAATGTTAGGATAGCTGGTGGCAATCTTCTTGCCATTGAACCAGTTGACACCACGATACTCAATCTCCTTGGGAATGGCCAGCGACAGACGACACTGCGAGAAACCAAGACGTGAAATGATGTTGGCATCCTCGCCTCGCTCTATGAACTCGTTTTCGCCCACCACACCGATGTCAGCCACACCGCTGGCAACGCTCTGTGGAATATCGTCGTCGCGCAGGTATAGTACCTCCAATGGGAAGTTACTCGACTGCACCAGTAAGGTACGCTTTGAGGCACTTATCTTGATGTCTGCTTCAGCAAGCAGGTTCATGGTGTCGTCGAACAGACGACCTTTCGATTGTACGGCAATTCTTAACATATTTCTTATTCTTTTCTTCTTTTTGGCTTGCAAAATTACGCAAAATAGTTGATATATGCAAGAAAATTTGCAATTATCGGAAATAATCCTTATATTTGTAGCAATTAATGAATAATAATACATAGATATGAGGAAACTTAACACCCACAAAAACAATCTATTTTGCGTATAGCCGTAAGGTATATTGGGCAGGCCCGTAAGGTATTTTGGGCAGGCCCGTAAGGTTGCGAGAAGGCCTCTTACTCCCTGCCGCAATAGGAGTCTATCCCTTTCCGTCAGTCTCTTTACCCCTGTAAAGTAACTTCGCTTCGACGCGTAGAAGGCTTCAGTATGCGCGCGTGAGTATGTTATTAATTACGCAGCTAGTAGCTCTAATAACTACGCTACTTCTTACCGTAACTAGCATAGTTCTTTCAACTAGTCATAGCGTTATTCCAAATAAAGCAAAAGGCCCTTTCGCTATTGACTAAAAGGTCTTTTGCTACTTACTAAAAGGTTGTAAACCGTTACTTATAGTTCATTCCACGTCGAAGAACGTTAATTCTACGTCGAAGAACGTTAATTCCACGTCGAAGAACGAGGATTCGTCGTCGAGGATTTAACTTTTCAGAACGAATCACAACACGTATTTTTGTATTTTCTTCCTCAAAAACTTGGAAAGTTCAGATATTCTTGCTATCTTTGCAAACAAGTATCGCCGATACGTCGTTAAAACGGCGCTGGTCATCGAGGCCTGAATCCCTGAGTGCAGGGTGGCGGTATGATTTTAGAGGTTAAACAATACAGCATTAATGTTGTTGGTAATATCTGGAAACCTAGGAAATTTCACAAGATATTTTTACTCTCAACTACAAGTTAATGCCTATGCGATAGCGTAGGCACGACTTATTCGAGAGTATAGGCTTTCCTAGGGCCTCCAGATATGGGTAAGGAGCGTTCTACGCTTTTTCCGTGTCTGGAGACTCTGGCTTTTGGCCTATAATTCTGCCGATGACGAGTGTGCTGCCTAAAACAATATTGCATAGATTATGAATCAGAGTCAATATAATCAACTCTTCTCGTTCATCTGGAACATCGCTACAGATGTATTGGTGTATGCCTTCGAGAAAGGCGAGTATAAGAAAATCATCATGCCCATGATGGTGCTACGTCGTATAGACGTGTTGTTGGAGCCCACCAAGGATCAACTACTGAAGCAGAAACAGATGCTGGATGCAAACAACATTCAGAATCAGGATCCCATCTTGTATAATGTCACAGGCTATCCCTTCTACAACACGTCGAAGTTTACCATGAAAACGTTGAAGAGTGAGACTGATCCTCTGCGTCTGAAGATGAACTTCATTGACTACCTGAATGGTTTTAGTAAGGATGTACAGGATATTATTGATAAGTTCCATCTTCGCCAGATGGTGGACAACCTGACAGAGGCAGAACGCCTGGGTAGTATCATCGAGAAGTTTACAGACGATAAGATAAACCTTTCTACCAAGCCTGTACTGGATGATGAAGGAAAGGTGCGACTGCCAGGACTCGACAACCATACAATGGGTACCATTTTTGAAGAACTGCTTCGTAAGTTCAACGAGGAAAACAACGTGACTGAGGCGGGTGAACATTTTACGCCACGTGACTACGTAAAGCTGTTAGCCGACCTCGCCGTACTGCCTATAGCCGATAAGATTACAGACAACACCTATCATATCTACGACGGCGCCTGCGGCACGGGTGGCATCTTAACCATTGCACAGGATCGTATCTTGGAAATAGCCAATGAGCGAGGCAAGAAGGTACAGGTAAACATCTTCGGTCAGGAACTTCAGCCTGATACCTTTGCCACTTGTAAGGCCGACCTGATGATTTCTGAGAATATCAAGTCGTTCCAGTATCAACATGGAATAGAACCTCGGGAATACATTGCTTTCGATAGCACTATCAGCCGTGACGGTCATGCTGGCGAGACTTACGACTTCTGTATCAGCAATCCTCCCTTCGGTACACCTTGGAAAGAGGATTTGAAGAAGCGTGGTTTGGCTGAAAACGAGAAGAAGAAGTTTACAGATAGTCGTTTCACCCTTATAGATAATAAGGGCAAGGAACTGTCTTTCATTCCTGATATTGGCGATGCGCAGATGATGTTCTTAGCCAACAACCTTTCTCGCATGCGTGAGGACACGGCTCTTGGTACTCGTATCGTGGAAGTACACAATGGCTCTTCACTTTTTACGGGCGATGCTGGTAGTGGTGCCAGCAATCTGCGCCAGTACATCATAGAGAACGATCTGTTGGAAGCGATTATCGCTATGCCTGAAAAGGACTTCTATAATACTGGTATAGGCACATTCATTTGGGTTATCACTAATCGCAAAGAAGAGCGACGCAAAGGTTATGTGCAGTTGATTGATGCGACGGAAATCAAGTCGCCACTACGCAAGAATTTGGGTGAAAAGAACTGCGAGACCACAGAAGAAGATCGTGCTCGGATTATGAAGCTATTGATGGACTTCAAGGAAACGCCTCAGAGCAAAATCTTCCCCAACAACGAGTTTGGCTATTGGAGTGTGAAGGTCTATCAGCCTCAGCGTGACGAGCAGGGAAACATCATCAAGAAGAAAGGTGTTCCTGTCATTGACAAGAAGAGTAAGGATACGGAGATTATTCCTTTCCGTTATGAAGGAGGTATAGAGGGCTTCTTCCAGAACGAGATTCTTCCTTATTCTCCTGATGCAATCCTCGACAAGAGTAGCATTGAGACTGGCTATGAACTATCGTTCACGAAATACTTCTATAAGCCCAAACAGTTGCGTTCTATTGAGGAAATATCTCAGGACATTCGCCAGATAGTAGAGCGTACAGATGGATTGTTGGACGAAATTCTTGGAAAGTGATGGAGAGGTATAAAAAATATAAGGATAGTGGAGTCCAATGGATTGGTAATATCCCGAGCCATTGGGAATCCAAGCAACTTCGTTCATTTCTCACATTGTTCACGGAAAAAGGGCATGGGGATGCTCAGTTGTTATCTGTTACTCGAGAACAAGGTGTTATAGAACGTGATAAGGATGACAAAGAAGAAAACCACAATTTCGTCCCTGAAGACTTAAGTGGTTATAAATATATTGAGAAGGGAGATTTTGCAATCAATAAAATGAAAGCTTGGCAAGGCTCTTATGCTGTTTCTGATTATAATGGCATCGTTAGTCCTGCTTATTATACTTGCAAATTAAAGGGTGTTGATAAATACTTTTTTAGCAAAGCAATTCGAAGTTTAGCTTATATTCCGTTCTTTACTCAATACTCAAAAGGTATTAGAGTGGGACAATGGGATTTAAATCCTAATTCATTGAAAACAATTCCATTCTTCCTCCCTCCTATAGATGAGCAGAAGAAAATCGTTAACTATATCGAAAGCAAAACCTCGAAGATTGATGAGTATATTGCTGAGAAGGAGAAAGAGGTACAGCTGCTGAATGAACTCAAAGAAGCAGAGATCGCCAAAGTCGTCACACAGGGCTTAAACCCGAATGTGAAGATGAAAGATAGTGGAATCTCTTGGATTGGATTGATTCCAGAGTACTGGAATACTTATATTTTAAAGCGATTAATAAAAGAACGTAAAGCAGGGAGTTGGGGAAGTGAGCCAAAAACATCTGAGATAGATTGTGTTTGTCTTCGTATTGCTGATTTCGATTACCAGAATTATCGTTTCCAGAGAAAAGACGATTTAACAATACGTTCTTATAAAGAGAAAGATTTAGAAGATAGAGTCTTAGAACAAGGAGATATTTTAATCGAGAAATCAGGTGGTGGTGAAAAGAGTCCTGTTGGGCGTGCTGTTATGTATGATTTGTCCATAGAAAATGCTATGTATGCGAACTTTATGGAGAAAATAATACCCATAGAAAGGCTTGATTCAAGTTATCTTACCTACCTCTTAGCTACGATGTACAGCAAGCGGGCAATGTGGACGTATATAAAATATACTACAGGAATACAAAATTTAGATATAACATCTTTGTTGTCAAACGAGAAAATTCCTCTTCCACCTCTTGACGAGCAACGCGCCATTGTAGCCTATATTAATGAGAAAACGGAAAAGGTGGAATCTCTCATTACTGACCTCCAAGCAGAAATAGAACACCTGAAAGAATATAAGCAGCGACTCATCGCTGACTGCGTAACAGGACAAGTAAATGTACAAAACGAATAAACGATATGCCAACAGATGTAAGTGAAAAGCAACTGGAAACCATTCTCGTGGAATATCTGCGAGACGTTCAGGGATATGAACAAGGCGTTTCTGACGATTACAGCAAGGACTATGCGCTGGATACGGCGCGAGTGAAGCGTTTTCTGCTTTCTACGCAAAAACAGAAGGTGGAGAATACAGGTTGCTTTGCCAGCGAGATAAGCGAGCGCAAATTCTTTATGGAGTTGGCTAAGCAGTTGGCAAATCGTGGCGTAACGGATGTATTGCGCAAGGGCTTCCGCTTTATATCAGAACTCTTTGACATGTACTATCCGTTGCCATCAGAATTAAATCCCACAGCACAGGAGCTATACAAAAAGAACATTTTCTGCGTAACTCGCCAGCTATTCTATAGCAAGGAGAATCAGAATAGCATAGACGTGATGATTTCGCTAAATGGTCTGCCATTGATGACATTGGAGATGAAGAACCACTATACAGGACAGACGGTTGAGAATGCCGTGAAGCAATACCAAACAGACCGCGACTCTAAAGACCCCTTGCTGGCTCCAAAGCGTTGTGCCGTTCACATGGCTGTAGATGATGACGACATCAAGATGTGTACCTGGCTGAGTGGTAAAGCATCGTGGTTCCTGCCATTTAATAAAGGTGTAAATGGCGGAGCAGGAAATCCTGTGAATCCGAATGGCGTGAAGACTGCCTATCTGTGGGATGAAATACTGGCAAAGGAGTCGCTATCGGACATCATAGAGAACTACGCTCAGGTAGTAAAGAAGAAAGATGAAAAGACCAATACGGAAAAACAAAGCGTGATATGGCCTCGCTACCATCAGTTGGATTGCGTTCGAAAGTTGTTGGCAGAAACAAAGGCCAAGGGAGTAGGACAACGTTTCTTGATTCAGCATTCAGCAGGCTCAGGCAAATCAAACTCTATTACTTGGCTGGCTTATCAGTTAGTAGGTTTGCTGGATGGTACACAAGCACTCTTGGATAGCGTCATCGTTGTGACAGACCGTGTGAACTTGGACACACAGATTAAGAACAACATCGTTGCCTTTAAGCGCCTACAGAACTTAGTAGCATGGGCTGATTGTGCTGAGGCTCTGAGGAATCACTTGGAAAGTGGCAAGAAGATTATCATCACCATTGTGCATAAGTTCCCCTACATATTGGAAGCTATCGGTGGCGAGTTGAAGCACAAGCGCTTTGGCATCATCATCGATGAGGCGCATAGTAGTCAGAATGGTTCACTAAGTGCCAAGATGAATATAGCTTTAAGTGGTAATGTTGGCGATGACGATATGGATTTGGAAGACCGTCTGACAGCTATCATCGAGGGGCGCAAGATGGTGAAGAATGCCAACTATTATGCCTTCACAGCTACACCTAAGAACAAAACGCTGCAGATGTTTGGCACGCCCTTCCAGCAGCCAGACGGAGAGATAGGTCATAAGCCCTTCCATGAATACACCATGAAGCAAGCCATAGAAGAAGGTTTCATCATGGACGTGTTGGAGCACTATACCACCTATACCTCTTTATATAAGATAGTAAAGGCTGTAGAGAATGACCCCATGTTCGACAGGAAAGAGGCTATGAAGAAGTTGCGTGCTTTTGTGGAGAGCAGGCCAGAAACTATTCAGCAGAAAGCAAATATCATCGTTGAGCACTTCCATACACAGGTCATAGACAAAGGAAAGGTTGGAGGACAGGCCAGGGCGATGGTTGTGACAAGTAGCATACTTAGAGCCATAGAGTTCTATTATGAAATATCACGATTGTTAAAGGAACGCAAGAGCCCATATAAGGCTATTGTTGCATTCTCTGGTTCCAAGAACTATGGTGGCAAGGATGTGACAGAAGCAGACATCAACGGTTTCCCCTCAAAGGATATTGAGGAGAATATGGAGCATGACCCATATCGAATTTTGGTTGTTGCTGATAAATTCCAAACGGGCTATGACCAGCCCCTGCTACATACAATGTATGTGGATAAGGTGTTGACGGACGTGAAGGCTGTTCAGACACTATCCCGTTTGAATCGTTGCCATCCTAAGAAGCGTGATACTTTCGTACTGGATTTCGCTAACGATGCTGACGATATACAGAAATCGTTCCAAAGGTTCTATAAGACCACAATCCTCTCTAAAGAAACAGACCCCAATAAACTGAATGAGCTGCTGATGCAGATAGAAGAGGCCAATATCTACACAGAGGAAGAAGTAAGGGAACTGAATGAAAAATATTGGAGCAATGCACCCAGAGAAACGCTCGACCCAATAGTGAATAAGGCGGTAGAACGATTCAAGGCTCTTGATGATAATACGCAGATAACTACGAAGAGCAGTATAAAGGGATTCCTTCGTACCTATCCTTTCATTGCAGCTGTAATGCCATTCAAGAGCACAGAGTGGGAAATGCTTGATACCTATTTCTCATTGCTCGTACATAAACTGCCCAAACTGACTGGAGAGGACTTTACTGAAGGACTATTAGAGTCTATCGATTTCGATAAGTACCGTCTGATAAAGAACGATGAGAAAAAGATAGAACTGGAGAATAAGAATACGGAAATAGCACCTATACCAGTAGGAACAGCCCAAGGTCCTCAGGAGCCAGATTTAGTCAAGTTGAGCGATATCCTGAATGAATGGAACAATCTTCACTTCAGCAATATGGAGAAGGCTAAAGAGCAGTTGGAGGAATTGCCAGAGCGCCTGCGTGCTGACGAGACGTTTGTCAATGCTGCCAAGAATAGCAACAAGGAAACAGCCATGCAGCAATGCGCAGCTTCGCTAATGATGATTGTGGCTGGCATGCTAAATGAGAATACTGAATTCTGCCGTTACTATTTGGATAATCCTGACTTTATGGCAGCTATCAACAATCGAGTATTCGATTCTGTTTATAGTGGACTGTTGAAGTCTTTCAGAAAATTGAAGAATGTTGAAGAGGACAGGGATATTCGTAACCTTATCTTTGATCGTCTGCACTTGGATAGTACTGTTAGTGATGGTGAACTACAAATAGAAGTGCAGAAAACGTATGGAGAACGTTATCCTGGCATGAGCTCAAACGATTGGCGCCATATCATTGAAGCATATACTCCATTGGTAAAACATGCCCTTGAATCAAGGGCAAAAGAAGTATCTATGCATCAGTATGGAATGGCGGCAGAGCAAGGAACGGAAGAATAATCATGAACTATATGTCCACTTTGGATCATGGGGATGGTTCTCGTGATTCATTTCTGCTGTGTAAATAACCACATTGGGCCCGCATTCCCTGCGAGCCCAATGTGTTTCTATAACCTAAAACAAAATCAATGAAAAAACCAATAACTAAAACATTTATGCGTATGAGAAAATTATGAATCTATACCTTAGTGAACATCGCTTTGTTCTTTTGACAATGCAAAGATATGGCAAGAATTTCATAGTAGCAAGAAAAAAGCAGATTACATTCTCGACTTGTTGCGACAGTCCTTGTGTTTCGCGACAAAATGCAGATAACGTATGAATTCGTGTCGCGAATTACGTTCGGAAATTCTCAAATATATTTGGAATTTCTCTCACTTATTCGTACCTTTGCAGCGTGATTGTTAAAGTGGTAATATTTTTAGGGGCGCTGATGGTCTGCGCCTGTACACAGAAGAAACAGGAACCTGTGGTGACGCCTTGGGGTGAGATACAAGATAGCATACCTCAGGACGATAATTTCGATTTGGAGCAAATACAGCGGAATGGTGAGATGATAGCCTTGACGCTGACTGGCCCTGAAACTTACTATGACTATCATGGCAAGCACCTTGGTGCCCAATATTTGTTGGCTCAGCGCTTTGCAGATAAATTAGGTGTCATGCTGCGTATGGAGGTGTGCCGCGATACGGCAGAGATGCTGCAACGTCTGGCTGACGGCGAGGCCGACCTTATCTGTTATCCGATGAATAAAAAAGGGGCGGGCTGGATAGTTGGTAACGACAAAGACAATTTGGCGCGCGAACTGGAAGCATGGTGGAAACCGACACTCTTGGCTGAGGTTAAGAAGGAAGAGGACTTCTTGTTGTCTTCACGTTCCGTTACCCGTCGCATCTTCTCACCGATGCTGAATCGTGCCGGCGGTGTCATCTCTCACTACGACAGCTTCTTCCAGCGGTATGCTTCGACTATCCGTTGGGATTGGCGATTGCTGGCAGCCCAGTGCTATCAGGAATCGACCTTCGACCCGCAGGCGCATTCGTGGGCTGGTGCCTGTGGCCTGATGCAGATTATGCCTGGTACGGCTGACCATTTGGGATTGGCTCGTAGTGATATGTACGACCCTGAGAAGAATATTGAAGCTGCTGTGCGTTACTTAGGCGAACTCGAACGTTCGTTTAGCGATATTGGCGACCGTACTGAGCGCATCAAGTTTGTGCTGGCAGCCTATAATGGTGGTCATTTCCACATCCGCGACGCAATGGCCTTGGCAAAAAAGAATGGACGTAATCCGCGCCGTTGGGGCGATGTGGAAGCGTACGTGTTAGGCTTAGCTCGTCCGGAATACTATAACGATCCAGTGGTGAAATACGGTTATATGCGTGGCTCTGAGACGACGGATTATGTACGAAAAATTCATGAACGCTGGAACGGCTACCGTGGCGTCAAGACCATCCGAGCTGGGTTCTCGTCCAACACGGTGCCTCAGAAGGCCAAACGCGAACGCAAGAAAAAGTATCAGATTTAACGTTTAATCTTAACGTTTAACGTTTATTGTTTATTGTTTATTGTTCAACGTTCATAACGTTCCTTTGGTAGATGGCAACTCGTAGTGGTACACGTCACGACGTACAGCCATCTTCAGCGAACGGGCCAGAGCCTTGAAGATGCCCTCGATTTTGTGGTGCTCATTGTCACCCTCAGCCTTGATGTTCAGATTCATCTTGGCAGCGTCGCTGAGGCTCTTGAAGAAGTGCAGGAACATCTCGGTAGGCATTTCGCCAATCTTCTCACGTTTGAATTCAGCATCCCAAACCAGCCAGGGACGTCCTCCAAAGTCGAGAGCTACCGAGCAGAGACAGTCGTCCATGGGCAGGCAATAGCCATAGCGCTCTATGCCGCGCTTGTTGCCAAGAGCTTTCAGCAGACATTCGCCTAATGCCAGTGCGGTATCCTCGATGGTGTGGTGCTCGTCAACGTGCAGGTCACCCTTGCAATGCACGGTCAGGTCCATCATGCCATGCTTGCCAATCTGTTCCAGCATGTGGTCGAAGAAGCCCAATCCCGTCTCGATGTCGCAATGTCCGTTGCCGTCCAAATCTACCTTAATATATATGTCTGTCTCCTTGGTGGTACGCTGTACTTCTGCCGTCCGTTCGCCGCCAAAGGCTATCTCGACAGCCTTGTCCCAACTGCCAATCTGCAGGAATCCGCAGCCGATGTTCTCGGCAAACTTGCGGTCGGTGTCGCGGTCGCCAATGACGTAGCTATGCTTGATGTCGTATTCGGAATTGTTAATATATTTCTCAACCAGACCCGTATTGGGTTTACGCGTAGGCGCATTGTCTTCAGGAAAGTGTGGGTCGATGAGGATGTCATCGAACTCAACACCTTCACCCTTCAGCGTATCGAGGATGAAGTTATGCACGGGCCAGAAGGTATCCTCGGGGAATGCGTCGGTACCCAGTCCGTCTTGATTGCTGACCATCACGAACTCGTAGTCGGTATGCTGTCGCAGGAATATCAGGTTACGTATGGCGCCAGGCACGAATTTCAGTTTCTCGAAGGCGTCTATCTGTTCGTCGGCAGGTTCCTGGATGATGGTGCCGTCGCGGTCAATGAAGAGAATTTTTTTCATCTTATGTTTTGTTTTTGTTGTTCGCGTTCCAGTTCTTTCGTCTCAATGCTGCCATATATGTAGTAGTTGTGGACGAGCATCACCTGACTGACGTAAAATTCAATGAAGCAGCAGAGGGTGAAGGTTGCGAAGGTAAGCGCCGTCATGTACGACGGCATGCCGAGAGGGTCGCCGATGAGTAGCCCCGCATGAGCCTGCTGGTTGGCATAGTTCAGAATGTGCGCAGGCAGCATGATGATGAGACCTAAGAGCTGGACAAACAGCATGCTGAGGAAAAAGACGAGGAAGAGCGAACCCCAATGGCGCATGCCGCAACCAAAGCTCGCGCGTAGCATCTTCCAATATTTGCAGGGTGCCTCCATCAGGTATTTCATCAGTACATACATCAGGGGATGGACAAGGATGAAGAGGATGATGCAGACAACGCATAGAGCTGAGAGGAATGTGGTCAGGTGGCTCATGATGGCCTTCGGACTCACACTCTCAGCAATCGCCATCAATACGGCGAATAATACCATAGGGATGATGAGCACGAGAATGGTGAGGAATACGCCTTTCAGCGAGCGTCCCATCATGGCGGGCGATGTCGTCAGCCAGTGGGGTGGGGTGCTGATGGTACCCGTATCCTTGTGCTCCTTCAATTTGTTCAGAATTGTGGCTGAGGCCATGCTCATGGCGGCAATCGCCAGCAGCAGTAGTCCTATGATGCCGAAAATGGTGAGGGCATACGTCTTTGCAGTCTCGACGAAAAAGCCCTGCATGGATGTCAGCTGTTGTGTCAGCGCCAACGTCAGCTCAGGAATTTTAATGGCAGTCAGCGTTCCCAAGGCACCGCAACAAAGGGCATAGACGATTGCCAATATCCATGAAGCCTTAAAAAGTTTGCGGAAATTCTCGTTATACAGTCGGTAGCCCTCAGCCAGAATACTGCGGTAGCTGCGGGCCTTCATCAGTGTCAAATCATGTGTCTTTTCCATTGAGTTCTTTTTTTTAGACGCTGCAAAGGTACAAAATAAAGTGAAAAATGAAAAGTGAAAAGTGAAAAAATTGCTGCCGCTTTATAGGAATTTCACTTAATTTTATTATCTTTGCACGCGATTATGAAAATATTGCAGTGGGGCTTCATCGGATGTGGTGAGGTGACTGAGAAGAAAAGCGGCCCTGCTTTTTCCGAAGTTGAGGGGTCGAGTGTAGTGGCTGTAATGAGTCGTGACGAGCGCAAAGCACGTAGCTATGCCGAACGTCACGGCATTCCTCGTTGGTACACGGATGCTCAGGAACTGATTGACGATCCTGACGTTAATGCCGTCTATATTGCCACGCCACCCTCCAGTCATGCCACTTACGCTATTATGGCCATGAAAGCCGGTAAGCCCGTCTATGTCGAGAAACCCTTGGCAGCCTCGTATGAGGATTGTGCACGTGTCAATCGTATCAGCGAGCAGACGGGTGTACCTTGTTTCGTAGCCTACTATCGCCGTTACTTGCCGTATTTTGAGAAGGTAAAGGAGATTGTGGACCGTGGCATCATTGGCAAGGTGGTCAATGTGCAGGTGCGTTTTGCCGTTCCGCCCCGTGAGTTGGATTACGAACATGCCGAGAACCTGCCTTGGCGCTTGCAGCCCGATATTGCCGGTGGTGGCTATTTCTATGATTTGGCACCCCACCAGCTCGACCTCTTGCAGCATTTCTTCGGTGTCATCATCGAAGCTCGCGGCATCTGTGCCAATCGTGGCGGTCTGTATAAGGCCGAAGATTCTGTCAGTGCCTGTTTTGAGTTCGAGAACGGTTTGCCTGGTTCAGGCTCCTGGTGTTTTGTGGCCCATGAGTCGGCTCGCGAGGACCGTATCGATCTGATAGGCGATCGAGGCTCGGTGTCGTTCTCCGTTTTCGACTATCAGCCCATTCGCCTGCATACTATTCATGGCGAAGAGAGTTTTGCAGTACCCAATCCGCCTTACGTACAATTCCCACTGATTAAGAGTGTGTGCGAACATCTGCAAGGCATTGGTATCTGCGAGTGTACCAGTATATCAGCAACCCCCGTCAACTGGGTGCTTGACCGGGTGTTAGGCAAATTCTGAAGAATTGAGATAATGAAATATTTAGGAAATGAGATATTGGGTTTTTCAAGTTGGCGCCGACTATTGATGACGTCAGTCTTATTTTCTCATTTTCTCATTTTCTCATTCTCTCAATCTCCTGATTCCACTCAGGTTGAGGAGCCCAAGAAGAAACTCAGCTGGCTGCGTCGCACTATTCGCGGTTTCAGCTATATCGACGAGAACTATGTCGAGCCACAGCACTACAACTGGTCTGTCATGTTACAGGGCACATACAACTACGACTTCTACCGGCTCAGTTCTACTGGTGGCAATGAACAGTCTGTCAGTTTCGCACCGTCACCGACGTTTAAGTTCGGACCCTATTTTGGCTGGCGCTGGATATTTGCAGGTTATGCTTTCGATATTAAGAATGTTGCCGTGAGCGACCTCAAGCAGGAGTTCGATTTCAGTATCTATGCGGCTCAGCTGGGTGCCGACATCTATTATCGCCGTACGGGTTCCGACTACAAGATTCGCAATGTCAGCCTGGGCAAGGATATGGAAAATGAGCATTTTGAGGATTTGGCTTTCGACGGGCTAAGCGTGGGCATCACGGGCTTCAACGTCTATTATATCTTCAACCACCACCGATTCTCCTATCCGGCAGCATTCGCTCAGAGCACCATGCAGAAAATCAGTTGCGGCTCGTGGATGGCAGGGTTGGGCTATATGCGCAACTCGCTCGACTTCGACTATGAAAAGATGCAGAACACCTTGCAAAAGGCTACCAATAAGGAAGTAAAGCTGGACAGCGGTCTGATGTTCAACAGCGTTAAGTACTATAACATCAACGCTTCAGTGGGCTATGCCTACAACTGGGTGTTTGCCCGCAACTGCCTGTTCTGCTCCAGCGTTTCGCTGGCATTGGCCTACAAGAAGTCACGAGGTGAGACGGCCAACGAGGAAAAGACGGGCTTTGACATTAAAAATTTCAATATCGACGGCATTGGGCGCTTTGCCTTGGTCTATAATAACAATCGCTGGTATGCCGGTGCTGCGGCCATTGTGCGTGCCTACAACTATCGTAAGTCGCGCTTTGCCGCAAACAACATCTTTGGCAAGTTAAATATCTATGTGGGCTACAATTTCGGAGCTCGCGAGGCATATAAAAAGAAAAAGAGATGAAACGACTCATTATATATATAATAGGTATAATGCTCGTGCAGGGCATGAAGGCTCAGACCACGTATCAGCAGGCCGACAGCTTGAAGATATGTCAGTTGTTGCGGCAAGCCAATCGCGAGACGTCGGTGCTTTGGTTGGCACGTCAGTTCCTGGGTGTGCCCTATGTGGCTCATACCCTCGAAGTGAACGACGACGAGCGCCTGGTAATCAATACGCGACAGTTGGATTGTACGACGCTGGTCGAGACGGTGGCAGCACTGAAACTTTGTACGCAGGCCGGTAAGCATGGCTTTGCCGACTATCTGAATGCCTTGCGCCAACTGCGTTATCGACAGGGGCGTATGGCCGGCTATCCTTCACGTCTGCACTATTTCACTGACTGGATTCGCGATAAGGTCGCGATGCAGCTGGTTACTGATATTCAACTGCCTAATCCGCCTTTCTCGGCTGTGCAGACCGTCAATGTCGATTACATGTCAACGCACACTTCAGCCTATAAGGCATTGAAGGCCAGTGCTGCACTGGTTCCTGAGATTCGTGCTGCCGAGCAGTCGCTGACGGGTATGAAAGTACGCTACATTCCCAAACGTTCGCTCCGCAACAGTGCCTTGCTGCGCAAGGTGATAAAGGATGGTGACATACTGGCTATTACCTGCAACAAGAAGGGCCTTGACATTGCTCACCTGGGCTTTGCCGTATGGCGTAGCAACGGGCTTCATCTGCTCAATGCGTCGATGATTCACAAAAAAGTGATCGAGGAACCCATGACGCTCTATCAATATATGCAGAAGCACAAGACCCATACGGGCATTCGCGTGGTCAGAATTAATTAACGATTAGTCGAAATAATAAAAATAGACAAATATATGGAATTACCCGATTTTATGAAGTATGGCAGCAAGTTCTCGAAGAAGGACTTTGCTGAGAAGATTGCACGCATCGCCAAGGGTGCTGGTTCTAAGTTGGTTTATGCCGCTCTTATCTTGTATTACACCTTGCAGAGCGACAAGGTCAGTGCCACCAATAAGGCTATGATTATTGCCGCTTTGGGCTATCTCATCAGTCCTATAGATGTGGTGCCCGATGCTATTCCCATTGCAGGATTGGCCGACGACTTGGGTGTGCTTGTCTTTGTCTTGAAGAAGGTGTGGACTGATGTCGACCCCGAAATCCAGGTAAAGGCCAAGAAGCGCCTTTCGAAGTGGTTCGACGAGGACGAGATAGCCGAAATCAACGAACTTTTCGAAAGTGAAAAGTAAAAAGAGAACAGGTGACGACATCGCTATCGCATGACTAACGAGTATCAGATTCGTGTGCAGCCCCATGTGGCAGCCAACGAGCAGGCATTACGCAACTATCTGGCCGACGAGTATGGATTCGACGTCCGTACGGTGACCGCCGTGCGCATTCTGCGCCGTAGCATCGATGCCCGCCAGCGCACCATCTTTGTCAATCTGAAGGTGCGCGTCTATATCAACGAACAACCACAGCAGGATGAGTATGTGCATACAGACTATCCTGACGTCAGTGGTCGTCCTCAGGTCATCGTTGTGGGTGCCGGTCCTGGCGGTTTGTTTGCAGCCCTGCGACTCATCGAGTTAGGTCTGCGCCCCATCGTACTCGAACGTGGCAAGGATGTCCATGAGCGAAAGAAGGACTTGGCACAGATAGCCAAGACACAACAGGTTGACGGCGAGAGCAACTACTGCTTTGGCGAGGGTGGGGCAGGTGCCTACTCCGACGGCAAGCTCTATACGCGAAGCAAGAAGCGCGGCTCTATCGAGAAGATTCTGAACGTCTTTTGTCAGCACGGTGCCTCGACCAATATTCTGGCCGATGCCCATCCGCATATCGGAACGGATAAGCTGCCGCGCGTCATCGAGAACATGCGCAATACCATTCTCCGTTCGGGTGGCGAGGTGCATTTCCAAACCAAGATGACCCAGCTCATCATCAGGGACAATCGTGTAGTCGGCTGTTTGGCAGCCGGCAAGGAATTCCTTGGTCCCGTCATTCTTGCCACAGGCCATTCGGCTCGCGACGTCTATCGTTATCTGGCTGAGGCTAAAATAGATATCGAAGCCAAGGGTATTGCTGTTGGTGTGCGCTTGGAGCATCCCTCCGAATTGATAGACCAGATACAATATCATAACCGTCAGGGGCGTGGCAAGTATCTGCCTGCTGCCGAATACGCGTTTGTGACGCAGGTCGATGGCCGTGGTGTCTATTCCTTCTGCATGTGTCCTGGTGGTTTTGTCATTCCTGCTGCCACTGACAAGGAACAGATTGTTGTCAACGGCATGAGCCCTTCGAATCGTGGTGGGCAGTGGTCGAACAGCGGTATGGTGGTTGAGTTGCGTGCCGAGGATGTCGAGGGCGAAGACCCTCTGCGCGTGATGGCATTCCAGGAACAACTGGAACGCGACTGCTGGCAGCAAGGCAATCGTCGTCAGACGGCACCAGCACAGCGTATGGCCGACTTCGTCAACAATCGTCTGTCCTACGACCTGCCTAAGAGTTCGTATGCTCCTGGTCTGATTTCGTCGCCCCTCCATTTCTGGATGCCAAAGACCATCAGTCATCGCCTACAGGAAGGCTTTAAGGCATTCGGGCGCATGAGCCATGGCTTTCTGACCAACGAAGCCACGATGATTGGCATCGAGACGCGCACCTCCAGTCCTGTGCGCATTCTCAGAGACGGCGAAACGCTGATGCATGTACGCATTCAGGGTCTCTTCCCGTGTGGTGAGGGGGCTGGCTATGCTGGCGGCATTGTCTCTGCCGGTGTCGATGGCGAACGCTGTGCCGAGATGTGTGCCCAGTGGCTTTCTGAATGATGACTTTGATTTGACCATGCTCTTGTAAAACGACAAACGATATAACAGAGAATATAATTATCAATATGAGATACGGAATTATTGGCGCAGGTGCCATTGGCGGATATTATGGAGCCAAATTGGCTCATGCAGGACAGGAAGTCCATTTCCTGCTGCGCAGCGACTATGAGTATGTCAGACAGCATGGCCTGCAGGTGGACTCCTGTGACGGCTCGTTCCATCTGACTGATGTCAATGTCTATCTTCATACGGAGGACATGCCGCCGTGCGACGTGGTGCTCGTCTGTCTGAAATCGGTTAACAACGGCAAACTGCAGTCGTTGCTGCCACCATTGCTCCATGACCATACGCTGGTGGTACTCATTCAGAACGGCATCGGTGTGGAGGAGGATGTGCAGAAGATGTTCCCCAAAGTGCAGCTGGCTGCCGGACTGGCATTTATATGTTCTGCAAAGACTCAGCCAGGCATTGTCAGTCACCAGTGTTATGGCAGCATCAATCTGGCCAACTACTCATGCCGCGACGAGGCGCAGATGCAGGCTGTCGTCGATGAGTTCCGTCAGGCGGGCATCGAGACTGGACTGGTGGAATATCATGAGGCGCGATGGAAGAAAGCCGTATGGAACATGCCGTTCAACGGTATGACCGTAGCTCTGCATACGCAGACTGACCTGCTGCTGAAGAACAAGGCGACCAGACAACTGATTCGCGAGCAGATGATGGAGGTTGTCAGTACTGCCCAACACTTGGGCGTAAAGAACCTTGACGTTACGTTTATTGATAAGATGATAGATATGACGGATGCCATGACGCCCTATTCGCCGTCAATGCGACTGGACTACGACTTCCATCGTTCTATGGAGATATACTATCTCTATACCCGTCCCTTGGAGATAGCCCGCGAGGCAGGCTGTCCTATGCCGAAACTGGAAATGCTGGAAGCAGAATTACGGTTCCTGGAGTCTTGCGCCGGAGCAGGCAGGCTATAGCCATACTCAAATAGTATGTTTGGAGCAGCTTAGGAGCAGCCTAGGAGCAGCCTAGGAGCAGCTTAGAAGCAGCTTAGGAGCAGCCTGGAAGCAGTTTGTAAACGTGATATTGTCCGCCGTCACTCTGAGCATATTTGCGTAATAGTTCCTGAATGTACTCTGCATTTTCCTTTACGCGCTGCTCGTTACCATCATAGCCGTTGATGAGCACTACCAGATGACGGGTATCTATGGTCATCTTGGTGCGCTCATGGTCACTGGTAGGGGTGCCAACACCACCTATGGCATCACGATAGACTGGCAGTCCATGAATGTTGATTTCACCGCGACCGATACCTTCATAAGGCTCACCTTCACGACCGATTCCCAAGGTCAGCGTGTCGCCCACAAACTTGTCGGCATCGAAACCGCCAATACTGTAACCGTAAGCAATGGATGCCAGGTTGACCAAATCGACAAGTGTATCGCGCTGATAAAGCTCCTTTCCTTGTAGCAGACGGCGGATGAGAGCCTCAGAGGCGGGACGATAGCGTGATGGGTCTTTCCCGCAAGCCTTGTATATCCGGCGCGTAGCTGAAATACTGGTCATATCCTTCAACGTCTCTGTGGTAAGCTCTTGGCGGAAACGGACACCAAACTGTCCTATTTCTTGCCAAAGGGCTTCACAATATGGGGTGTTGACAACGGATGCTTCAATGCAAACACCAACAAACTCAGGGCACACTGCACCAATCTCTGGGGAAACAATAACTTTCATACGCTCATACTTTCTGCATGCAAAGGTACGAATAAGCGAGAAGAAAACCAAAAAAATAACGAGCAAAAGTATAAACCTTTGCTCGCTATTCTTGCATTTTGTGATTCCGGCGGGATTCAAACCCACAACCTTCTGATCCGTAGTCAGATGCTCTATTCAGTTGAGCTACGGAACCTCCGTTCCTTAATTGCGGGTGCAAAGGTACGGAGTTTTTCGGTAACTACCAAATTTTTTCGGAACTTTTTTTGATTTCGGGCGTATTTTTGTTGCTTCTGCATATTTTTAGTGTAAAAATCCCTATAAATATGGATTGTAGAAACAAAAAAAAGGCTGTACCTTTGCACTCGAAATGACAAACCACATAAATATTGAACAATCAGAGGTAACGGTGATTGGTGCTGGATTGACCGGCCTGACCACCGCTTACTGGTTGAAACGTCTGGGGGTTCGGGTATGTGTCGTCGAGACTGACAGTCGTATTGGCGGACAGATACAGACCCAACAATATAATAAATATGTATATGAGACTGGTCCTACAACAGGAGCTGTGTCTACGCCAGAGGTTGCCGAGTTGATGATGGACTTGGCTGAGACTTCTGAGGGGAAATGCCAGATTGAAACGGCTCCTGATTCGTCGAAGCGTCGATTGATATGGAAAGAAGATCGTTTTCGGGAATTGCCCTCTGGTTTGCTGAGTGCTGTAACGACACCACTGTTCCGCTTTTCGGATAAGTTGCGCATTCTTGGCGAGCCTTGGCGCAAACGTGGCAACGACCCCGACGAGAGCGTAGCATCGCTGGCTGCTCGTCGGTTGGGTCGTTCATTTGTTGACTATGCTGTCGACCCCTTTATATCCGGTGTCTATGCGGGTAATCCTGACCAGTTGGTTGTACGCTATGCGCTGCCTAAATTGTATGCCTTGGAGCGCGACTACGGTAGTTTTGTTCGTGGCAGTATTGCCAAGATGAAACAACCCAAAAGCGACCGTGATCGTCTGGCAACGAAGAAAGTGTTTTCTGCACTGGGTGGTCTGAGCAACATCCCTGAAGCTGAAGCCGACTACATTGGCAGGGAGAACATCATATTGGGAACCAGTCAGGTGGCGGTTGGCTATCTATATAATAATAAGGTATGGGAAACGGCGTTTGTGGATGCCGACGGCAACAGCAGGACATTGCAGAGCCGGTGGGTAGTCACTACGTGCGGAGCCTACAATCTGCCACAATTGCTGCCTTTTGTCGACAAGGAGCGCATGGACGCCATCTCTGGTTTGGTGTATGCCCCTGTGATGGAGGTGAATGTCGGTATGCCTGATACTTTTGGTGGCGACTATTGTGCTTTTGGCGGACTGGTGCCGTCGGTAGAGCGCCAGCAGATATTGGGCATCTTGTTTCCCTCGGCCTGCTTTGTCAGACGTGCACCAGAGGGTGGGGCACTGTTCTCATTCTTCTTAGGAGGCATTAAGCATCCTGAGATGCTAGACAAGAGTGATGAAGAGATACGCAGCATTGTAACAACGTGTCTGCACAAGATGCTGAAGTTCCCAGATGAGGCAAAGCCTGACTTTATTCATATCTCACGCCACCGTCGGGCCATTCCGCAGTACGGAGCAGACAGCGGTCGTCGCTTTGAGGCCGTTGCTGCGATAGAGAGAGACTACCCAGGATTGGTCATTGGCGGTAATCTGCGCGACGGCATCGGCATGGGGCATCGTATTACCCAGGCCACTACAATTGCAAACCACATAATTAACACTATTAATAATAATTAGAAAATGAAAAAGATTGTTTTATCAGTATTGACAATGGCTGTTATGCTGCCAGTGATGGCAGAGCAGAATACAGCATTGGCCGACAGTTCACGTGTCTATGACTTGGACGAGGTGGTTGTCGTATCACAGAATAAGGAATATATGAAGCTGCGTCTGCAACCGATGAGTTCGACAGTACTGACGGGTACAGAACTTGGTATCTTGGGTAGTCGTGACCTGAGGGACATAGCCAACTTCGTGCCTTCGTTTGTGATGCCCGACTACGGTGCGCGCTTTACATCTTCGATATATGTCAGGGGTATCGGCTCACGTATCAACAGTCCCTCAATGGGTATCTATATCGACGATATACCCTTGATGAACAAGTCGACATTTAATGGCCACATTTATGAGCTGGACCGTGTCGACGTATTGCGGGGCCCACAGGGTACGCTTTATGGTATTAATACTGAGGGAGGACTGGTACGTCAGTACACGAAGAACCCGATGAATTATCAGGGTACAAACATCAAGCTTGGCATTGGCACGCATTTCTATCGTAAGGCAGAGGTGGCCCACTACGCTAAGCTGAGTGATAACCTGGCCTTATCGGTAGCAGCCTTCTACAACGGTACAAACGGTTTCTGGAAAAATTCGCTGACAGATGAGCGTGCTGATGACATGAACGAAGCTGGCGGACGTCTGAGACTGGTATTTCAACCCACAGACCGCCTGTCTTTCGACTGGATGACAGACTATCAGTTTGTGCGCCAGAAGGCTTATCCCTACGGTGTACTTGACCCCGAGAGTGGCAAGGTGCAGACCGATCCGAACCAAGACCACCAGAGCAAGTACAAGCGTAACATGCTGACTACAGGTTTGGCTGTCAAGTATAAAGCCAACGGTTTCGACTTTGCATCGAACACCAGCTACCAACTGTTGAAGGATAATCTGCTGATGGACAATGACTACAGCAATGTAGACTTTATTACCGTCGACCAGTATCAGCTGGGTAATGCATTGACACAGGAGTTTACGTTCAAGAGCAACAACCAGAGCCGCTGGCATTGGACATCAGGTGTCTTTGGCAGCTATCAGTGGTTGAAGACCACGGCTCCCAACAAGTTTGGCACATACTTTCCTCAGATGCTTCAAATGCAGATTCAGGGGGCTATGCTGAAGAGCATGATGGGCAGAGGCATGACCCAGGAACAGGCTATGGCAGCCATTCAAGCACGTGGCGGCATCAATATTGACATGGCAATGGATATTCCCTGCCTGTTCCATACACCGCAATTCAACGTGGGCGTCTTCCATGAGTCGAACATTGACCTGACTGAACATCTGACAGTTACCCTCGGCCTGCGCTACGACTTTACTCAGTCGAAGATTGACTTTGATACCCGTGGCATCAGCCTGAATCCCACCTTCTCTATTATGGGTGCCACAATATCCCCCTCAAGAATCTATACCGACTATATCGGTTCCGGCAAGGCTAACTTCAACCAACTGTTGCCGAAGTTCGGATTGACCTATAAGTTCAATGATGGCAGCAACGTTTATGCTACAGTATCGAAAGGCTATCGAGCTGGAGGCTTTAACGTACAGATGTTTGGTGACATTATTCAGACCGACTTGCAGTCGGCTATCGGAATGTTGCAGGGTGGCACGCCTATGCCAGAGGTCGTAATGGAACATCATGGTGACGACTGCGCCCCCATCATGGATGGTGTCAAGTTCAAGCCTGAGGAATCGTGGAACTATGAAGCTGGTACGCATCTGAATCTATTCAATAACCTGATACATCTGGACTTGTCTGCCTTCTACATGCAGATTCGTAACCAACAGTTGTCTGTGTTTACCTCTGACTATGGTTTCGGACGCCGAATGGTAAATGCTGGTAAAAGCTACAGTTGTGGCTTAGAGGCTATGTTGCGAGGTAGTGCCCTGTCCAACCATCTGTCATGGTCGTTGGGTTATGGCTATACACATGCAGCATTTAAGGAATATACCACCAAGGCCAGCAGTAGTGCTACGGCTGAAGAGATTGACTATAAGGACAAGAAGGTGCCTTACGTGCCTGAACATACCTTGTCTGCATTGGCCGACTACCGTTTTGATTTTGCTGATTCTTTTGTCAAGAGTCTGACCGTAGGTGCCAATATGAACGCACAGGGCAAGATATGGTGGGACGAGGCCAACACTTATTCACAGAAATTCTATGCTGTACTTGGTGCCCATGTCAGCGTTGATCTGGGTATCTGCACATTGAACCTGTGGGGACGCAACCTGACAGATACCAACTATAACACCTTTGCTTTCTCAAGCAAGGCAACAGGTAAAGAGGTGTTTATGGCCCAACGTGGTAATCCTATTCAGTTAGGAATGGATGTGAATATTCACTTTTAATAATTGCAATATAAAAACTAAACAGGCACAAAAAGGTTAATAACGTTAAAATTAACGGAAATAATTAACTAAAAGACTTCTTCGTAACGCAAAAGTTTGTATCTTTGCCAGCGTTATGAAGAAGTCTACTATTTGGGCGATTGCCTGCATTATGGGATTCTCGTTCCTGGCATTGCTCTATCTTCAGTTCTCTTATGTTGAAGAGATGGTAAAGATGAAGAAAGAGCAGTTCGACGAGAGTGTGAATCGTTCACTGTACCAAGCTGCACATAACTTGGAGTTGAACGAGACACAGCGCTATCTGGAGAAGGATATTAACGAAACTGATCGCCGGGCTTTTAAGCAGGACTCTATCTATACTGACGGTTTGGGCGGCATTAAGCAGAGCCACCAGTTTGCTGTTTCTGCTGACGACGGAACAGTTTACTCGTCGTTCCAGCTGAAGACTTACGAGATGAAGCCTGCTTCCATACCTAAGGCCATGATTCTGAATAAGGATAAGAATTCATTGGCCGATGCAGCCAAGACCATGCAGGAAATCGTGCGTAACCGTTACGTGTACCAGCGTGCATTGCTGGATGAAGTGGTTTACAATATTCTCTATACAGCCAGCGATAAGCCACTGAAGGAGCGCATCAACTTCCGCATGCTTGATAATGATATCCGTGAGCAGCTGGCCAACAACGGCATCAATATCCCGTACCACTTTACGGTGTCGACTACAGACGGTCGTGAGGTGTACCGCTGTCCGGACTTTGAAGATAAAGGTAAGGAATATACCTATCAGCAGGTGCTGTTCCGTAACGACCCGCAGTCGAAGATGGGACTCCTGCTGGTGCACTTCCCTGAGATGAGCAGCTACATCTTCTCGTCAGTACGCTTCATGATTCCCAGCATTATCTTTACCATTGTACTGCTGATTACGTTCTTGTTTACCATCGTGGTTATCTTCCGTCAGAAGCGTTACACGGAAATCAAGAACGACTTCATCAACAATATGACCCACGAGCTGAAGACGCCTATCGCCTCTATCTCGCTGGCTGCACAGATGATGAACGACGACTCGATAACGAAGTCGGAACAGATGACCAAGCACCTGAGTGGTGTGATTACCGACGAGTCGAAGCGTCTGCGCTTCCTGGTTGAGAAGGTGTTGCAGATGTCGATGTTCGACAAGAAGAGCATTGTGTTCAAGAAGAAAGAGTTGGACCTGAACGAGATGGTCGAGAATATTGCCCAGTCGTTCAACCTTCGTGTAGAGCATACGGGTGGTAAGATCTATACGCAGATAGAAGCTGTAGAATCGGCTATCTTCGTTGACGAGGTGCACTTCCAGAACGCCATTACCAATTTGATGGATAATGCCGTGAAGTATCGCAAACAGGACGAGCCGCTTGATATCTATATCAACACTTGGAACGACAACGAGAAGTTGCACCTCAGCATTCGTGATACGGGTCAGGGCATCAAGAAAGAGAACGTGAAGAAGATATTCGACAAGTTCTATCGGGTGCATACTGGTAACAAGCACGACGTGAAGGGCTTCGGACTGGGACTGGCTTACGTGAAGAAGGTGGTAGACCTGCACCAGGGCGACATCAAGTGCGAGAGTGAGTACGGTAAGGGTACTAAGTTTACGATCTCACTTCCTATACTCAAGGAGGATTGAGAAATTGAGATAATGAGAAATTGAGAAAATAAAATATATTGTTTAATCCATATTGAGTTATGAGCCTGAGAATACAATTTCTCATAGTTTCATTCCCTCAATATCTAAATTTTAAAATTTATGGACGAAAAACTGAAAATTCTTCTTTGTGAAGACGACGAGAACCTCGGAATGCTGTTGCGTGAGTATCTGGCTGCCAAAGGCTATACAGCAGAACTCTGCCCTGATGGTGAGGCTGGCTACAAGGCTTTCCTCAAGACTAAGTTTGACATCTGCGTGCTCGATGTGATGATGCCTAAGAAGGACGGCTTCACATTGGCTCAGGAAATTCGTCAGGCCAATGCCGACATCCCCATCATCTTCTTGACTGCCAAGACGTTGAAGGAGGATATCCTGGAAGGTTTCAAGATTGGTGCCGACGACTACATCACCAAGCCCTTCTCTATGGAGGAGCTCGTATTCCGTGTAGAGGCTATCCTGCGTCGTGTACGTGGTAAGAAGAATAAGGAGAGCTCAGTATATCATATTGGTGACTTCATCTTCGATACACAGAAGCAGCTGCTGACTATTGGTCAGAAGCAGACCAAGCTGACCACGAAGGAGAACGAACTGCTGGCATTGCTCTGTTCGCATGCCAATGAGATTCTGCAGCGTGACTTTGCCCTGAAGACCATCTGGATTGACGACAACTACTTCAATGCCCGTTCAATGGATGTGTATATTACCAAGCTGCGCAAGCACCTGAAGGATGATCCGCAGATTGAGATTATCAATATTCATGGCAAGGGCTACAAACTCATCACGCCAGGTGAAGATAATTAAAAAGAAATAAGGTGTGTCAATCGACACACCTTATTTTATTGTTATTGTTGAGCTCGCAAGGCTGCCAGACTCTCTTTCAGTGCAGCAATCTTGCCCTCGGCATCACTCTGCTTCTTACGTTCCATCGCTACCACGGCTTCAGGAGCATTGGCAACGAAGCGCTCGTTGGAGAGTTTCTTCATGACACCCTGCAGGAAACCTTCGAGGTGGTTAAGTTCTTTCTCCTGCTTCTCTATCTCTGCGGCAATGTCAATCATGTTGCCAAGAGGAACTGCAAACTCGTCAGTACCTACCATGAAGGAACTGGCTGTAGCGTCTTTCTCAGTCACCACATTGATAGCACTCAGGTTAGCCATCTTGCTGATGACTGCGCCATAAGCCTCGTAGGCATCTTTGCCCACCACCTGCAACTCCAGTTGCTCCTTAGGTGCAATATTCTTTGAACTGCGAACCATACGGACACCAGATACAATCTGCTTCACATTCTCAATCTCCTCGGCCAACTGGTTGTCAGCAGCGGTAGGAGCAGGAATCTCCAGCTTGTCGCGCATGATGGACTCGCCATCCTTGCGGTCATAGAGGTGCTGCCACAGTTCTTCGGTAATGAACGGCATGAAGGGATGCAGCATCTTCAGCAGAACCTCGAAGAACTCAAGCGTCTTCTCGTAGGTTTGCTTGTCGATAGGCTGAGGCTCGCCATTGATGTAGGCAGGCTTTACCATCTCCAGATACCAGCTTGAGAACTCGTCCCAGAACAGCTTATAGACAGCCATCAGGGCCTCAGAGATACGATACTTCTTGAACAGGTCGTCCACCTCGGCATTAGTCTGGCGCAATTTGGCCTCAAACCATGCTGTGGCAATCTTACCCGTCTCAGGCTGTTCGATATCTGCAACCTTCCAACCCTTAACCAGACGGAAGGCATTCCAAATCTTGTTGTTGAAGTTACGGCCCTGTTCACAAAGTGCCTCGTCGAAGAGGATATCGTTACCGGCCGGTGCACTGAGCATCATACCCATACGCACACCGTCGGCACCAAACTTCTCAATCAGTTCGATGGGATCGGGGCTGTTGCCTAATGACTTAGACATCTTACGACCCAGCTTGTCGCGGACGATACCTGTGAAGTAAACGTTCTTGAAAGGCATGTTGCCGATGTACTCATAGCCGGCCATAATCATACGGGCTACCCAGAAGAAGATGATATCAGGACCCGTTACGAGGTCTGAAGTGGGGTAGTAGTACTTAATCTCCTCGTTACCGGGCTTGTTAATACCGTCGAACAGCGAGATAGGCCACAGCCAACTGGAGAACCATGTGTCTAAAGCATCCTCATCCTGACGCAGGTCGGCATCCGTTACCTTCGAATCCTTCTGCTGAGCCAGTTTCAAGGCTTCTTCACGTGTCTCGGCTACTACGTAGTCGTCGCTTTCGTTGTAATAGTATGCTGGAATGCGATGTCCCCACCACAGCTGGCGCGATATACACCAGTCTTGGATATTCTCCAGCCAGTTCTTGTAAGTGTTCTTATACTTGGGAGGATAGAACTTCAGTTCGTCGTTCATCACAGGCGGCAGGGCGATGTCGGCAAAGTGCTTCATCTTCAAGAACCACTGCAGTGAGAGACGTGGCTCAATGGCTGTATCCGGGTTACGCTCAGAATAGCCTACTTTGTTGACATAGTCCTCAATCTTCTCCATCAGACCTGCTTCCTGCAAATCCTTGGCAATCTGCTTACGGCATTCCATGCGGTCCATACCGACGTAAATCGGACTCTGTTCGCTGATGGTGCCATCGGGGTTGAAGATATCGATGGTTTCCAGATTGTGTGTCTTACCCAGCATGTAGTCGTTGGTGTCGTGGGCAGGTGTTACCTTCAAGCAACCTGTACCAAACTCGATGTCCACATAACGGTCCTCGATGACGGGAATCACGCGGTTTACCAGAGGAACGATGACCTTGCGGCCCTTCAGCCACTGGTTTTTGGGGTCCTTCGGGTTAATACACATAGCGGTATCGCCCATGATGGTCTCAGGACGGGTGGTGGCAACTACTGCATAGTAGCCTTTTTCATCTTTGTGGACTACGTTGCCCTCTCCGCTGACAGAATCAGCGGATACGGGACCATCCACATAGTATTTCAAGTGGAACAGATGGCTCTGTTCTTCCTTATAGATAACCTCTTCTGTTGAAAGGGCTGTGAGAGCCTTGGGGTCCCAGTTTACCATGCGTAGGCCACGATAGATAAGGCCTTTGTTATAGAGGTCTACAAATACTTTAATGACACTCTCTGAACGGGTTTCGTCCATTGTGAAGGCTGTGCGGTCCCAGTCGCAGCTGGCACCCAGACGGCGCAACTGCTTCAGGATGATGCCTCCGTGCTCGTGGGTCCAGTCCCAGGCATGCTCCAGGAACTGTTCACGTGTCAGGTCGCGTTTCTTGATACCCTCGCCAGCCAACTTCTTGACCACCTTGGCCTCAGTAGCAATTGAGGCGTGGTCGGTGCCAGGTACCCAAAGTGCGTTCTTGCCCTCCATGCGTGCACGACGAACAAGAATGTCCTGAATAGTGTTGTTTAGCATGTGTCCCATGTGCAACACACCGGTTACGTTGGGCGGCGGAATCACGATGGTATAGGGCTCGCGACCATCGGGTTTACTTGAAAAAAGTTTGTGGTCCAGCCAATACTGGTACCATTTGCCTTCGACCTCTTTTGGGTCGTATTTACTTGCTAATTCCATACTTATTTATAAAATGACGTGCAAAGGTACGAATAAGTGAGCAAAAAACCAAATATTATTTGGATTTTTTCGAAAGAGAGTATTTTCTTTTCTTTGTTTTATTTTGTCAACTCAAAAATTCTTCGTACCTTTGTCCGCACTATGGAACGAATGCATACAAGAGAAGAGAAATTGGAAGCTTTCGGGCGATTGCTTGACGTGATGGATCGTTTGCGCGAAGAATGTCCTTGGGACAAGAAGCAAACCAACGAGTCATTACGTCCCAATACTATTGAGGAAACCTACGAGCTGTGCGACGCTCTTATTAGCAACAATCAGCACGAGATTTGCAAGGAGTTAGGCGATGTCTTATTGCACATAGTTTTCTATGGTCGAATTGGTGAAGAAAATCAACAATTTGACATTGCTGATGTCTGCAATAAACTGTGCGATAAGCTTATTTTTCGTCATCCGCATGTCTATGGTGATGCAGTCGCCAAGGATGCTGAACAGGTACTGGAGTCGTGGGAACAAATCAAGTTGAAGGAGAAGGACGGCAACAAAACAGTATTGTCTGGCGTACCCTCTGCTTTGCCGTCGCTCATCAAAGCCTACCGCATTCAAGATAAGGCTCGTAATGTTGGTTTCGACTGGGCCGACAAACAGGATGTGTGGGCAAAAGTACATGAAGAACTCGAAGAATTGGAAGCCGAATTGCGCCGTGAAGACAAACAGCGTTCTACTGAAGAATTGGGCGATTTTCTGTTCTCTGTCATCAATGCCGCACGACTCTATAAGCTCAATCCTGACAATGCGTTGGAGATGACTAATCAAAAGTTTATCCGTCGTTTCAGTTATATTGAGCAACATTCTATTCGTGCTGGTAAACCATTGACAACCATGTCTTTGGAAGAAATGGATAAATTATGGAATGAAGCAAAAGCTAAAGAATAAGAATATGAAGAAATTATCGTTTTTATGTATCCTGTCTGCCTTAATCGTTCTGTTTGGCAGTTGTGGTAATAGGTCTCAAAAGGTGCCTTTCGACAATGGCGATTCTGCTTACTCTGCAAAGGCCGATCCGACCTTGTTTGGTGTCTGTGGTGTCGAGACTTCTATGAATACACTTCAGTTGATTACCGATACTGGCGACACTCTTATGCTTGACCTCACTGTTGCACGCGATAAAGACCAGATTTTTGGTGGTTTGCATGTTGGCGATCGAATGGCAGTCATAGCTAACAACGAACATACTGAGGCTGCTATGGTGGTCAATCAGGCTGCCCTGTTGGGTAACTGGGTCATGCCGAATCCTATCGATGGAAGTGATGAGGTCGGCATCACGATTAAAGAGGGCGGTATTGCTGAAAGTATTGAACAAAGTGCCGTCATCTATAAGACGTGGAAACTGACTCGTGGCAAGCTTGAAATCGTATTGGTTCGTGAAGGTGGTACAGAAGAGGAAGAAACCTATCTCTACGATATTGTCAAGGTAACTCCTGACTCCTTGGTTTTTAAAGACGCTGATGATACTTACGAATATTCTCGTCAGAAGCCCAAGGAGAATTATGGCATGGATGTTGAATTGGAGGATGCCCAGGACGAATTCTTCATGTAATCAGTAATATCGACGTTTTGGAGCCGTTTAGAGTTCATATCTTAGGTTGTGGCAGCGCGTTACCGACCTTGCATCATTATGCCTCTGCACAAGTTGTAGAAATCAGGGGCAAGCTGTTTTTGGTGGATTGTGGAGAGGGCACTCAGGTACAACTGCGCCGTTCGCGTCTTCGTTTTACGAAGATTAGCGCTGTCTTTATTACCCATCTGCATGGCGACCATTGTTTTGGTCTGATAGGTATGCTCAGTACGTTTGGCTTGTTGGGACGTACGGCTCGTTTGGCGATCTATGCTCCCGCAGCCTTGGAGCCTATGCTGAAACAGCAGATGCAGCTGTTCTGTCACGATTTCGACTATGAGGTTGATTTCCATGCCGTCGATACCACCCAACAACAAGTTGTTTACGAAGACCGCTCGTTGACTGTCGAGACAATTCCTTTGGAGCATCGCATGCCCTGCTGTGGCTATCTGTTCCGTGAAAAGCCCTCGCTGCCGCATATCCGTCGAGATATGATTGACTTCTACGAGATTCCTACAAGCCAGATTAATAACATTAAAGCTGGTGCCGATTGGACGACACCCGATGGCGAGGTCGTCAAGAACGAACGCTTGGTAGAGCCTGCCGATACAGCCCGTAGCTATGCCTATTGCAGTGATACGCGCTATATTCCCACACTTCATGAACGATTAAAAGGTGTCTCGACGCTTTATCATGAGAGCACCTATGGCGAGGACAACTTGCTGATGGCTCAAAAGTACTATCACTCTACTGCCAGACAGGCTGCTTTGGTGGCTCGCGAGGCTGGGGTGGGGCAACTGCTCTTGGGGCACTATTCGTCACGCTACGAAGACGAACAAGTGTTGCTCCGTGAGGCTCAAGAAGTGTTCGAAAATACCCGTTTAACGGACGAAAATGCGATTTTTGACGTTTAAAGTGCATTTTTTTATCAAAAAGTTTGGAAGTTTCGAAGAAAATGCCTAAATTTGCACAAACTATATAACGAATTTAGCTTATGACGAAACGATTACTTATATTTTCATTCATTGCAGCCCTTACCTTGATGGCCCCTCAGACCGTCAAAGCCAGCGATGCTGAGGCTCCTGCCATAGAGCAGACGGTCAATGAGGATATTGTTATCAGTGTCAGTGGCCAGACAGTGACTGTATCTGGGGCTCAAGGACAGACGTTAGAGGTGATTTCGCTCACAGGACGCTGCATTATGTCCGCTAAGATTGATGGTCCTGTTCAACGCATAGACTTAAACGTTCCCAAAGGTTGTTACATTCTGAAAATCGGAAAAGTGGCAAGAAAGGTTACTGTTCGCTGATAGCACTTTTCTCATCTGCACTACTCTTTATTGATTGTAGTACGGATGCCCCACATAAGAACAGACAAATTACAATGGAGGCGTTTTCTGACATGAAGACGCCTGCATTTGTTATTAACCCACAGTTGATTGACCAGAATCTCAGTCAGTTGTTGGCTAATGACCGTCAGCAGACTGAAGCCGATAAGCAGATGCGTGCTTGTTATAATGGTCAGTTGTTGTGGGTCGATAAATATGGTGTCGACGAGAAGGCCGACACGCTGCTCAATTGGTTGCGTAAGGTGGGCGAGATTGGTCTGACGGAGCGTTCCTTTGGTGTCAGTCAGATAGAAAAGGATTTAGAGCGTATGCGTACACTTGCTTTTGATGATGCTAATCCCATCAATCTTGTCATTGCCCGTCTCGACTATCAGCTGACAAAGGCCTGCCTGCGTTATTGTTATGGTCAGCGTTTTGGCTTTGTCAATCCGCACCGTGTGTTTAATCACTTGGATGTTGAGAAGCAGGATTCCGCTCGCAAAATCACCCAGTTCCGCGGCTTGTTTGACGTAGCGATGGACTTGCCTACCAGTCAGTTTGCCGTTGATGTGTTGCGCAAGGTGAAGAACGACAGTCTCACAGCCTTGCTGCACGAGATTCAGCCCACTGATGCCAATTATCTTTATTTGAAGCAACAACTTCCCAAGGATACCTCTTTAGCTCATCGCCGTCGCATCGTTGCGAATATGGAGCGTTGTCGCTGGCGTCGTCATGAGCCTATTGCCACAACAGGCAAGCGCATCATTGTCAACATCCCTGCTTTTCATCTCTATGCCTATAACGAAGGCGAGTTGCTTGACATGCGCGTGGTATGCGGTGCCCGCACCACCAAGAGTCCTCAGCTAACCAGTAAGATTGAGTGGATGGAGGTCAATCCCCAGTGGGTCATCCCCATGAGTATCATTAAGAAAGAGGTGTCCAGCAGGGCTGGCGACTCGGCCTATTTTGCCCGTCATCGCTACGACATCGTCAACAAGGAGACCCAACAGGTGGTTAATCCTGCCAATGTCTCGCGCCAGATGCTGCTCAGCGGCAATTATCGTGTGGCTCAGAAGGGTGGTGCAGGCAACTCTCTTGGCCGTATCGTGTTCCGCTTTAAGAACCGTTATTCCGTTTACCTTCATGATACATCGACACCCAGCGCCTTCCAACGCGACGTCCGCTCATTGTCGCATGGTTGCGTGCGTGTCTCGAAGCCTTTCGAACTGGCCAACTTCGTGCTCGACAATCCTGATGAGTGGTTGCTCGACCGCATCCGTATCGGTATGGGACAACAGGCACAAACTGATCAGGGGCGCCAATGGCTGCGTGCCCATCCTGACAAGGACGATCTGAAGAAACTGATAGGTTATGTGGGTGTCAAACCTCACGTACCTCTTTATATAATATATAATACGATGTGGCCTGACGAGAATGGCGTTTGGAGAGAATGGCCCGATGTCTATGGCTACGACGATGTTATTTGGAAACAAATGCAACCCTATATGCAATGAGTAAAGACGATGAACAGCTATTGATGGAGCGACTTGCCAATCCTGACACCCAGCGTAGGGCTTTCGAGCAGGTGGTACGCGAATATAGCGAACAGCTGTATTGGCAGGTTCGTCGTATCGTGCTGACTCACGAGGATGCCAACGATGTCATGCAGAATGTCTTTATCAAGGCATGGACGCATCTCGACAGCTTCCATCAGGAGTCGCGCCTCTATACGTGGCTTTACCGTATTGCCGTCAACGAGAGTCTCGACTTCATGCGCCGCCAGAAGAACCAGGCCCTCAGTACCGACGATGTTGATTCAGGTATTGCAAACCGACTGATGGCCGACCGCTATTTCGACGGCGACGAGACCGAGGCCCAACTTCAGGAGGCCATTGCCCAGTTGCCCGAAGTGCAGCGCCGTGTGTTCACTCTGCGCTATTTTGACGACATGAAATATAGCGATATGAGCCAGCTTCTCGAGACCAGTGAAGGCTCCCTGAAAGCCTCTTATCACATAGCGGTGAAAAAGATTACTGAATTTTTTAAGCGTCGTGATTAAACTTTTCTCACGATGCTGCGTCAAAAAGAAAAAAACAATTCTACGATGATGGAACACAATGATGAATTAGAACTCAAAAAGATGGTAGGCAATAGGAACCCATTCCGCGTTCCTGAAGGCTATTTCGAGCAGCTTACTCAGCAGGTCATGCAGCAGCTGCCTGAGCGTGAGCAGCATGTTGCTAAGCAGCAGTCCATTGCTCCGCAGACCAATAGCCAGCCTCGTGCCCATAAAGTGCAGATGCGCCCCTGGCTATATGCTGCAGCTTGTACGGCACTTGCAATGATGTTGGGTGTGAGCTACTACTTCATGCAGTCTCCAGCCACTTCTACCGATGCTGCTCCTATGGCAGCAGTAACTCCTGCAACCAATGTCGCTCCGGCTCCTGATAACAGCTATATTGACGAGGTTGCCGACTATGTCATGATGGATAATGCTGAAATCTATGCATGTCTCTCAGAAAATTATTAAATTATGAAACAAACAGTTATCATCTTGATTCTCCAGCTCTTCATGGTGGTTTCCGTGAGTGCTCAAGGCGGTCAGCAGAAGTTCTCGCCTGAGAAGTTCGATGCTGATATGGAGAAGTTTGTGACTGAGCAGGCTAAACTCACTCAACAGGAGGCCGACAAGTTCTTCCCCCTGTTCCGCGAGATGCACCAAAAGCAGCGTGCCGTTTACCACAAGATTCGTCAGGCCACCAAGCAACAGCCTGCCGACGACAAGGCTTGTGAGACCACGCTCAAGGAGTGCGACAAGTTGAACATTGAGCTTCGCCAGATTGAGCAGAGCTATCACCAGAAGATGATGAAAGCGGTACCCGCCAAGAAAGTCTACGACGCTATCATGGCCGAAAATAATTTCCATCGCCGTATGATGCGTGGAGGCTTTCAGGCTCCTAACGGCTTCAATGGCTTCCAGGGCTGGCAGAATCCTTTCGGTCAGCAGAGGGGCAGACGCCGCTAAGATCACACCGCTCACAATGAGGCTTACGTGCCGTACAGACATAACGGCCGTGAAGCAACAACCAATGATGTGCCCGGGGAATATCTTCCTCGGGTATATATTTTGTCAGCGCCATCTCCACCTTATATGGCGTATTGTCCTTCTCCGATACCAGACCCAATCGATGACTCACGCGATACACATGCGTATCGACAGCCAGCGTCGCCTTGCCAAACGCCACGCTCTGCACCACATTTGCCGTCTTGCGTCCTACGCCAGGCAACGTTAGCAACTGGTCCATATCGTGAGGAATCTCGCCCCCAAATCTTTCAACCACGATGCGCGCCATCTTTACCAGATGGTCAGCCTTCGCGTTAGGGTAGGAGACACTCTTGATGTACTCCAGCACCTCGTCAGCCTCCACCTGCGCCATGCTCCGTGCATCAGGGAACCTACGGAACAACTCCGGTGTCACCTGATTGATGCGCTTGTCCGTACATTGTGCACTCAGCATCACCGCCACCAGCAGCTGAAACTCGCTGCCAAACTCCAGCTCCGTCTGAACCTCAGGCATCTTCTTCCTGAAGTAATCGAGCATCCATTCATATCGTTGCTTCCTTGTCATAATCTATCGTTCGTTGCGTTTGCAAATTTAAATAAAACTATCGAGATTAGATACATCATATCGTGTTAATTGTCTTTTGCAGGTCTTCCAGGAATCGGGCGGCGTGCGAACCGTCCATCTGGGCGTGATGGAACTGGAAGGAGATGGGCAAAGTCACTTTGAACCAATGCTTGCGATATCTGCCCCATGCCAGGAATGGATTGGTGTAAATACCGCTGTACTGGTTGACGATGCTGTCGAGCTCCATACCAGTCACTGCCGACGTGCCGACTATCACAGCCTCTTCGTCTAAAATGTCCTGACAGGTCTGGCTGACGGTTTCTGTCAGATGCATGTAATTGGCATTAAACGCCTCCAGATCGTCGCTGACGGCAACGTCGCAGGAACTGAGTCCGCCCTTTATGTTATCCACTATCACGTTGATGGCCATACGGTCGTATTTGTACAGTTTCCCGTTATGCGGCAACATGTAAAACTCCTCTATTCTTGATGCTGCCTTTCCGATGCACCAGCAGAGCAGCATGTTGAATTTCATTCCGCGCCGACGGCTCACCTTGCAGAGCCGCGTCACGTCGAAGGTCTTGGTAAGCGTCACCATCGGCATGGGCGATTTCATCCACAGTTCGAAAGTGATGGCACGATTGGTGTTCTTGGGATTGATTTCCTGTTTCATCTTTTTATTCAATCACGAAACTACGTGGATAGAAATCGCTGTAGAAACGACCGTCAGTGGCGGTGAACTTCAGCACGCAGTAGTTGGGATCGGTCACACCACCGGGATAGTACTGCTCGTCGCCATCGCGCCAGATCATCTCTTTCGAGGTAGCATCCGTCAGTACCTCCATCGTGCCGCGCAGCATCATACCCTTGAAGCCTTTGGCATCGCAGAAATAGATGCTTGCCTTGGGGTTGGCTTTGTATTGAGCCACACGTATTGAGAATGTGTTGGTCGTAAAGTAGAAGGTTTTGATACCCTCACGCTTGCGTGGTTTCAACATGGCCTTGGTCCAGGGGAAACCATCTTGATCGACCGATGAGATGTAAGCGATGGGCAGTTTGTCGACCATTTGCGCAATGAGTTCCTTAACACCTGCCAAAGCGGGGTTGACATTCATGACTTCATCATTACTAACATCCAACGTTTGGCGCCAACGCTTCAACTGGGGAAAATATGTTTTCATCATGCCGATATACTCCTCTTTGGTGATGGGTTTCTCCAATCCCTCGTTGACAGCGCCAACAAACTGCGCACAATGCTCTATCATCTCTTCCATCGTGCAGTCCTGCAGGAAATTCCCATCCTTGTAGCAGTACATGCAGTAATCTTCGTTCTTACTGCCATCGACATTCGTGCCGAGGACTTCCTCTGTGAGCGGCATGCCGCAACTCTGACAAAATCTCTGTTCTTTATTCATATTATATGCCTATATTTAAATTTGTTCTCATTGCGACCGCAAAGTTACGAATTGTTGTGGAACACTCCAAATTTCTGGGACATTTTGTATGGTTTTGTGACGAATAGTACACCATGTCACAGAAAATTTGTATCTTTACAATCGTAAAACGATAACGGACGAAGCGCTGAGACGTTGTATGAAACTGGGCTACGCAACCATTCCAGAGTTTTAAAAGATACAAAAAAAGCGGTTTAATATCATTTTCTTTATAATTTGCTATGCTTCACCTGTTTACAGCAATGATGTTGAAAGTTTTACTATCATAAAATCGCCGTTTATTTAGCGATTTTATGTAAAACTCTTGCTTTTCTCGCAAAAATGTGTGTCAAAGGCAGGTCCGTAAACTGACAATCGGCAACCATGTTGACTGAACGTGGTTCTGATAAGCGGCAAATGACATAGGGAATGACATTGTTTACATAAGAGAAGTCACGGCTTAAAGTAAAACAAGTTGTTTTACATGCGTAGAAAAGCCTTTTATTATCGTAAAGTATGGCATTTTCGATAGTAAAACAAGTTGTTTTACTGTTATGATATTGAATGATAGTAAATGTTTCAATATCATTCGTGTAACTAAAGGTACATCAGTAGATTACAGAGATAATGATATTAAACCCCAAAAATGATAAAATTATTTGGTTCTGCGTCAATTTGGGTGGTAATTCCAGTTGTTATGCAGCCTTACCTCTTCACGTAACTGCTTATATTGACAGACAAGGGGATACATGCATCTGTGTAGGAGTCATGAAATCTTGCATATTTCGTATATCTATTCGTTAAACGACCCTATCTCTATCAGATTACCATCAGGATCAGCGACATAACAGGTGCGCTGTCCCCAAGGCTCTGAGGTGGGAGGAAGAACTGAGGCGGCACCATTCGTGAGTGCCTGCTGGTATTCTTTATTGACATCAGCGAAGGTGGGCACGTCAAATGCCAATTCTACAGTACCATTGAACCCTTCAGGATATTGAAACTTTCGAGAGACCATCTGCTCGAAAGCATCACGCGGGAAGAGGATAATGCGCATGTTGCCCAGCATCATCTCCACGTTAGGTTGAATGCCATCCCAATCGGTGGTAAAACCAAAGGTTTTCGTGTAGAAATCAACAGTAGCCTTATTGTTGCTGGTAAAAAGACCAATGGTGTTGAATTTGAATCGAGGACGTGGTGAGTACAACTTTACCAGTCCGTCGCTCATAAACGTGTACCAGCCGTTAATCATTTCTGGTGTATCGTTCTCTAGCAGTTTCAGCAACTCGCGTGTAAACTCAAGATATCCCGAACCATTGGCAGTAACGATACGCCCATCAGTTACGGCCTGCTCGTTCACATAACCGGCCTCGTTGGTATAGTTGTTGCCACCCCACAATTTCAGTTGGTCGATACCATTTCCTGTATGTTTGATGTTGTTCAGCAATCCCTGTTTCGCCATCCACG
>JAEEGK010002012.1_pt1 | contig 51052 bp, 39 predicted proteins | sample 8958771 | NCBI WGS metagenome assembly JAEEGK01 (sample SAMN16246547, study PRJNA631951) | gut metagenome | biome: gut microbiome; feature: rumen; material: SC-attached | host: Bos | place: Iran: Karaj | collected 2018-10 | reverse complement strand
TTTGACCGCTGATATGTCAAGGTTTGGATGTTTCATTGTCAGGCGATGAAAATCGCGAATTTCTTCAGGTCTCAAAATTAGCAAACCTGACGGAATAAAATGCGGGTTGTGAGCGCAAATTGTGCGGATTTTTCTTGCACAGATTAGAGCACTCTGATTTACACAAAGTGAAACATTATTCAATATTGTTTATGATGCCAAATTTTGAAAATGTTATAAAAGTAATCTAACTAGTCTTTCAGAGTCTTTTTCTTTTAAACGATTGGATAGAATGGCTTTTTTAATGATAGTTTTCACTGTACTATTACTAGATAGTTTGGTTATTTCTGCATCTTCAAGTCCTAAAATCCATTCCACATCTAAAATGTCTGTTTTCTTGTAATTAAATGGGTTTAAATAGAATGCATATTGTTCATATTGTTTTCCAAAATCATCGATAATTGAATATGTATTCGAGTACATTTTGTTTTTACGCATTTTGGCGAGATGCCAGCAAACCCAGGTTTGTTCTTTTGGCGAAATATTAGGAGTGTTTAAGAGTTCTTTGAAATGCTTAATGTCAATTATTTTTGTTTTGATAGAATCAATTATATACAAATACATCGATAATCGTTTTGTATATTGTTGTGCATATTCTCCAAATTGTGCTTGTAATGTTGAAGGCAAAACATCGTATAATTCCAGTCCTAACTGACATTCTGAATCTTTACATAAAACAGAAACATCCTTTATCCGCTCAAACAATAAATTGTTCTTTTTCAATTGTGTTTTTACTAATTTCGCGAGTTCTTTAGAATCATAAGTGTTTATTTCTATGCTATCCTCCAATAGATTCATCGCCATTTCGTCTGTGGGAGGGCATTTCTTAACCATTAAATGCAAATACTTTCCTATAGTGTTTCCTAACAAGGGGCCCCATAAATTATGAATAATAGAATATAGATTTTCTGTTGATTCATTAGAAAAAGTGTTTTTTGATTTACCAATCAAAAACACCATATTACCGATTATATTACTAATAATTTTTATATTGAATGGAAGTCTCTTAAATCCGCCATTTTCAAATATAAACCGATATAAATTCAATATTATAGTTTCAAACTTGTGGATGGCATCTTTTTCAAAACTAATTTCAGAAGCATCATATTGTTTGAACAATTCCGATAATTCATCTGTGCTGACAAAGAATAACATTATCGAAAGGTGTGTTTGGTCTAAAACTTCTATTCTTGTAGCATCAAATCCTATTGCAAGTTTATTGTTTGGAGTAATGTGACTATTGATAATAGCAGAAATGGTATCCCTAACTAAATTAGGGAAATATGGATTGTTAAATTCTATACAATTCAATAAACAAAATTGTATGGTTCTCTGAAATTTTGTCAACAAACTATAAATATTGCTATTTAAAGAAACCCCACCTCTGTCTGCTTGTTTCTTTTGTCGATGTATTTTTCGAAAAAGTTCTTCAACGTCTCTTGCCTTTTCGCTGAATAACTTATATGAAACAAGGTCTTGTAGAGTTTCTTTTAACGAATTGTCAATTGGTAGTTTTAGAAGAATGTTGTTGAGATTATATTGTTCTATTTCGGTTACAATATGATTGGGGTCAATATTGGGGTTGTCTGATGCTTCATATGCAATGTAGTATCTAATGTGATGCAAATTGTATAAACATATATAATATAATACATACAATTTCTTATCCCATAATTCAGGTAATAGTATTTTATATCTTTTATATGCGTCATAATACTTTCCTAGGCGACATAATAAATACGGCACTAACAAGTCTTTATAATTATAATTAAATCCTTGTTTTTCCAATACTCTTAAAGCTCGGTACAAATTATCAAAATCTAATTCGTAAAAGTAATCTATAGGAAGATTTTCATCGAAAGAGTCTTTGATTTTCTTTTGATTAGCTTCTGTAATAATACGGAATCCGTCTATTTCCCAAATTTGATTTAAATCTGCTTGTTGGAGTAAAAATAATCTTTGTTTTTTGGGGTGTGCACTTACAAAAGCTCGTTTTCCTTCATAACTTTTTAATCGGTCATTCAACTTGATAAAATAATCGGAGTTTATTTGCAAACCATTAGAATAATAATTCCAAAATTGGAAAGAACCCTTCGGAAAGAAATACTTTAATCCATCACCAACGATAATCAATTCTGTTTGGATAGAGTTTAGTCGTTTATATAAAATATCTAATAAGTCATCTGCATAGTCGTTATCTATCCTACCAATTATTTTTAATTGTTTATACAACACCATTCCTTTCAATGAATCTAACTTGTTTAATTCTTCGTTTTCAATACTTATTCCATAATCGCTAGAAATATAATCATCAGGATTAATGTCAACTATGTTTATTCCTTTGTTTTCATAGTATTTATATGTCTCATTGTCAACATCATCGTTTGTTAACAAATATACTCTTTGCATATTCCTATTCAAGATGGTCTTGATATCATTCAATATCATTTTTAGATTTAAATCTGAAAAAGAAAAACCGACAAACAGTACAACATTGGTTGTAAACAAGGCTGTTACGAATGAACGTATTAATGGAAAATTTGCAGAATAATTATAATAATCATCTTCTGTAAGTACAATGTTAGCCGTTCTAAAGTCACCGTGCATTTTTACGACTTTATTAGGATAACGATAATATGGCAAATCAGAATCTTTTGTTATTATATCATATTGTTTGTAATATGATTTGATTGATTGTTCAATAAGATTGTCGTAATTTGTTGTAATAATATGAACAGGATTTAATTGTAAAATTGCTTTATGAATAGGGTTAAATGCGACCTTTCCATCTTTAAGGCTATTCTGAACTTTATCCAAGTACGCTTTTTCACCATATGTGTCCTTGTATATTTGTGCGACCTTCATATCATCTGATTCATTCTTGATGCTGCTGGGCAAGTCATTTTTAAAGGATTCTGTTAATTCTTTCCAGGTCGGAACCCCCGAATTGGCAGAAACACCAGCACCAACAAAAATGACTAATTGGTTTTGAATGCTGGCTTTGTGTAAATGAAGCAAATGTGTGCTTTGAATATTATTCATATAGTTTTCTTTTTACTGCGCACCTTGAGTATATCTTTTTTCTATTTGGTAAAACTAATTAAAAAATATACGAATACTGATACGACAGAAGGGAGTTATGCACAAAATGGCAAGTCTATATAAAACAAAGGCTTGCATACGACAACGGATGCAAGCCTTTGTGATTTGATTTTTACGTGTGACACGCATTTGTTCATTTTCGGCGAACTGGACGTACAGACAAACCTGTTGCACGACCACTGCCACCATTGGTAACTTCAATAGAATTAGACCAGAATGCAAGGCCTTTGGCTATATGTGTATTAGGGCTTTCCTGAAGAGTGGCCGACCAATAGGCTCCATCGCACCCTTTAGTCCAGAAAGATGACAAATGGTAGCAATAAGCCGCAGGAAGAAAAATGTGTTTATCGAATGGAGTGTAAGATTCGGACGGATATTCGCCAATATATACTTTCTTTCCTTTATCGCTATTTGTTTTTGCTTTATAAACAATATAGCCTGATACATTTTTCCCATAATAATCAGATGTTCTTACCCAATAGCATTCTTTTACTAGTTCTGCCCATTCTGCAATAGTAGGTGTCGCATATTCGGCTCCCCAATTAGTGGTTGCAGCATCATCGGTTGCTTCAAGGACTGATAGATTGTCAGTAAAGCCATCTTTGCCATAATAACTAGTATTGCAATATTTGGTAAAAGAACCATCTGTACCTTCACAATATTTATAAGTGTTCCAATCATAATACGATTTTGCTGCTGTCTCACCCCAAGCAATATAATCGCCAAATTCCCAAGGTAGAGATGCCCCTACGTTACAAACTGCCCATTGGGTGCCACTAGTAAGACCAAGGTCAATAGTGGCTTTTGCTGAAATAAATATGGCTTTGATATCAATATCATTATTACCTGTAAAAATCATACGCGGATTTTCCATCGTGCTATCACTCCAACCCGCAAAAAAGTACCCATCATTTGGTATCGCCTTAAACTCTAACATTTCTCCTTCATAGTATTCTCCACATTGTCCATCGACACTGCCTCCTTCGGCTGCTTCTACTTTAACATTATATTTGGGCGCATCTTCATCCTTACGGCAAGCCGTTATGCAAACTAAAGCCGAAAGAGCAAGACTGAAACCCCATAAAAAGTTTATCTTTTTCATATTCAATATTTTATTTTGTTGATTATTTAAAAAATAGCACCCGAAAAGCCAAATGTTGACACATAAAATTAGCGTGGTGCTAATTCGCACTAAATCGACCTCTTAAGGATTTACTGGACTACCTGTTTATGCCAATCTATGTGAAATAAGCCCACGCTTACGCATAGGCATTTCGGCTTTATATTCTGGCATAAACGACTTAAAAGTGTCCAGTTTTTAAGAGGTCAGATTTGTTGCTAAAACGCTATTTATGTTATATGTCTTTTATCGGTTATTTTACCATAGGCAAAAGAGTTTAATTGTTTAAATTCATATAGTTACATTATTATAACCTTTCAATTTCTTCGACCGTCAAGCCTGTGACTTCGGCAATGTCAGCCGCAGAAAAGCCTTTGGCTTTCATATTGTGAGCGGTTATTTTGACGCCTTTTTCCATTCCTTTTTCCATTCCTTCTTCAAAACCTTCGTTAAAACTTTCCTTTTTCTGCGTTTTCATTACACTATACCAATCGCGGAAAATTTTCAGACTTGTTTCGTAGTCCTGCATTTCTGCAACAGTGAATTTTGCTATCTCGGCTTGCTCGAAAAGGCGCAAAAAGACTTTCTCTTGCAATGCCACGGGTTTCTCGTAGAGTTTGTCAAGGTTCTTAATGGCGTACAACCATTTATCAAACAGAGTTTTAAGTTCCGATTCCTGTTTGCGGAATTTTGGCATTTCAAGATAAATGAATGTCAATTTATCGTAAAAGACTTCCTTGGTTTTAAGGTCGCAGATTTTTGCGGTAGTAAGAAAATCTTCTTTGTCGTCGAACGTAAAATTCAGAATTCCAATGGCATACACCCGTTTCAACTGGTAATCCCACTCACCGCGTTTGGCTTGCTCGCGAATCGGGAATGTTGAATAGTAAATGCTGCGGTCTTTAAAGTATTCCTGATTGGCTTTCTGCATCTCTATCAAGAACTTATCGCCGTTGGTGCTCTCGCAGTAAACATCGAACACGGCGCGTCGCTCACGGGGCGCATCGGGCAAATTCTCTGTTGAGAGATATGTAATGTCCTTTATATCTTCCTTTCCAGCAAATAACGCGTTCAAAAAACTGATTAGCAACTCTTTGTTGGCTTCGGTGCCGAACAATTTCTTGAATGCGAAATCGGTATAGAAGTTAACGTAGCGCTCGTGTGAATTGACGTAGTCCATCGCTGTACTGTTTTGTATTTCGCAAATTTAGGAATTAGATAATTGATATGCAAAAGCGAAAGTGTGTTATCCGCAAAAACAAAAAAGCGCCGAATCTCTTCAGCGCCTTATCGATTTCCGATTAGTTGGAATTTAAGCCTTTGGTGCCACGTCGGCAGGGTCTTTCACCAGGCCCGATTTGTCAACCTTAATCAGCACGCCGTTCGACACGTCGAGCAGAACGGTGGTGTCCTTCACTTCGGCAATGGTGCCGTAGATTCCGCCCACGGTGAGCACTTTGTCGCCTTTTTTGAGCGCCTTGCGGAACTCGTTAATCTCTTTCTGCTTCTTGGTCTGCGGACGAATCATAAAGAAGTAGAACACAAAAATGATAAGCACCAGCATAATCAGGCTGCTTGCACCGCCGCCCTGTGCGCCTTCGGCACCACCTTGTGGCGCCATCAGAAAAATACTCAACAGATTCATTGTCGTTTTGTTTTTAATTATTTGTTGTTTAAATGTTTATCAATTGTTTAAAGGTTGAGTCGCTTCGCTGTTTAGAAGGTTATCCCGATAGCTATCGGGGGCTTCGCTGTTTAGATAACTAATCATTCTCAACTTTCTAAACTTCTAAACTTCTCACCCCCTCATTTCCAATTATAAATTTCTAAATCCTAACTACTAAATCCTAAATCCTATCTACTACTTTACTTCTGCAAATATCTGCAATTTAACGGGTTTCTCGCCGCAATTTGTCCAGACGTTGGCGCTTTTCAACTGCTTGCCTTCGCGGCCGTAACTGTCGAAAATCACTTCAACGGTGCCGCTCTCGCCAGGTTTGACGGGCTCGGTTGAGTATTTCGACGCCGTGCAGCCGCAACTGGTTGTCACATCGGTAATCTGCAGGGCGCCGTCGCCTATATTCCTGAATTTGAACGTGTACGACACTTTTTCGCCTTGCGCGATGGTGCCGAAATTATGCTCGTATGTTTCGAAATTGATTTGTGGGGTACCATCGGCTTTCGCGTCGGTTTTTTGCTGATTTCCAGCGCATCCGAAGCAAACCATTGCCATCAACAGACCTATTTTCGCAAGTCCCCTCATCAGTTTCATTCAATAAGTCCGCGACCGGTTTTCTTGATTTTGCCTTCGGCCTTCATCTGGTTCACAATCTTGTCCAGAATGCCGTTCACAAAGGCGTTGCTGCGGTCGGTGCTGTAGAATTTTGCAAGGTCGATGTACTCGTTCAGGCTCACCTTCACGGGGATGCTCTCGAACGATGTAATCTCCGACATCGCCATCTCAATTATCAGCAGGTCCATCTGTGCCAGACGCTCAAGGTCCCAGTTTTTGATTGTGCTGCGGATAATGGTGTTGTTGGCATCGTGGTTGAGCACCGTCTTGCAGAACAGGTCGGTGGCAAAGCGGCGGTCATCGTCGTTCTTGTAGAGTTTCATCAATGCCATCCGTTCCGATGTCTCTTTTAGTTTTTCAACGGTTTTGATGTTCATACTCAACACAAACTCGATGTCGTCGTTCCAGTATATTGAATTCTCTTCGAGCACCTGATAGAGCATATCGTCGTCCACCATATACTCGCTGAAGAAGTTCATCACAAATTTTTGGTCGGCCTCGTAACTGCTGTCGGGGCTTGCCATATAGGCTTTGTAGCTTTCCGACTCCACCATCACCGTGTAAATGTGCTTGATGAGCTCGGGTGTGGCGCTCCAGTTGAGGGCGTTTGAATCGGTGTAAACAAACAGCCCCTCGGTGTTCTCTATCTGCTTGATGACGGCGTTGTTAATGAATCGCTCGTTAGGGTTGCGGTCTTCGTCCGACGCAATGAACTTCGACTTGCGCAGCTCAATTTTGTCGAGTGCGTAGCGGTGCACGTCAAGCAGAAGGATGAAGAAAAGATGGTAGAGGTCGTACGATTTTTCTAGGCTCTTCTGAAGGTCTTTCTCATATTTTGGCAAGCCGTCGGAATTGTTGCCGTTGAAGTAAGCGTAAAGAAGTTGTAGAACCTTAACCCTAATTAATCGTCTGCTAATCATTTGAAAGACCCTTAAATTGTTATTAAATCGGCGGCAAAGATAATTGATATTTAGGATTTAAAATTTAGGATTTAGGATTTCGCACACAGATTTTTCTAATGTCAGAATTATTAGTTAGATATATTAATGATTATCAACAAATTAAATCATAACATCTTTTAAAACCAACATCTAACTCTTAACTCCAAAGTTCAAACTTTTAACTCCAAACTTCAAACTTCAAACTTCAAACCACCAACACCAAACACCCAATCCCCAACACCAGCAACTCACACAATTCCTTCCTGCAGAATGTCGTGAATGTGGATGACGCCGGCGTAGATGCCTTCTTTGAGCACAATAAGCTGTGTGATGTGGTTCTGCTCCATAATGTGGAAGGCGTTCACGGCCATTGCGTTCTCGTCAATTGTTTTCGGGTTGACCGACATAATATCTTGAGCCGTAAGGTTTTCAATTGTGCGGCCCGACACGAGCATTCGCCGCAGGTCGCCGTCGGTGATGATGCCCAGCAGTCGGCCGTTGTCAGTGACAGCCGTGGCGCCAAGCCGCTTCGAGGTCATCTCAAGAATCACGCGGTTGATTGAATCCGACGGGGCAACCTCTGGTTTCTCGTTGTTCAGGTAGAGGTCGCTCACGCGCATATAGAGTTTCTTGCCCAAGGCGCCGCCCGGGTGGTATTTGGCAAAGTCGGAAGGAGAGAATCCGCGGCACTCAAGCAGCGCCACAGCCATTGCGTCGCCCATCACCAGCTGTGCCGTGGTGCTCGATGTTGGCGCCAGATTGTTGGGGCACGCTTCGTGGGCGGCATACGCATTTATAATAATGTCGGCCTGTTGCGCCAGATACGACTGAGTGTCGCTCACCATTGCAATCATTTTGTTGCGGCGCATCTTCAAAATGGGCACCAGCACTTTGATTTCGGGTGTGTTTCCGCTTCGCGAAAGCAGCATCACAATGTCGTTGTCCTGAATCATACCCAAATCGCCGTGGATGGCGTCGGCGGCGTGCATAAAGAGCGCCGGAGTGCCCGTTGAGTTCATTGTGGCCACAATCTTCTGCGCAATGATGGCGCTTTTGCCGATTCCGGTCACAACCAGCCGACCCTTGCTTTTGAAAATCAGGCTTACGGCTTCGGCAAAATTGCTGTCAATCATATTTTTGAGATTGGCCACGGTGGCTGCTTCCTGCTCAATCACATCGGTTGCGATGGCTGTTATTTCGTCGTTTGTCTTCATAATCACGTTTCTAATGTTTGCCGCCGCGCTGAATTTCAGGCGGTTCGGACGGTTTGGAAAAAACATTTCAAAAAAACACACAAAAATATAAATGGACTCATAATTTTTACTAAATTTATTTTCGAGTTTGTAGGCGATTTTTCAAAATTCGCCGTTTAAAGAAATGTTAAAGGGGGAGTGGCTCAAAAACCCCTTGCGGTTGGCGGGCCACCTTAAATGTTTGATGATGGAACTGAAGGATTATTTAAAACAGTACTTCGGCTTTGACACGTTCAAAGGCAATCAGGAGGCAATAATTGAGAATATTCTGGCTGGGCGCGACACCTTTGTGCTGATGCCCACCGGCGGCGGCAAGTCGCTTTGTTACCAACTGCCGGCTATGTTGCAGGATGGCACCGCAATTGTCATCTCGCCGCTTATTGCTTTGATGAAAAACCAGGTGGACGCCATTCGCGGATTCAGCGAGGAGGACGGTATCGCTCATTTCCTCAACTCGTCGCTTTCAAAAGCCGAGATTCAGAGCGTGAAGGACGATATTCTGGCCCACAAGACCAAACTGCTCTATGTGGCGCCCGAATCGCTGGCCAAGGACGATAACATCCAGTTCCTGAAGCAGATAAAGATTTCGTTCTACGCCATCGACGAGGCGCACTGTATCTCGGAGTGGGGCCACGATTTCCGCCCCGAGTACCGCAGCATCCGCTCGCGCGTTGACGAGATTGGCCGCGCGCCCATCATTGCGCTCACAGCCACCGCCACGCCAAAGGTGCAGAGCGATATTCAGAAAACGCTGGGAATGGTCGAGGCCGATGTGTTCAAATCGTCGTTCAACCGCCCCAACCTTATATATGAGGTGCGCCCGAAGCGCGATGTGACTAAAGAAATCATCAAATTTATAAAGGCCAACCCGGGCAAATCGGGTATTGTGTACTGCTTGAGCCGCAAGAAGGTTGAGGAGTTGGCCGAAACGTTGGTAATCAACGGAATAAAGGCGGCACCGTATCACGCAGGACTTGAGTCGTCGGTGCGCTCGGCCAATCAGGACAAGTTCCTGATGGAGGAGATTGACGTGATTGTGGCCACCATCGCCTTCGGAATGGGTATCGACAAGCCCGATGTGCGCTTTGTCATCCACCACGATATGCCGAAGAGCCTTGAGGGTTACTATCAGGAGACGGGCCGCGCCGGCCGCGACGGTGGCGAGGGACGCTGCATCGCATTCTATTCTTATAAGGATATACAGATGCTTGAGAAGTTTATGCAAGGCAAACCGGTTGCCGAACAGGAGATTGGCCGCCATCTGCTTCTCGAAACGGTGTCGTACGCCGAGTCGGCCGTGTGCCGCCGCAAGCAGCTGCTGCACTACTTTGGCGAGGAATACACCCAGGACAACTGCGGCGCTTGCGACAACTGTCTGCATCCGCGCGAGACGTTCGAGGGCAAAGACAGCGTGGTGAAGGTTCTGAAAACCGTCATCGCCGTCAAGGAGTTCTTCAAACCCGACCTTGTGGCCAACGTGCTCTGCGGTGTTGCCGACAGCACCATCAAGGCATATAAATATAATACGATACCTGAGTTCGGCAGCGGCAAAGACCACGATGAGAAATACTGGCAAACCATTATCCGCCAGGCTCTTGTGGCCGATTTGCTTGGCAAGAACATCGAAAATTACGGCTCACTCACCGTCACGCCGCAAGGCTATGAGTTCCTGAAGAATCCGCACTCGTTCAAAATCGCCAAGGAGCGCGATTATGAGCAGGAGGGAGGCGACGACTCGGGCGAGGGCGGCGGCGCAATGGTGGCTGCCGACCAAACGCTCTTCACAATGTTGTGCGATTTGCGCAAAGACATCGCAAAAAAGCGCGGTCTGCCGCCGTACATCATCTTCCAGGACCCGGCTTTGCAGGATATGACCATCCATTACCCGATGACGCTTCAGGAGCTGGGCAATATTCCGGGTGTGGGGCAGGCCAAGGCGATGAAGTTCGGCCAACCGTTCTGCGACTTGATTAGCAAATATGTGAAGGATAACGAGATAGAGCGCCCAATTGACCTTGTGGTGAAGACCACTGGCAACAACTCGGGAATGAAACTCTACATTGTCCAAAGCATCGACCGCAAACTCGGACTCGATGTGATTGCTGATGGCAAAGGGCTGGAAATGAGTGAGTTGCTGACTGAGATGGAGAAAATCGTCAACTCGGGCACCAAACTCAACATCGATTACTACATCGACGAGGTGATTGACGAGGATTGCCAGGATGAAATCTACGACTATTTCCGCGAGGCTGATTCCGACTCTATCGAGGAGGCCATCAAGGAACTTGGCGAGGACGACTACACCGAGGAGGAAATCCGCCTGATGAGGATTAAATTCATCTGCAACGAGGCGTATTGAATTTGTTTTTGAACAATATGGAGCCGGGAGTAATTCCGGCTCTTTTTGTTTGCGCAAGCATTGGCTGTTCCCGGTATCGCAAAAAAACTTCCTCTGCCACAATTCGGCGCATCTTTTCCTATATTTACACCAATAAAAAATTACAACTATGAATAACAATCGTGGCCAGGCCACTTTCAGCAAGTATGCGTGGGTGCTCGACACCATTTATCAGGCAAGAAGCATCTCGTTTAAAGACTTGAATGCTAAATGGATGGATGCCGATATCAGTGGCGGCGAAAGCCTTCCGAAACGTACATTCGACAATTGGAAGGATGAGATTTCCGACATATTCGGCATCGACATTGTCAATGAGAATTGCGGCAAGTATCGCTATTATATTGAAAACGAGGATGATTTGGAGGGTGATAATTTGCGGCAGTGGCTTTACAAGACGTTCAGCATCGGCAATACGCTGTCGAACTGCCAGAGTATAAAAGACCGCATTGTGCTTGAGCCGGTGCCGTCGGGGCGTGAGTTTCTGCAGCCGATTGTGGATGCGATGAAGCAGAACCGCGTGCTGAATATGACCTACCAAAGCTATTGGCGCGACGAGAAGAGTAATTTCGATGTCAAACCGTTCTTTATCAAGCTTTTCCGCCAGCGTTGGTATTTGGTTGGGCAAGGCACAGCCCCGTCTTTTTCGTCAAAGCCCCCGATGATTTACTCGCTCGACCGCATTCGCAAGCTGCACAAGACCGAACAAACGTTCGAAATGCCCGAAAACGCCGATGCCAAGCAGTATTTCAAAGGTTGCTTCGGCATTATTGCGGGCGACGGAACCAAGATTATGAACATCAAGCTGAAGGTGACGGCCAGCCAGTCGAACTACCTGCGCGACCTGCCGCTGCACCAATCGCAGAATGAGGTGGAGCGCACCGACGAATACAGCATTTTCACTCTGCGCCTGCGCCCCACCTACGATTTTGTGCAGGAGCTGTTCCACAATATCGATAATGTTGAGGTGCTTGAGCCAGAGAGCCTTCGCAACGATGTTGCGGCAATGATTAGTCGGATGCACGAAACATATAACGAACAGAAATAAAAAGAATTACAGCATTTCATTTGTAGCAAATCAACTCGCTATGCATAATAAATGTGTGGCGAGTTTTTTTGTGTGCCCTTGCGGGCGGAAATATTCAAAAAATACGATTTAAAAATTTAGAAATCAATGCTATAACGGATTTTGTTTGAAATCATCGCCGTAGAGACGTTGCGCGCAACATCTCTACAAATATTTCAAATTCAATCAAATAAACATTTTTTAAAAATCACCCAAACGTCTGCTGCAATCTCGCGTAGGTTCCGCTTTTTATTGCAAAAAATTTTAAAACGATAAGAATGAATGCAGAGAACCAAAAGTCGGCAGAGCAAATGGATTTGCTCACGGCGGTAGAGAACATTGACAATTTGGCGGCAAAGTCGGTGCTGAACGACGAGTTTTTCGACACTGTGGCACCATTTGCCGATTACATTTCGGAGATGATTGGCATCAACCGCGAGCAGAGCGTGATGCTGGCGCTGCTCATCAGTCACAGCGACGATGGCTGCGTATCGATAAAAGAGTTGAGTGACAGCCTCGATTGCAGCACGGCGCGCCTTCTGCGGTACACAAACTACATCGACGAGCTCGAAAAGCTTGGAATTGTAATGCAAATTCGTCCGCGGTTACGTGACTTCCGCAGCGGCCGCAACTGCTATCGAATTCAGCAAGAGATAATTGACGTTTTCAAGCGGAACGAGAAATATGTGCCGCGCAACCTGTCGGGGCTCAACTGCAACGAGCTTTTCGATGAGTTCGACACCGTTTTCGAGATGCGCAGTGATGATGAACTGACCTACGACATCACTGTCGAAAGAATCGAACATCTGCTCGAATGCAATAAAAACTTGCAGTTTGTCAGCAAGTTACGCAGTTATGAACTCAAGCCCGAAGACGAGATTCTGCTGATTCTGTTTGCGTGTATGTTTGTGAACAAGCGAAACGAAAATGTTGTATGTCACGACTTTGCCTTCCTTTACGAGCGCATCAAGTTTAATCAGATAAAATCGGCTTTGCAGCGCGACGCGCACCCGCTACTCGACAAGAAACTGATAGAGTTCACCAACAACGACGGTTTCATCAACAACGAGGCTTACTGCCTGACAAAAAAGACGAAAGACGAGCTGTTGAGCGAGATGAACATTGTCCGCCGTAACGCACGGAGCCGCAACGATGTGATAAAAACCGAAGACATCAAGGGTAAAAATCTGTTTTTCAGCGAAAAGGTGAGCAAACGGGTTGACGAGTTGGGCAGTTTGATGGAAAACAGCCAATATGAGCAGATTCGCAAGCGATTGGAGGACGAGAAATTCCGCTGCGGCTTTGCCTGCCTGTTCTATGGAGCGCCCGGCACGGGCAAGACCGAAACGGCGCTACAGCTTGCCCGCCGCACTGGCCGCGATGTTATGCAGGTGAACATTACAAGGATAAAAAGTATGTGGGTTGGCGAGAGCGAGAAGAACCTGAAGCGCGTGTTCGACGAGTACCGCGAGAAGGTGAAGGAGTGCGATGTGGCGCCCATTCTGCTCTTCAACGAGGCCGATGCCATTATCGGGAAGCGGGCCGAAAATGCCGAGCGTTCGGTCGATAAAATGTACCATACAATGCAGAACATTCTGCTTCAGGAGATGGAGACGTTGGACGGCATTATGATTGCCACCACCAACCTGGCGCAGAGCTTCGACCGCGCCTTCGAGCGCCGTTTCCTCTACAAAATCAAGTTCGACAAGCCCACCGTGGAGGCGCGGATGAGCATTTGGCGCGAGATGATTCCGGCCTTGACCGACGACGATGCTCGCACACTATCAGGCAAATACGTATTTAGTGGCGGTCAGATTGAGAACATTGCCCGACGCCACGCCATTGGCAAAATCCTGCACGGCGAATCGGAAAGCCTGCTCAACGAGCTGCTCGGCTATTGCGACGACGAGAAGATTGAAACCAAAGAGAAGAAGGCGATTGGGTTTTGATTTTTTTTCAGTTACGCAAAAAGGCTGCGCAGTGGGTGTTTTCCTTTGCAGAGTCGCAAAATCGAAAAGAACTCAAAAATTCTCAAAACCTGCGCAGCGATTTCGTACACCTTGCGGTTTTCTTTGCAACGTTTTAAGTAATGACGGCGAAGAATAAAAATGTGAACTCTGCGCAGAAAAACTATATTTGTGATGTAAATACTACAATGATGTCAGAAGAATGACGGATTTGAACAGTTAAGTATTCCTTTACAGTTTAGATGATAGAAAGCAAGAATGAGTACCGAAATTTCACATATCGAATCAGCGTTCATTAGCGATATCAAAAGAATCGTTGAGCAAGGGCGGCGTGCCGCCTACGGCGCGGTGAATGCCGTGATGATTGAAACTTACTGGCACATTGGGCGGCGCATTGTGGAACAGGAACAAAATGGCAAGGAACGAGCCGAATATGGAAAATATCTCATTAAAACACTTTCGACAGAACTGACTCTGGCGTACGGCCGTGGTTGGAGCGTGCGCAATTTACAATACGCAAGGACTTTCTATCAGACATACAGTAATTTACAGATTGTGCAATCGCGATTGCACAATCTGACGTGGACACACATATTGACCACTCTGCGCGTCGATAATCCCGAAGCCGCGCGTTGGTATCTGCAAACGGCGTCGCAGGAAATGTGGAGCGTGCGCACTCTCGACCGAAATATCAGCACACAATATTTTGAGCGGCACTTCAAGCAACCGCAAATTCTTGAAAACCACGAAAATAAGCAGCACCCCGACAAACTGGAAATACTGAAAAGCCCCGTTATGGCGGAGTTTCTTGGATTCCAGCAAAATACCGATTTCAGCGAGACCGAATTGGAAAAAGGCTTAATCAGTCATTTGCAAGAATTTATGATTGAACTGGGGCGCGGATTCGCATTTGTGGCACGTCAGCAACACATTTTTACCGATGCTGGCGATTTCTATATCGACCTTGTTTTCTACAATTTCCTGCTCAAGTGTTTTGTGCTTATCGATTTGAAAAAAGGACGCATAACGCACCAGGATGTTGGCCAAATGGATATGTATGTGCGGATGTACGACGACCTTAAGCGCACCGAAGGCGATAACCCGACTGTAGGCATTGTGCTGTGCAGCGAAACAAGCAAAGACATTGCCCGCTACTCGGTTCTGCACGACAACAAGAACCTTTTTGCCGCAAAATATATGCCGCTGATGCCTACCGAAGACGAACTTCGCCGCGAGATTGAACAACAAAAAGAATTATACTTGTTACAACATAACGAACATTAAAACAGAATTATAGCAAATAGAATAAATTACTAACACATAGGGCTTTACGCTCTTATTCTCAACTCTGTAAAATCTGGTAAATTTTTAGTGGGAGAATAAGTTGCGATTGGTTCACGTCTTTGGGCGTGAGCCGTTTCGTGCTTATTACCGCAATATGGTTTACCAGAGCCTTCAGAGTTTAATAAGCAATTAAAAACGAAATGGCTGGCGCTTTTTTATTTGCTTATGCCGTAAGAGTTTAAGACCCGAACGAACTCTTAACAATATGGCAGAGAAAGCGGAAACGGATTTTCACCTTGGCAGACTGATTCGGCAGGAGTTGAAGCGGCAGAAAAGGACTGTGACCTGGCTTGCCGAATCCATTAACTGCGACCGCACCAATTGTTATTGCATTTTCAACCGACAATACATTGACATTGAACTTCTTAAACGCATAAGCAAAGCATTGCGGCATAATTTCTTCATTGAACTGGCGGACTATATGGAGAATGTCGAAAAAGTTTCGACAGATGTGTAGAACTTGTTACGACATAGACATATAAGCACGAAAAACGTTATTCGATAATATTGTTTTCGGAGATTTCAACCGCCATTAAAGGGTGTAAAAACTTAAATAATTGTTTAATTTTTAAAACTTAAAACTATGATTGGTTCAGTAATTCAAAATGGCACTTGCATTAATGTTTATGACGAAAGAGGTAATACGTTGTGTACCAAATTTGTTAGTTCAAATGGACAATTAATGGGGTACACGGGTTCTTCATTCAGTGTTAAAGATGGCAGCTGTGTTACCGTTTATGACGAAAAGGGAAATACTCTTTCAACAAAATTCGTGTAAGTTGAAACTATCCTTTTGTCAAAAGAAAACGGCAACCAAATGGTTGCCGTTTTCTTTTTTGCGCATAATCTGTGCAAAAAAAATCAAGAACTCAAAATTTCTCAAAACCTGCGCAGCAATCTCGCGCACCTTGCGGTTTTCTTTGCAGCGATGAGAACACAAAAAAGAACGTGCGTAAACAACTATTTAAATAATACACAAGAATATGGGCTGTCTTTATATATCGGAAATCATAAACACACATACGCCAACGGCTGGCGATGCTTATCCGTTCACCATTCCTGCGATTAGGGAACTTAAGTCGCTGAAATTCACTTCGGCAGTGACATATTTCATTGGCGAAAACGGCAGCGGAAAATCGACATTGTTGGAGGCCGTTGCTGTGAAATTGGGAATGAACGCCGAAGGTGGCAGCCGGAATTTTAATTTCAGCACAAAAGAAACACACTCAAACCTATACGAGGAACTTCGGATTGCCAAAACACCATATCGTTTGTCCGACACATTTTTTTATCGCGCCGAGAGTTTCTATAATGCCATTTCGTATCTCGACAGTCTTGAAGGCGGCAACCCGTTCTTTTCGTATGGCGGCAAAAACCTTCACGAGTTCAGCCACGGCGAGGGAATGGTGCGCTTTTTCGAGAACCGCCTGGAGCAGGGCCTTTACATTTTCGACGAGCCCGAAGCCGCATTGTCATATCAGAATCAGTTGAGGTTTCTGCTATGGATGAAAAGCGCCGTCGATTCGGGTAGTCAGTTGATTATCAGCACACATTCGCCCGTGGTGCTTGCCTACCCCGATGCGGTTATTTATCATTTGAGCGAAAACGGCCTGCAGCGAACAGCCTACCGCGACAGTTATATCTACAACGATATGTATTCGTTTGTCAACAATGTTCCGCTGATACAAAAGGAGTTAGGGCTTTTCGACACTCACCCCGTTGAGCGAACTTAAAATCGAAAATCAGTAAATCACAAACACTATGTGGAGCAAAACAAGACAAATATTGAAAAGCAGGCTTGCCGATAGTTTGAAAGGCCGTGTCGATTACCATTACGATGTTTACCACACAAACAAATGCAAAGAGAAACCCGAAATGTATTGTGAAATGCACGTGATGTCAATTATTATAGATGGAGACGCGTGGTTCTGCACAAATCCCAATTATTACGACTTCACTTATGGAAGTAATAAGAAAACTGAAGAAGAAATAATTCGGGAAATGGGTTTAGTTGGGAATGAATCAAGGTTCGAAGCGCCAAAGTATATTCACCAATACCTGAACGAACTATCTATTGACGAGGCATTTACACACGACAACTATTTCATTCGTTTGCTTGCCGTGCTCGACAGCCGCATTGGCAAGCGCCGCCTGCGCCCGCTACTCGATAATATCGATGACGAGCCCGAATGGTTCCGCAAATGGGTTCGGCTGCGCTGTGAGGCGGAAGGGTTGTGCGGAAAGGTGGAGAATGTGAGTGTTGAGCAAATTGAGGAATCAAAAATCGAAAATCAATAAATCAGAAATACTATGTGGAGCAAAACAAAATGGGCACTTGAGCAACGTCTGGCTGACAGCCTGAAAAATAGAGTGAGTTTTAGTTTTTCGGTGAAGCGGACATTTTATTCTGAACTTCACGTGATGTATATTCACGTTGACGGCGATGTATGGTTCGCCAGTAGTCCAAATGCTTTTGAGGAGAGGAAAAAAAGAACAAAAGTAATTGGTAATAGCGATACGGCTCAAATTGAGGTGGTTCGCGACACAGGTTTTGTGGGTGTTGGTAAACTTGAATATCCCGAATATGCCGTAACGAATTATATTCACCAATACCTGAACGTTCTTTCAGCCGACGAAATCCTGACCCACGACAACTACTTTATTCGTCTGCTCGCCCTGCTCGACAACCGCATTGGCAAGCGCCGCCTGCGCCCGCTACTCGATAATATCGATGACGAGCCCGAATGGTTCCGCAAATGGGTTCGGCTGCGCTGTGAGGCGGAAGGGTTGTGCGGAAAGGTTGGGCAAAGTCGGGTGCCGAGTGATACGGAGCTGACGGGCGAGGGGATGTGAAATCGGAATTGAAAATCTGTGCAAAAAACTTGCACAGTTTAAAATTATCGCTACTTTTGCAATACTCTTTCGAGAGTGTTCTTTGAGTGAATGTGTATCAAGAGTCGGCCACGAGCCGCCCCAACCGAGCACCATAACGCCACGGTGGGAAAACGATACGAATTGATTGTTTAACTATTAATTAAAAGTGATTATGGAAAATCAGAAATTTCAGCACCCCGAGGGGAAAATCCAGTTGATGAACGGAACGCTCATTGATTGCTATCCGTTGCAACAGACTCAAAACGAGATTGATAACTCGTTTCGTCTCGACACCACAGGCGAATATCTTGTGATTAGTCGCAAAAAGAGAACGCCGCAGGAAATCGAACAGTGGCAGGCGGAAGAGGCCAAAGCCAAGCAGGCAGAAGACAACTTCGCCGCCAACGCCTTTCTTTTTTTCGACAACCGCGAGCGGATTCTGGCCGACAGCCGTATGTTTCTGGCGCCCGTGCCCGTGCAGAACGGCCTGATGTACACTGGCACAAGCGGATTTCAAAAGCCCACACTGGGCGTTTACATTGAGTGGTGGCAGAACTGTCTGTCGTCGAATATTACCGACAAGCGCGACCAGTGGCTCATTTATCAGTTTGGTGGCAGTCCGTTGACTGGTTGGAATATCAGCAAAATGGTGAATGCAAGTGGCGAAAAGCGAGAACTTAACATTATGTCATTTAGCCATTTGTGGCGGCAGTTTGTCGAAATCAACAGGCGCTACGACGATGCCAAAAAACGATACGAGGCTTACACTATTGATAAAGTTATTGAATTGCTGAAAAGCGACGCACGCACGATTGACACCCGTCTGAAAAGCGACGCCTTCTTTCTGACGCAGGAAATTGAGCGCAAAAAGGCCGAATTGGAAAAGAAGATGTATGATTCGTCTGAACGCGGGAAATATCGTCAGACGCTAATCGAGTTCGACGAGCAATACAAAGAACTATCAAAACAGTTGTCTTTCAACAAGTTTGCGCCAGTAAGATTTTGGATTGATATCCACAAAATCCATAAAAACCTATCGGCCATTCTGCCTACTAACGAATGCAAGCGATTGTATGTCAGTTTTTTGCAATACGTTGTTGATGCTTTGAAAAAGGAAACCGAACAAATCGCAGAGCGTGAGGCCGAAAACCGCAAACAGCAGATTTTCGCGCAGATAGAAGTGCGGAAAGATGCTGTGGTGAACTTCTACATTGAGTATCAGGCGCGTGTAAAGCAGTTGGAAGAATATGAAAAGCAATACAAATCCGAAGTGGCCGAACTGAAACGCCGTCTGCGCGCGGGCTCTATCGGCAACAAAGGCTACCAGAAGGCCTTCACGCCGCTTCGCAAGAAGATGGAGCAGAGGAAGTTCGATTTAGACCATTTTAAGGTGAAGTCGATTAACGAGATTTTTGAGCGCGGTGATTCAATTTCAGACGACGGTTATTTCGAATACATTAAAGATTTCTTGAAAGCGCGAAAGTGATGTTTTGTGACCTGTGGCAAAAAAATTTTCAAAACCTGCGCAGCAATCTCGCGCACTTTGTGTTTCCTTTTACAAAAAAAGATGTTGAACGATTATAACTTACAACTATGAACGTAAAACAACCTTCACCCCAAACGTGGATAGCAGAACACGATGTGGCCATTATCGCAGCCAACCGTGTGCAGTATGCCAACGCCACGCTTTACACCCTTGAGGCCTTGAATGAAGTCAGGAACCCCGATGGCCATATCTATTCAAAAGATGAGAACAGGCACCGCGGAAGCAGTTTGTGGGCAGCCCTGATAGTGGCTAAATTTGGAGTTTCAAATTTAAAATCGGCGTTCGGGCTGGGCAATACCGCGCCCGAAAGCACAGAAAGCGTGTTTGTCGTTATCAACCGATTCGACGACGATAAATTCTTCGACAAATGTTTCGAAATTGCTGAATATTACAATCAGGATTGTTTCTTCTTCAAGGCGAAAGACGGGGAAAAGCTTTCTGATGCAATATGCGTGGGCACAAATCAGTCGGATAAGTTGGGCTATAATGTGAAAATCTCGTGCGGTGAGTTCTGCGCCCAAGCGGTCAACGATTACCTGCGTCGGATTTCAGATTCGTCGTTCGGTGGCGAGTTGCCCGAAATTGACAAAAACAGCCTGTTTTCAGATGGTTACGTAACAGAAGGGGATTACGTCAGACTTCACGGAGTTATCGGTAGTATGGCGATGCACGCCCAAGGTGCCAACATTTGGAGTAATATCTACGAGACAAAACATATTAATCCTGACATTCAAGTTGTTGTGTGCGAAGGCCGTTTTAGAAACATACTGTCATTCGCTGTGCTGGCGGAGCAAAATTCCGATACGGCAGACACTCACTCGAAAGGCAAGAAAACGCACAAATCATTACTCGACCATATTAAAAGTTATGTCAGCGTGCCCGCCGAAGGTCGTGTTGGCAGTTACACTGGTAATTTGTTAATTGTCATAAACATACTATTTGATGATGTGAAAAAGATTGCCGAAAAATGCGGACTGCCCGCTTTCTGTTTCGTGGATGCCAAAAAGGGTGTTATTGAATACTGGGCGACGGAAAACGAAGATAAACCATACAATTGGTTTTCAAACGATTATGTGAAGAAAAACGAAATCGCAGACTTTCAATTTCCTGACGGATTAGCGACAGGCTATGCCGTTGAAGGCGGCGGGTATAAATTCACATTACCCACCGAGGCACTTGCCGATGTTTCTGCAAAAATACAAGCCAACGTCGACAAATATTTCAATGGCAACAGCGCAATTGTTGATTGGTGTATGAACCACGTGGGGTACGAAAAATATTTAAGATGGGAAAGGCTTTATCGGTTTGAGTGAGAAATACACTGGCTACCCCGAAAAAAAACTAAGGGGGAATAGGATGTATAATTAATTGGAAATAAAACGATTGTTAAATTATTAAGTGTAGTACTATGGAAGCAAAAGCAACAAATCGTGCAAAACTTGCCAGTCAAGTTGGCGAAACCTTGAAAATGAGCGACATTGGCAAAAACATCCGCACATACGCAATTGTGCCCGAAGACGAAGGATCGTGGTTCAAAAAGCCAAAGAATCCGATTTTGAATGCCATAAAGAGTTTTTGGCCATATACCACAGTGGACGAATATTTTAACGGGCAGAAGAATAAATCTTTTTTGATAATCAACGTTTCGTTGGACGTTATCAAGCATTTGGCCGCGAGAAATAAAATCATCTACTTTTATTATGGTTATGAGAACGTTACGGATTTATGGCGGATAAATGACCCAAAATATCCGAACGCTTTTTTTGCAAGCAACTACGAGAAAATCTGGCAGCCTGCCAGATTAAGAAATGTCAGCGGTCTGCCTGACGATTATTGGATTGTTGGTTGTCGCAATCGACTGAAAATCAAGGTCCCAATTATCACCATCGATGATATTTCCACAAAAATACAAGCCAACATCGACAAGTATTTCGGTGGCGACAGCAGCATTGTCGATTGGTGTATCAACCACGTTGGTTATCACGCTCATTTATGCCAAAAAAGGCTGTATCAGTTTGAGTGAAAATTTTTCAAACTTGCGCGGCAATCTCGCGCACCTTGCGGTTTTCTTTGCAACGTTTTAAGTAATGACGGCGAAGAATAAAAGCAGAAAAACTATATTTGTGATGCAAATACAACAATGAAGTCGGAGGAATGACGGATTCCAGCGAAATAATGCTCTATCAGACTGACGATGCTGTAAATTAATTAGACAAAAGCAAGAATGAACGCCGAAATTTCACATATCGAATCAGCATTTATCAGCGACATCAAACGGATTGTTGACGAAGGCCGCCGTATAGCGTACGGAGCAGTGAATGCCGTGATGATTGAAACCTATTGGCATATAGGACGGCGGATTGTGGAGCAGGAACAAAAAGGCGAGAAACGTGCCGAATATGGCACTCAACTGATTGAAATGCTGTCGGATGAACTGACACACACCTATGGGAAAGGTTTCAGTGGCAGATACCTGCGCGCCTTCAGACAATTCTACCTTGTTGTCCCCGATATTGAAATTTGGAAATCGCGATTTCCAAATCTGACGTGGACGCACATTTTCAGAACTTTGCGGGTTGATGACGAAACCGCCATCCGCTGGTACCTGGAGACTGCCGCCAAGGAATCGTGGAGCGTGAGGACGCTTAACAGAAATATTGAAACTCAATATTTTGAGCGGCATTTCAAGCAGCCAACGCTGCCATCAGAGAAAACTGGTGAGAACAAGGCCGAATTGCTGAAAAGCCCGATAATTGCTGAATTTTTGGGATTCAACAAAGACGACAACTATAACGAATCGCAACTGGAGTGCGCCATTATAAGCCATTTGCAGGAATTTATAATGGAGATGGGACGTGGTTTCGCGTTTGTCGGGCGGCAGCAACTGATACGCACAGCGGCGCAAGATTACTTCATTGATTTGGTGTTTTACAACATTGTGTTGAAATGCTATGTGCTTATCGACCTGAAAATCGGAAAGATTAAGCATCAGGATGTGGGGCAGATGGATATGTACGTGCGTATGTACGATGAAATGAAACACACGGAAGGCAATAATCCGACTATCGGCATTGTACTTTGCAGCGAAACGGACGAAGACATTGCCAAATACTCGATTTTGAACGGCAGCGAGCAGTTGTTTGCCAGCAAATACAAACTTTATCTTCCTACCGAAGACGAACTTCGCCGCGAGATTGAACAACAAAAAGAATTATACTTGTTACAACATAACGAACACTAAAAAACACTATTGAATGAAGTAAAAACAAATTTGATTTAACATATTTATTAACAGAGCATTAACTATTTTTCGCATTCAAAACAAAAGCGTCGGAAACTCTTGATTTGAACGAAATCGGGTGATGCGTATTCGCGGAATTGTCACGTTCCGCTGCACTGTATGGAGTTGATGCTCATACCGTTAAGGTGTGAGCAGTTCTAACAGTGCAGCGGAGTTCACCGACGCTCTTCGCGAATGCGATAGAAAGGTTCACACCTTTCTTATTGTCGGTTTCAAGTGATTGATAGTCAGTGCGCAAAACTATCAATCACAATGGCAAATGAAAAATTAAGAGCGGCCAATGTGGCCAAAAAGGATGAGTTTTACACTCAACTTGCTGACATTGAGAACGAACTGAAGCACTACAAGCAGCATTTCAAAGGGAAAACAGTGCTTTGCAACTGCGATGACCCGCGCGTGTCGAACTTTTTCCACTATTTCAGTTACAACTTTGAGCAGTTGGGACTTAAAAAGTTGATTACCACCTGCTACAAAAGCCAGGAACGCGATTTGTTCAGCCAAAACAATAGCGAAAAGGCTATTTGGCTTGAATATTATGGCGACAAAAACAATAACCGAGTGCCCGACCCAGAAGAAATTGGAATTCATTATTTCAACGGAGACGGTGATTTCCGCTCGGCGGAGTGTATTGAACTGCTGAAAGAAGCAGATATAGTAGTAACAAATCCACCATTTTCTCTTTTCCGCGATTATGTGGCGCAATTGATGAAATACAAAAAGAAGTTTGTGATTGTTGGACACCAGAACGCCATTAGTTACAGAGAAATTTTCCCTTTGATAAAGGAGAATAAACTTTGGTTGGGGTACGGGTTTAAAGGTGGCGCGGGTCATTTTATTAGCAAATATGAAGATACCGCAACCGCAGGTGACCACCGCGAAGGAATGATTCGAGTATCGGGTGTCAATTGGTTTACTAATTTGGAAATCCCGAAACGACACGAAGATTTAATTTTATATAAGCAGTATACACCAGAAGAATATCCTAATTATGATAATTACGATGCAATCAATGTGGATAAAACAAGTGATATTCCTATGGATTACAATGGAATTATGGGTGTGCCTATTACATTTTTGGATAAATATAATCCCGAGCAGTTTGAAATTATCGATGCAATTGGACGGTACAGTATGATAAATGGACCGACACCAGAAACACAAGGAAAATATTTAACTGATATAAATGGCCAACATAAGTATGCCCGTATTCTAATCCGTCGCAAGCAACCAGTCAATTATGTTCAACCCGATGAGCAGTTGGCACAGGCGGCCGAACCGCAGGCTAAATACAAGAAATAATAACCTTAAAATCAAAAAGATATGAAGATTGAATTAAACAAAATCTCTGTCCGCGATTTGGCAAACGGCTACGCCGACAATGCAGAAAATGGAGTTGTGGCTTATGGAGGAAAACTAGATGTTCGTCCGCCTTACCAGCGCGAGTTTGTTTATAAAGACAGCCAGCGTGAAGCAGTAATCGACACGCTCACGCAAGGCTTTCCATTGAATGTTATGTATTGGGCCACTCGCGAGGATGGAACATTCGAAATCATTGACGGTCAGCAACGTACAATCAGCATTTGCCAATTCATAAATGGCGATTTTGCTTATATGATGCGCTATTTCCACAATATGACGGATGATGAGAAAGAGCAGATTCTGAACTACGAGTTGCAGGTTTACATTTGCAGTGGCACCGATAGTGAGAAACTGCGCTGGTTCCGCACCATTAATATTGCAGGCGAGAAACTAACGGAGCAAGAGTTGCGCAACGCCGTTTATTCGGGTTCGTGGGTAAGCGATGCCAAGCGCTATTTCAGCAAAAACGGTTGCCCCGCTTCAAAAACAGGCGGCGATTATTTAAGCGGTTCGGCCATTCGTCAGGATTACCTTGAAACAGCCATTGATTGGATTTCGCACGGCAACATTGACATTTATATGGCCAAACACCAGCACGACCCCAACGCCGTTGAACTCTGGAACCATTTCAGCAGCGTAATCAATTGGGTTAAAGCGGTTTTCCCGAAGTATCGAAAAGAGATGAAAAACGTTGACTGGGGGCCGCTTTTCGAAAAATATCATAATCAGAATTGGGATGCGAATAAGTTGGAAGCCGAAGTCAAGCGTTTGATGGCTGATAGCGATATTCAAAGGAAATCAGGAATTTACCCATATATTTTCGATGGTGATGAGCGCAATTTGGGCATTCGTGCTTTCGACGATAACACGAAACGTGAGGTTTACGAAAAGCAAAACGGCATTTGTATGGTTTGCGGCAAACATTTTAAAATCGAAGAAATGGAAGCAGACCACATAACCCCGTGGCACGCTGGAGGCCGCACTGTGGCCGAAAACTGCCAGATGCTCTGCCGCGACTGCAACCGTCGCAAAAGCGGAAAATAACCGTCGCGAAAGCGCCAACCACAACCCAAAAAGCGGAAATCCCCCAAGCGAGGGAAATCCGCTTTTTCATCTGTGTAAATCAGTGTTTTCTGTGTTCCCGATAACTATCGGGGCTGTGCGAAAACAGCCGCAAACAAAAAGCGGGGATTAGAAACTCCAATCCCCGCTTTAAATATCAGATTAACAAATCAATTCTGGTCCTTCAGAATCACATCGTGAGCGCCGCCTTCGATGATTGATGTCGACGAAACGACGGTGATTTTCGCATTCTGCTGCAACTCTTTGATTGACAGCGAACCGCAGCTGCACATTGTGGCGCGGATTTTGCCCAAAGTGAGAGCCAGGTTGTCCTTCATCTTGCCGGCGTAAGGCACGTAGCTGTCAACGCCTTCCTCGAACTTCAGAGCAGCGGCGCCGCCCATATCGTAGCGTTGCCAGTTCTTTGCGCGGTTCGAGCCCTCGCCCCAGTATTCCTTCACAATGCGGTTGCCGATGGTGAGTTTCTTGGTCGGCGACTCGTCGAAGCGGGCAAAGTAGCGGCCCATCATCAGGAAGTCGGCACCCATTGCCAGAGCCAGCACCATATGGTAGTCTTGCACAATGCCGCCATCGGAGCAGATTGGAATGTAAATGCCTGTCTTCTTGAAATATTCGTCGCGAGCGGCTGCCACATCCATCACGGCAGTGGCCTGACCGCGGCCGATGCCCTTCTGCTCGCGGGTGATACAGATTGAGCCGCCGCCAATGCCAATCTTAATGAAATCGGCGCCTGCGGCAACCAAGTAGTCAAATCCTTCTTTATCAACAATATTGCCAGCGCCAACCTTAACCTTGTCGCCATATTTTGCCTTAATCCACTTCAGCGTCTCAAGCTGCCATTCCGAGTATCCGTCCGACGAGTCGATGCAGAGCACATCGGCGCCCGCCTCAACCAGTGCCGGAACGCGCTGCTCATAGTCGCGGGTGTTGATGCCGGCGCCCACAAGCAGTTTCTTGTTCGAGTCCGACAGTTCGTTCGGGTTCTCGTGGTGGCTGTCGTGGTCCTTGCGGAAGACGAAGTACATAAGTTTCTGATTTTCATCGATGATAGGCAGCGTGTTGAGTTTGTTGTCCCAGATGAGTTGGTTGGCGTCGCTCAGCGAGATGCCCAGTTTGCCGACGGTCAGTTTGTCGAACGGCGTCATATGCTGCGCCACCTTGTCGTTCAGGTCGTCCTTGTCGGTGCGGTAGTCGCGGCTCGTAATCATACCCAGCAGGCGGCCGTTGGGCGTTCCGTCGTCGGTCACGCCGATGGTTGAGTGGCCGGTGCGCTGAATCAGATCGAGCACGTCGTAGAGCGTGTTGTCGGGTTTCACGTTCGAGTCGCTGGTAACGAAACCGGCTTTGAATTTCTTGACGCGGCGAACCATATCAGCCTGTGACTCAATGGGCTGCGAGCCAAATATGAACGACAGGCCGCCGTTGCGAGCAAGCTCGATTGCCAGGCCCGAGTCGGAAACCGACTGCATAATGGCCGACACAAACGGAATGTTCAGGTTGATGGCCGACTCTTCGCCCTTCTTGAATTTCACAAGCGGCGTGCGGAGCGACACGTTTGTGGGAATGCACTGTTTGGTTGTGAGTCCCGGAATCAGCAGAAACTCGCCAAATGTTCTTGATACGTCGTTGAAAATCTTTGCCATTTTTGTTGCGTTTTTCGGAATAAAAAAAATTTTGCAATGATACGGAATTTGGTTGGTTCTGCGACTGACGCGCGGGGATTTTTTTTGCGATGTTGTCAGCCGATAATCAACAACGCAATAAGCATACACTCCGCCAGAATTATAGATTGCACAATTAATATTAAATGGTATTTTTGGCGTAAACAGAAACAGGTAATTATTATGAAAAGATTGGTATTTGTATTGATGTTTGCATCGCTCAATTGCTTTGCCCAATATGAGACAGGAACACACGTATTTTGGCAACCAGATGTGAAACTATCTTTTGATATGTTTCAAGGACAACCTTCCGATTCGACAATTGAAAAGTTAAAGAAGGCCAACTTATATCACGCAATTGCTACTGGCTTGTGGGGAGAACTTGATGTGCCTGCGTCAAAGCGAGGATGGAAAAAGATGGCAGAGAAAGTCTATTTCTGTGCGGCATTGGACAAAACACAATCGTTTTGGATTGTCCGTGACAGCACAGAATTAAAATATGCACAGATGCTGTGGGATATTTGCGAACTTGCTACCCGTATATCAAGAAGAAATCTTGCAGATATTCTTAATGATATGTATGAAGGCAAGAAAGGAAATGGTGGCGCAGCAATTATGTACAAGACTTGTCATAACGATGGAAAGGAATTTGGCAAAGGATTTACGGATGCAATTTTTGATGAAGTCATAGCTGTTCGCGATGAAGATGCTTATCAGAAATGCCGAAAACAAATTGATTCACTTTTAATTAAAACGGAACAATTTGCAACAACAAAAGAAGAGATAGAACGATTTATTCGCGATACACCCGACGAAGGCTACATTAAACCGGCATCAATAATGGATGACGTAAAACACCGAGGCACAATTAGATATTAAAAAAATAGAGACGTGCCGTGTGACACATCTCTACTTAAAACTTTAATAACTTACAACTTAAAACTCACTGTCAGCAATGGTCGTGCTCGCCGCACTCGCAGCCGTGTTCTTCAAACTCGAGCGTGGTGTGGCCGATTCCCAGCCCTGCCATCGTGTGCTTTATGTCGGTTTTAATGCGCTGCATATCAGCCAGATTGCCAACCACCACGTGAGCCGTTGCCGCGTTTTCGGTGGTGCTGATGGCCCACACGTGCAGGTGGTGGATTTCTTCAACGCCTTCAACTTCGCCGATTTCGTGCATCAGCACATCGGTGTCGATTGACGACGGAACGCCGTCCAAAGCCAAACGCATACTGTCTTTCAGCAAATCCCAGGTCGAGATGATGATGATGACAGCAACCGCCAGCCCAATGATGGCATCGATGAAATACCAACCAGTGAACAGAATCACCACACCCGAAACCACCACGCCGATTGATACCAGCGCGTCGGCGGCCATATGCAGGTAGGCGCCCTTCACGTTCAAGTCGCTGTCTTTCTTGTCGATGAACAGATAAGCAGTCAAACCATTGATAACCACACCGATGGCTGCCGTGATGATTATCACCTTGCCGCCCACAGGTTCGGGGTTTAGCAGTTTCTCAACACTCTCATACACAATGAATACCACCGCCACAATCAGAATCAGCGCGTTAAGCAGCGACACCAGCACGGTGCTTTTCTTGTAGCCGTAGGTGTAGTGGTGCGATGCCTTGCGCTTGGCCATCCTGAAGGCGATGAGCGCCAGCAGCAGACTTGCCACATCGCTCAGGTTGTGGCCCGCGTCGGCCAGCAGGCCCATTGAGTTGCTCACCCAGCCGGCAACGGCTTCGGCCACCACAAACAGCACGTTCAGCATAATGCCCACCACAAACGCCGAGTTGAGCGATGTCAGCTCGTGGCTGTGATGATGGTGGTGGTGATGATGGTGCTCGCCGTCGTGGTGATGATGGTGATGTTCGTGCTCACCTTCGTGATGATGGTGGTGACTGTGTTCGCCGTGCTCGTGATGATGCGGCGTTTCGTCGATTTTGTCAAATTTGTCGGTTTCCATAGTCGATGATTTTGTTTTAATTATTGGCAAAAATATGGGGTTGGTCGTGCAACAAAGTTGCAAAGTTTGTGCGACAATCCAAATTCTTTTCGCCAGTTTGCCGCTGACAGTTTTTTTTGTCGAAAAGCAATTTACATTTGTAGTGTGCCGGCAGGCCGGGAAAAGGCTGTGCCTTAATTAGTTCGAATTCAAAAATATAGTATCGATGACAACCTTCCTTCACGATGTTGCTGAATATTTGCTGAACCACTATTCCGAAAAGTTCCGCGATTGTTGTGTTGTGTTTCCGAGCCAGCGTTCGTCAGTTTATTTTTGCGACGAGCTTAAACGGCTCAACAGCAATGTGATATGGTTGCCAAAGATGTTCACCATCGATGAGTTTATCCACAAGATTGGGAACTTGAAGGTGGCGTCGCCCATTGCGCAGCTTGCCGTTTTGTATCAGATTTACAAAGAGTTGGCTGATACCGACGAACCGATTAAGAAGACTGACGCGACGGAAGAAAAGAAGAAAACAGGCTTCGACAAGTTTTTTCCGTGGGCGCAGGTCATTTTGGCCGATTTCAACGACATCGACAAATATCTTGTCGATGCCAACGCACTGCTGCGGAACATTCAGGAAATTAAGCAGTTGGATAGCAATATCGATTATCTGACCGAGACGCAATTGAAAGCCATTAAAGATTTCTTCGACGTTGTGTACAGCGGCGATTCCGATATGAAAAAACGCTTTCTCGACATCTGGCAAAAGCTGCTTCCAATGTACGAACAACTTGGCAATCGCCTGAACGATAGCGGGTTGGCCTACGACGGCCAGGTCTATCGCAGGGCAGCCGACATCATCGGCTCGACCGACTTTGAACTGCCGTTTGAAAAGGTCTTTTTTGTCGGTTTCAACGCCGTCACCCGCAGTGAGGAACGCGTGTTCAGCGTGCTCAAGGCACAAGATAAAGCGCTGTTCTTCTGGGATTTCGACCAGTCGTACATCGACGACCCGATGAACGAGGCCGGCCGTTTTCTGCGCCGGTTTGTTGTTGAGTTTGCCGAGCCCGACGATTTTAAAACCAGTCACAACTTCGACAATTCAGACAGGCAAATAACCGTGGTGGCATCGCCCACCGTGAGCGGGCAGATGTCGGTGGTGGCCGAGCGGCTTGCCCAAACGCCCGACGATGAAATATCGGACACCGCGCTTGTTCTTGCCGATGAGAATATGCTTATGAACGCCATTGAGCACGTGTCGCCATACGTTGCCGATATGAACGTGACAATGGGCTACAAACTGAAAAATTCGGTGGCCGGGCAGTGGGTTGAGCAACTGATTCAATTACAGTCGAACTGGAATCCCAAAGGCGCGTCATTCTATTATAAAAACGTGGTAACGCTTCTGCAGCATCCGTTTTTCATTTCGGCAAGCCCCGATTTTGCCGTCGAAATGGCCGGGCGCATCAAGAGCGAGGCCATCTTTCAGGTGCCGACAGAGGATTTTGAGTCGGATGATTTCGCCCGGACAATCTTCACGCCCATCGACGCGCCGCACGATTTCTCGGCCTACGTTTTGGGCATTTTGAAACATTTGATGAACATCTGGGGACAACTGTCTGAAGATGCTGAAAATCAATGGAATATTCAGCAGGAATTGGTCTATAGGCTTATCCTGCAAATCCAACAGCTCGACACCGAACTTGCCAGCGAGCAGCTCGAAATTGAGATGTCGACATACTATCAGCTTCTGCGTAAGTACGTTGCAAGCCTGAGCGTGCCATTCAGCGGCGAGCCAATCAAAGGCCTTCAGGTTATGGGCTTCCTTGAAACGCGAAACCTCGATTTCCGTAACCTCATCATTCTCAATGTGAACGATGGTGTTCTGCCGGTCGACGGCTCGTCGCCGACATTCATTCCGTTCAGTCTGCGGCGCGGTTTCGGATTGCCAACTCACGAGGACCGCGAGGCAATGTACGCCTACTATTTCTACCGGTTGCTGCAGCGGGCGAAAAATGTCACGCTCACATATTTTGTGGGCAACACCGATGGCAAACGCGGCGAGCCGAGCCGCTACATTATGCAGTTGGTATATGGCGGTGGCGCTGTGAATCAGCAGGTTCTGCGTTCCGACATCAGTTTCGACGCCGCAACACCGCTCACAATTGTGAAAAATGAAAACACAATGCGCCAGCTCAGCGCCTATGTTGCCGACGGCCGTCCGCTTGATGATGTTAAACGCTTGTCGGCCAGTGCGATAGTTACTTATCAGAAGTGCCCGATGATGTTCTATTTCAGCAAGGTCCTGGGGCTCGACAGCGATGATGACATCGACGAGAACATCGACGCTCGCCAGTTTGGTAATATCTTCCATAGCGCTATCTGCGAGATTTACAAGGGTTTCGTGGGTAAAACTGTCACAGGTGACGACATTCGCGCTCTGACAGAAGAGTTCAAGATGTCGAAAATCGACAAGGCCTTTATTGAGGAAATGTTTCCGAAAGCAACTGCCAAACGAGCCAAAATTGAGTCGGGTGAGTGTCAGTTAATCAAGGAACTGAACGGTAATAACCGTATGGTTTACAATGTAATATGCGAATATGTCAAGCTGCAAACCAACTACGATGCCGATACCGCCGACAAATCGCCCATCGAGTTCATCGAGCTTGAAAAAGAGCACAATATTCTGCTTCCGGTGGAGATTGGCGGCAAACGGCTGAAAATCAAGTTTGGCGGCTTCATCGACCGCATCGACCACACCAATGGTGAAACGCGCGTAATTGACTATAAAACAGGCTCGAACGAAGTTGAGTGTAAATTGCTCGAAGATGTGTTTGAGCCAGCCAACATTCAGGATTACAAGGGAATACTGCAAACACTCATCTATTGTATGATGTTCGACCACGACAATCCGAAGCACGATGTTTTGGCGCCCTATCTGTTCAAAACCACCAAGTTGGGCAGCGGCGAGTCGTTCAAAGTCCGCAGCAAGGGTAAGGGTAAAGGCAAAAACATTGAAACAGACGCCTTTGCCGATGGCAACTATATGTGCGTGGCCGACCGCGTGCGCGACTTTATGCAGCAGACGCTGACCGCCATTTTCGATGCCGAAACGCCATTTGAGCAGACCGAAGATGAGAGCCAGTGCGCTAACTGCAATTTCTCGTATCTGTGTAATAAACAAGCAAAAATAAGCTATGATTAAACCTTCGTCCGCTATGGTCAAAAAACGCGACGAAGACGGCGAGTCGGCACCGGAAGGTGGATTTGAATAAGAAGGAATAGAGTAAATTTAGAGTTGGAAGTTGCCCTCGATTATTGTCGGGGGCTTCTTTTTTTTTATTGTTTAGGATGTCTTGTATTTACGTTTTCCGGAGGGGTTGCGTCGTCAACTTATTTCTCTGTTTCCGCAATTATTTATTTTTGACTTTCTGCCAACTTAATCGTATTATGGTCAGATAATCGAAAAAATGACTCCGATAGGAACCGACATAATAATCAGATGCCAAAATGGCGACAAAGAAGCCTTCCGCCGCGTGGTTGAGGTGCATCAGCGGATGGTTTTCTCGCTTGCGCTGAAAATGCTTGCCGATGAGGCTGAGGCCGAAGATGTTGTGCAAGAGACCTTTATCCGTGTTTGGCAAAACTTCGGGCGCTACAATCCGCAACTGAAGTTCAGCACCTGGCTCTATTCCATTGCGTCGCGCCTCTGCATCGACAGACTGAAAAAGATGCGCCGCATTGTCGCCTTGCCCGACGATGAGCTTGTGTTGCAACGGGTTGCATCAGATGCCGACAGCCACGCCGCGCTCGAAAACAAGGAGTGGGTGGCGCTTGTGCGGCTTTTGACCGACGAGCTCAGCGCAAAGCAGAAACTCGTTTTTACGCTCTGCCAGCTCGAAGGGCTGACATCGGACGAGGCCGAGCAGATTACCGGCCTTAGCGCCAGGCAGGTGAAAAGCAACCTTTACGCCGCCCGGCAAACCATTCGCGAACGATTAAAAAAATTAGGCTATGAATAACATCGACCAAATTCTCGACAATCTGAGAGGTCAGCAAGCCGAGCCCGGCAATGCCGACAAACTGACCGACAGCATTATGAACCGGATAGACCAACCGTCGGGCAGCCGTCGGCACATCACCATTGCGCTTGTTGTGCGCACCGCACTTTCGGCTGCGGCAATTTGGCTCATCGGGCTTTTGATTTACCAAACTTGCATTGATTTAAATTCAAAAAATATTGAAAATAAGGACATTGCCTATCAGATTGACAATTTGCAACGCATCGGCGCGCTTAGAAGTGCGTATGTTAATTGCCGAACGATAAGTAAAAATAAAACAATGAGTTACACACAATTTAAAAAGATGCTTTATGAGAAACAATAGCTTTTTCTGCCTGATATTGGCAGCCGCAATTTTCGTTTCGTGCAACAACAACGATGTTACGATGCAAACCACCATCAACGCCAACGGAACTTGCACTCGTGCAGTTAGTTACAAAATGGTTGAGCCCAAATCCGATTCGGCCGCAGTTCCCGTGCTGTCGACACCAATACCCGACGTGCTTTGTACCGACTCGCTTTGGACGAGCAGCACCCGTGTCGATGGTGACACGCTGGTGACAACATTTACCCGTGATTTTCAAACAGTTGAGCGAATGAGCGGCGAGATGCCGTTGCAAATCAATGGTCAGCGGTTGAAGGCGGTTGCCACGCTCGACAAGCGTTTCCGCTGGTTCTACACTGAATACACCTTCAGCGAAGTTTTTGCAAGCGTCGGCTCAGCGTTCCCGCTCCCAATAACCGACTATGTTGGGCAGGACACTGCAAGTTTTTGGTTCACTGGCTATCCCAATCTTATGCAGGGGCTCAGCGGCAGCGAATCGCTAACAAAACTTGGCTCTCTTGAGATACATTTTAATAAGTGGCTGAACGACAATATGTTCAAACTCTGTTTCGATTACATCGTAGGTCATTACGAGTCAGTCAGCAATCCGCCTGTGAGCCGTGAGAAATTTGCCGGTCTGCGCGATTCGCTTGCTCGCAGTCTTAACTTATACGATGCTGTTCTGGATATTGACGAAGCAAACAAGAGGTTCAGCAAGTTTTTCCATTCCGATGCCTACGCCGTTTTCTTCAACGAAGACAATCCGTTTGGCGGGGAGCTGATTGAGAAGTACAAAGTATTGATGAATATCTTTTGGTTTTCAGCTGATTACACGCTCTCGATGCCTGGCGATGTCATCGATTGCGGCAACGGAATCTGCCAGAACGGAACCATCATCTATCCGCTCACAGGCGAACGGATGATTCCGCAAAGCTACACAATCACAGCCACATCGCGCGTTAAACACGTGTGGGCCTATGTTGCTATGATTCTGATTGTTGCGATGGCGGTTTGCGGGTTTGTGTTCCAGCGTAAAAAGATATGATTCAAGAGGGAGATTAGCGTCACCTGCCACATCAACTTTTGCCGGTTGCCTGCTCTGCGGTGCTTGTCTCGCTGCGGAGCAAGGCCATCAGCGTTTCGTCGGTGATGTTGTACTTGATTTCGCCCTTGCGCACGTGTGATATTGAGCCGGTTTCCTCAGAAACGACAACAATGGTGGCTTCAGTCACGTTCGACATACTCAGGGCGGCGCGGTGGCGCAGGCCAAGGTGCGGCGGCAGAACAAGGTCGTCGTCGATGGGCAGAACGCAGCGGGCGGCTTTGATGCGGTCGCCGACGATTATCATCGCGCCATCGTGCATCGGGCTGTTTTTGAAGAAGACGCTCTCAATAAGCCGGTACGACACATCGGCGTTCAGCGTGTCGCCGCTCTGCACAAAGGTTGTCAGCTCCGAGTTGTTGGCCACCACAATGAGCGCGCCCGTTTTGGTTTTCGACATATCGCGGCAGGCGCGGCAAATCTCGTGCAGAGTGCTGTCGGATGTGGCGAGGCTGGTGGCCTTGTCGAAGTACCGGGCCAGAGAGAATCGTTTTTTCACCGAATCGGTGTTGCCCAGCAGCAGCAGGAATTTGCGGATTTCTTGTTGGAACAGAATGATGACGGCAATGACACCGACGCTGATGAACGAATCGAGAATTGTTGACAACAGGTTGAGGTTGAGGAATTTAACCACCAGCCAAACCAGATAGAGCAGCATCAGTCCGACAAAAATGCTCATTGCCACCGTGCCGCGCACCAATTTATATAATTGGTAGAGGATTATGGCCACCAGCAGAATGTCGACAAAATCGGCGAACCCAAATGTTATGAATAACAGCCCCATACGTTGCAAAATTCAAGTTGCTAATATACGCTCTGTCGGGCAAAAATTCGCGGTTTTGTGCCATTTTCGGCCAAAAAAATGCCGAAAAAGTTTGATTGCAACTGTTTCCGCCCTGTCCGCAACGGTCCGGCAGCCTTTCGAATAGGCTGATAATTAGTTTTTTAATTGTTTCGCAACATTACTTGTCTGTTATATGTTTTTTCTTTTACCTTTACATAATCAAAAAGTCAACTTATGATAAGTAAATACATCAAAGATTTGATACCCAACAATTCGCGGATTATCATCCCTGACTTCGGTGCGTTTATGATTCAAGACACACCAACGGGTAAAGTAATATCGTTCAACGATTTCCTGAAGTTTAACGATAGTGTTCTCCTCAACCGGATTATCACGGTGGAGAAAGTTGACGCAGCCAAAGGCAAAGAGGCAATCAAGGCTTACATTGCCAGGATTGAGGCCGCTTTCAAGGCTGGCGAGAGTTTTGCCGTTGAGGGTGTCGGCTATCTGTCGAAAGACAGCCAGAACAACATCAACTTTGAGCAGGACGAGAACGCCAAGGATAAAGGCAAACCAAAAGCCGCCGCCAAACCAAAGGCGGAGGAAGTGAAACCCGCAGCCGCGCCCGCCGCAGAGCCCAAGCCCGAGGCCCCGAAAGCCGAAGCGCCCAAAGCGCCGGCAGCCGAGCCCAAACCGCAGCCAGCCGCAGCTTCGAAACCTCAGCCGGCGGCAGCACCAAAGAGCACATATACAAATAATAGTTATACAAATAAGAATATGGAAATTAAAACTAAAGACAAGACGCTTACTACCGTCTTAATTATTGTTGCAGCAGCAGTTATTATTGGCGTACTTATTTGGTTAGCCATTGATTTTAACTGGTTTGGACCATTCAAGACAGCCAAAGAAGCCCCGGCACCGGTCGAGGTTGTTGTTGACACCACTCCGGCCGTCGACACCACAGTTTATGAGGAGCCAGAGCCGGAACCGGTTATTATTGAGGAGCCGGTTGACCCAAGCTCGATGCACTATCACATTATTGCAGGCAGCTTCCAGGTTGAGTCGAACGCTATTCGCTTCCAGGAGGATATGCGCAGTCGCGGCTACAACGCGGTGATTCTGACCCGTGGCACGGGCTATCACTACGTGAGTGTCAAGGCTTTCGATAGCCGTTCAGAAGCAATTGCCGAGTGGCGCAATATGACAATCGAGAACCCGAACCTCTGGATTTTGGTAAAGTGATTTTTTTATCATAGTGTATTAGACAGAAAGCCCCGGACAATTGTTCGGGGCTTTTCTTTTGCTATGGTTTGACGGATGGCGCTGCGGTGCGGCCCGATGTGGTGTCGGACTCCATCAAAAAAAACGATTTGGAAACGCTATTCGTGTTGATCTTTCTTTCCCTCGTAGAGCGAGAATTTGCGGAACGAGCATTCGAGCGCGCCGTTGTAGAGTTTGATTTTGCGCTCGGGGCGAAGTCCGATAAACTTCATACACTCGGGGTTGCTGCCGATAAGCCACGCCTCGTAGCCGCCGAAATCAACCTTCAGCTTGTCGCCGATTTTCTGGTAGAAGATGCGCAGGTCGTTGGGTTGAAGGCGCTCGCCGTAGGGCGGGTTGGTGACAATGGTGCCGCCGGGTGTTTTCGGACGCAGGTCGAAGAAGTTGTGCATACTCACGCTCACCTTCTTGCTCAGAAAAGCCGCCTTGATGTTCATTTCGGCCGCCTTAACCGCTCCCGGGGCAATGTCGCTGCCGCTGATGGTGTGGGTGAAGGGCGGAGTGTCAATCGTCTCCTCGGCAATGTCGGCAAAAAGGTCGGCATCAAAATCGGCCCATTTCTCAAAGGCGAACTCCTTGCGGTAGGTGCCCGGAGCAATGCCGTAGGCTATCATTGCGGCCTCAATGAGCAGAGTGCCCGAGCCGCACATCGGGTCGAGGAAGTCGGTTTGGCCGTTCCAGCCGGAGAGCATAATCATTCCGGCGGCCAGCACCTCGTTGATTGGCGCCTTGACGCTCGCCTGGCGGTAGCCGCGCTTGAAGAGCGGTTCGCCCGAGCTGTTGAGCAAAACGGTGACGTGCTTCTCGGCAATGTGAATCTCGATGCGGAGGTCGGGGTTCTCGGTGTCAACGTTGGGCCGCTTGCCGGTGCGGCGGCGGAACTGGTCGGCAATGGCGTCTTTGGCTTTGAGCGACGCGTACTGCGAGTGTGTGAAAACCGACGAGTGGGTGGTGGCCGATATGGCGAAAGTCTGGCTGGTAGTCAGATACTCGTCCCAGTCGATGCGGCCAATCTCTTTATAATAGGTGTCCTCGTCTTTGGCGTCGAACTCGGTGATGGGCTTCAGCACGCAAAGGGCGGTGCGGAGCCGGTAGTTGGCGCGGTACATCATTGCCTTGTCGCCGCTGAACGATACGGCGCGGTTCAGCACTTTCACGTTTTCGGCACCAATCTGCCGCAGTTCTTCGGCCAGAATCTCCTCAAGTCCGGCAAAAGTTTTGGCCACCATCTGATAGCTCCCGGTTTCTGTTTTTTTTGCAGTCATTGCTGATTCGTTTTTTGAGGGTGCAAAGCAAATCAACCGCGGCATACTTTGCAACTTTTTTCGACCTCGCAAACACGGGTTTCTCCTTGAAAAAATTGTTAACGTTTGCGTATAGTGCAATAAACTGTTTTTCAATATTGTTTTGAAAGGCCTAATCAACAGTGTCCGCCGCAGCGCGGAATATTATATCGCAAAAGCGGAAATTTTATTCCGTCTTTTTTTAACATTGCAGTAGGATTAATGCTATGAAGGAATTTTTCGGACAAATTATCTTTCTTATATCGGCACTGAAACGCAGTAAGGCCGGTAAAAGGCATATCAGCTACAAGAAAGTCATCTTAATCAGCAATGCCTGCCAGCCTGCTTGCACTGATAATGTCCAGCCTCATTTGTTTATCCCGATAGATAGAAAATCTATTCCAAACAAAATGCCCGACAAAGCGGAGCGGAAATCTGATTCCGGGTATCCCACTTCTTTCTGATTACAAGCAGGTGCTGTAACGTGTCTGCCAATTATGGCATCAGCCAGAATTTGTAATTATTCCTAATTGTTATATTTAATTTTATTTATGAGAAAAATCACTTTTTCCATTTTGGTATTTGTGGCTCTGTGCTCAACAGCGAGGGCTCAAGACGAAAAATTCAAAGCTCTGTTTATGTACAACTTCACCAAGTACATAGAGTGGCCTCAGGCTAAGCAGTCGGGCGATTTTGTGATTGGTGTTATTGGCAACTCGGCCATTGTGGGCGAGCTGGAGACAATAGCACAGAAGAAAACTGTTGGCGCGCAGGCCATCAAGGTTAAGCAGGTGAGCTCGGCCGACGATGTTACAAAGCTGCACATTGTTTACGTAACCGAGGACAAATCGGGCGAGGCTGCGGCCCTGGCCGGCAAAGTCAAAGGCAAGGGTGTTGTTTTGATTACCGACAAGCCGGGATTCGCAAAATCCACTTCGGGAATCAACTACATCAAGAAAGACGGCAAGCCGAATTTCGAGGTCAGCCCCAATCATCTGAGCGAGGCGGGAGTGAAGGTGTCGGCCCAGCTGATGGCTCTTGGAACCGCAGTTGATTGAAACCAATCGGACACTAATTAAACTAATTAAGCACTAATAAAAACAAAGAGAATGAAAAGATTAATACTCTTAGCGGCAATGCTTGCAATGACTTGCCAGCTGTTCGCGCAAAACACCGACATTTCGTCGATGACGAAAGACGACATTATGAAGCTCTCATACGACGAGCTGCTTGAAATGCCTTTTGAGGACGTGATGAAATTGGCCGACATTATGGGTGTGTCGATGGACGACTTGTTTGCGATGATTATGAACAAGAGCGTGTCGTCGGCGTCGAAGAAGGCCGAGGACTCGTTCAAATCGCCTCTGGCATCAACCGTAATCACCAAGGCCGAGATTCGCTCATACGGCATCACCTCAATTGAGGAGGCTCTGCGCCTGATTCCGGGTATGATTGTGCAGGAAAAAACCAACGGAATGTACGACGTGCACATCCGCGGTTTGAACAACATTCCTGACAACCAGATGATGTTCTACACCGAGAACTCGAACATTCTGCTGATGATTGACGGCCGCATTGCGCATAATTATGCAACCGGAAACCTCAATTTCGACATTCTGCCAATTGGTGTTGAGGATATTGAGCGCATTGAGGTTGTGCGCGGCGCCAATGCCGCACTCTACGGCCCCAACGCGGTGACGGGTGTTATCAACATCATCACCGAGAAACCCGGCGAGAACTCGAAGGAGTTGCAAGGCAACCTGATTATGGGCACTCACGAGAACTACATTGGCGATGTGGCCTACCGCAAGAACATCAACAAGAAGCTGAGTGTGGGCGTGACAGCCAATTTGCAGTATCGCCGCCGCAACACCAACAAGCTTTATGTTTACCCGAGCGAGGGTCTGTTCTATTCAAAAATGACCGATCAGGACAAGGCTATACTGCAGATGACCGGCGGCAATATGAACAAAGGTTTGCTGGCATATTATATGGGAATGGTTGACCTCACGGGAAAGCCGTACAATCAGCCTGTTGTGAATGCCGACGGCAGTGTCACCTTGGTTCCCGACCCGTCGAAAGTGCGACTGATTGACGCCTCGGAAGGCGGATATTACAGCACCACCGAAATCAAGAATCTGCAGCAGATGTTCACCTTTGGCGCTGTGGCAAGGCAGATTCCCGAATCGGTGAGAGACGGCATCCGCAAACTGCAAATGGACAAATACGGTATCAGCTGGGAGGAGACCGACATACGGTCGAAGTTGTTCCTCCAAGGTTTGGCCGACACTTTGCCGTACGCACTCTACAACGCGCTTGAGAGCCAGGCCAATATTAACGAGATTGCCGACGACCCCGGAATGTCGCGCAAGACATACGGATTCAACACATATTTGAACTACCGCCCGTCGGAGGATATGAATTTTGACTTCTCTGTCGGCTATCAGCAGTCGCACGTTGCCGGAACGCCAATTGGTGAAACACCGTTCCTGTATGCCGAGCGCGTGTCGAAAACCGGATACTTTAATTTGAACTCAACCATCTACGGATTGACGTTGAACGCCAGCTATATGGGTGGCATTCAGGATTATCAGAAGGGCAAAGTCGGATTCAAAGTGTTCATCAACAACATCCAACTGAATGCGGAGTACGACATCAAGGTTGGCGACCTCAGCGTTGTTCCGGGTGTGGCCTACAACTATGTGCTGCAGCGCGACTACATTCCCGACTACATCAACCCCGACGACCCGAACGATTTCCGTTGGGAGTACCACAACCACAACTACAAGCCGAAGAGCGCCCGTCACCTGACCGGCTGCCAGGGCGGCAAGGATGCTGAGCTGTCAAACTTCGCTCCAACCTTGCGTCTCGACTACAAGCTGGGCGATTTCCGTGCCGTTGGCGCCGTCCGCCTCGACAAGACCAGTATCCCCGACGAGTGGAACCCGTCGTATCAGATTGCGGCCAACTACTCAATCAACGACAACAACCTCATCCGCGCTTCGTACGGAACGGCAATGCGCTCGGCCAACATCATCAACGCAGGTGTTGACCTGACTTGGCACCGCGACGGAATGATGCCGCCTGACACTGTCTATTTCCAGGCCGACAAAGACGCCCCGCTGGCCAAAATCAAAAACGCTGAGTTGGGCTACCGCTGGCGTCCGACCAAAAACATTCTGGTTGATGCCGAGGCTTATTATTCAGTAAGCGAGGACTTTGGCGCCCTCAAAGCCAACCAGTCGTCAATCATAATGCCATCGGACAAACTGTACGACTTTATGTCGAACCCGCAAGTGTTGGGGTCGCTCCGCAGCATCACCGACGGTAATCTGGATTTGGACGCTCTTAGCGCGTTTATGTCCAATTCGAGCGTGATTTCCACCATCAAATACGGCAAACTGCCATACAAGGTGAAGCAGATGGGCTTCGGCATCAACATCGACTGGATTATCTCGCCGAAACTCATTGCCAAGGTGAACGCCAATGTTCAGCAGACAAAAATCGACAACTACTACGCCTACAACCAGAACGCCGAGATTCTGGGGCAGCTTGGACAGGTTCTTGGTATGATTACCGGCGTTCCGTCGCTGGCGGAGGATTTGCAGAACGACGCCATTGCCGACATTATGGCCAACCAAATCTTTACCGAGGACGAACTGATAGCCGTTCTTACAAATCCTGACCCCGCTTCGGAGGATTTCAACAAGTATTTCGATGTGTATAAGAAATATCTGGGCCGCGCTATGGGCGATATTGACCATTCAAAAGTGGATGCTCTTAAAGCGGAGTATGAAGGCAAAAATGAAGCTGGCAGAGAGGAATTTCTCGCATCGTTGAAGGCAAGCCCCGACAACACCGAGTATGCGGCTTACTATGCTCTTAAATATGGTGTGTATAACAACGACGGAATATTCTATTTCGGAAACTCGAAGCCGTACGAGCAGAAAACAAGTAACGGCCACAAGCACAAGGCAACGCCTAGCGTTTACGGTATGGTCGGCCTCATCTACAAGCCGACTCCGAAAATCGACATCGCCGCCTATGGCAACTATCTTGGCAAACGCACCTACGAGACCAAATATAACAGTGGTGACAACGCAGTGGAGCTGAAAGACCGCTTTACTTTAAGCTTGAAGGCTGGTTACAAGCCGGTTGAGGGTGTGGAGGTGTACCTGAACGCCCACAACCTGTTCAATAGCGAACAACAGGAGTTCCCCTACGGAGATAAGATTGGCGGAATCTACTCTGTAGGCGTAAGCTTCGGATTCTAGATTTTAGTCACAAATACTTGTGAGGCAGGGCCGTTCCCGGTAATCGGGGGCGGCTTTGCTATTTTTATTATTGACAAATATCAGTTTTTTTATTGGCGTATCCAATTTTGTATTTTTGACCTTTTTTCGCGCATTTGCGTAGAAAAAGTTGTGATTGAGTAAAAGAACGAAAAAGAAATATTTGAATGGAAATGAGATAATTATAGAGTTAAATATTTAAGGACTTTTAAAAATCAGTGTTTATGAAAAGAAGCGCATTAGTTATTTTGGGATTGTTGGCACTTTGTGCCACAACAAGAGCGCAGGACGAGAAGTTCAAGGCATTGTTTATGTACAACTTCACAAAGTACATAGAGTGGCCGCAGACTAAACAGTCGGGCGATTTTGTGATTGGTGTTATTGGCAATTCGGCCATTGTGGGCGAGTTGGAGACAATAGCACAGAAAAAAACAGTTGGCGCGCAGTCAATTAAGGTTAAGCAGGTTAGCTCGGCCGAGGATTTGACCCGTATGCACATTGTTTACGTAACCGAGGATAAATCGGGTGAGGCAACTGGCATAGCCGGAAAGGTCAAGGGCAAAGGTGTTGTCCTGATTACCGACAAGGCCGGATATGCACAGTCAACTTCGGGAATCAACTACATCAAGAAAGACGGCAAGCCGAATTTCGAGGTCAGCAGCAAGCACCTCGCCGAGGAGGGTGTCAAGGTGTCGGCTCAGCTGATGGCACTTGGGACCGCCGTCGATTAAAAAAACAACTAATTGGTAACTTTAAATTATGATGAAGATGAGAAAATTGATACTCTGCGCAACAATGTTAGTGGCAATGACCTGCCAACTGTTCGCACAAAACACCGACATTTCGTCGATGACAAAAGAAGACATTATGAAGCTCTCATACGACGAGCTGCTTGAAATGCCTTTCGAGGACGTTATGAAACTGGCCGACATTATGGGCGTGTCGATGGATGACCTGTTTGCAATGATTATGAACAAATCAGTGTCGTCAGCATCAAAGAAGGCCGAGGATTCGTTCAAATCGCCTCTGGCTTCTACTGTTATCACCAAGGCTGAGATTCGCTCTTACGGCATCACCTCGATTGAGGAGGCTCTGCGCCTGATTCCTGGTGTGATTGTTCAGGAGCGCACCAACGGTATGTACGACGTGCACATCCGCGGTTTGAACAACATTCCTGACAACCAGATGATGCTCTACACCGAGAATGCAAATACACTGCTGATGATTGACGGCCGCATTGCTCACGAGTATGCAACAGGCTGTGTCGATTTTTCGGTTCTGCCAATCGGCGTTGAGGATATTGAGCGTATTGAGGTTGTTCGTGGCGCCAACGCCGCACTCTACGGCCCCAACGCTTTGATGGGTGTTATCAACATCATTACCGAGAAAACTACTGAGAACTCGAAAGAACTGCAAGGCAGCCTGACAATGGGTACTCACGAGAACTATATCGGCGATGTTGCTTACCGCAAGAATTTCGGCAAGAAACTGGGTGTGGGCATTACCGCCAACCTGCAATATCGTCGCCGCAACACCAACCAGCTCTATGTTTACCCGACTCAAGGTTTGATGTATTCGAAATTGAACGACCAGGAAAGGGCATACGTTGAAATGCAGGGCGGCCTTGACCAGCAGACTTTGGGTGCTTTTCTGTATGGCGCATACAGAGATGAGGAAGGAAATGTCAAATACGATCCGTCAAGAGTAAAACTGACTGACGCATCACAGGGCGGATATTACAAGACAACCGATATTGAGAATTTGAAACAGCTATTCACATTTGGTGCCATTGCCGGCGAGGTTCCTGACGAACTGAAAGCAACGATTTATCAAATGCAAATGGAGAAAGGTTCTGAGTATTTGCAGAGAGTGTATGGAGAGACAGAAGCATCGGAAAAAACTGTAGCAATGTTCCTTCAAGGTTTGGCCGGCAGTCTTCCTTACGGATTATACGACGCTATGGAGAAACAGCTTGACGTTGCCGATATGTTCGACGACCCGGGAATGTCGCGCAAGACATACGGCTTCAACTCGTACTTATCGTACCGTCCGCTTGAAGATGTTACATTCGACCTCTCGTTCGGCTATCAGCAGTCGCGCGCCAATACTCTTCCGGTTGGTGAGCTGCCGTTCACTATGTCTGAGCGTATTTCTCAAACAGGTTATGCAAATCTGAATGCTAACATTAAAGATTTGAGTTTGAATGTTAACTATATGGGTGGCCCGAAAGACTTTATGAAGGGCGCTCCCGGATTCAAAATCTTTACACATAATATCCAAGCAAGTGCCGAGTACGACATCAAAGTTGGCGATATTTTGAATGTTGTGCCGGGTGTGTCTTACAACTATGTGAATTTCAAGGATTATATTCCTGATTATAAGAATCCCAGCGACCCGAACGATTTCTCGTGGGAGTATCACGATCACGATTACAAATCGCCCAACGGACGCCACTTGTCAGGTTATTTCGATGGCGGGACAGCCGAGTTGAAAGACTTTGCTCCGAGCTTGCGTGCCGACTTCCACGTTGGCGGTTTCCGCGCCATTGCTGCCGCTCGTTTTGACAAGACCAGCATTCCTGACAAATGGAACCCCTCGTATCAGATTGGTGCCAACTATCTGATTAACGACAACAACATTATCCGCGCATCGTACAGCACCGCTATGCGTTCGGCCAATATGGTGAACTCAAACACCTTGTATACTTGGCACCGCGATGGTATGATGCCGCCTGACACCGTTTATTTCCAGGCTGATAAGAATGCGCCGTTGGCAAAAACAAGTAACATTGAGTTAGGTTACCGCTGGCGTCCGACTGAAAAAATCCTTATCGATGCCGAGGCTTACTACTCAATTAGCAAGGACTTTGGCGCACTCAAAGCCAACCAGTCTTCAGTTATCCTGCCGTCAACCTATATGATGGGCTTTATGACCGACACATCGAACTTGGGTGCATTGAATAATATCCAAGAAGGCAGAATTGATGAAAGTGTGTTGGGCGTGCTCGGTAAGTTTATGGGCATATCAAGTGTGTCTACAAATATCAAATACAGCAAACTGCCGTATACTGTTAAGCAGATGGGCATTGGTGTGAATGTTGACTGGATTATATCGCCGAAACTCATTGCCAAGGTGAACGCCAACGTTCAGCAGACCAAAATCGACAACTATTATGCCTACAACCAGAACGCTGAGGTTCTGGGCCAGTTGGGTCAGGTTTTCGGTATGATTACCCGTATTCCGGATTGGATTTACAACATCCAGTACGATGCCATTGAGACTCTGATTGAGGATGGCACATATCCTGACGACCCGGACTTCAACTTTATGGCTGATCCTGCTGATTTTATGGCATATCTTGAAAGATATATTGGCAAATACTTGCCCAATGCCATTATGACTAATGTGAACAATATTGATGCAGTGCGGGCTGAATACAATTCTCTTGACGAAGCTGGCAAAGCAGCTATGCTCGACGATTTGCGCCATAGCAACGATCCTCAGAAATATGCTTCGTACTATGCACTTGAGTATGGTATGTACAGCGAGAACGGCATATTCCACTTTGGCGATTCGAAACCGTATGAAATACCGACAGAGAATGGTGTTAAGCACAAAGCAACTCCGAGTGTTTACGGTATGGTTGGTCTCATCTACAAGCCGACTCCGAAAATCGACATCGCAGCATACGGTAACTACATTGGCAAACGTACCTACGCTACCAAGTATAGCACCGAGAAGCTTGACGACCGCTTCACAATTAGTATGAAGTTTGGTTACAAACCTGCCGATGGCATCGAGGTTTACCTGAACGCTCACAATATGTTCAACAACAAAGAGCAGGAGTTCCCCTACGGTGACAAGATTGGTGGAATCTACTCTGTAGGCGTAAGCTTCGGATTCTAGGTTTTAGTCATAAACACTTGTGAGACAGGGCCGTTCCCGGAAATCGGGGACGGCCCTGATTTTTTTGTCGGCAAGGCGGAATAATTTATTGATGCATATCATATTTTTGCTTGTCGATTCCGAATTTCGACAATTCAACTTTTTTTTCGAAACAGCGTACAAAAATTTGTGTTTTATGAGAAGGATGAAAGTTCTTTTTGTTTTGAATATGAATTAGTTATAAGACTAAATATTTTTTAGCAATTTTTAAAAACAAGTGTTTATGAAAAAAAGCGCATTAGTAATTTTAGGGCTGTTGGCACTTTGTGCCACAACAAAGGCGCAGGACGAAAAGTTCAAGGCATTGTTTATGTACAACTTCACCAAGTACATAGAGTGGCCGCAGGCTAAACAGTCTGGCGATTTTGTGATTGGTGTTATTGGCAACTCGGCCATTGTGGGCGAGTTGGAGACAATAGCACAGAAAAAAACTGTTGGTGCACAGGCAATCAAGGTTAAGCAGGTGAGCTCGGCCGAAGATTTGACCAAGATGCACATTGTTTACGTAACCGAGGACAAATCGGGCGAGGCAGCGGGCATTGCCGGAAAAGTCAAGGGCAAAGGTGTTGTCCTGATTACCGACAAGCCGGGATTCGCACTATCCACTTCGGGAATCAACTACATTAAGAAAGACGGCAAGCCGAATTTTGAGGTCAGCAGCAAGCACCTCGCCGAGGAGGGAGTTAAGGTGTCGGCCCAGTTGATGGCACTTGGCACCGCAGTCGATTAAATTTAAAAGAAACCATTGATTACAAATTTTAAAGAACAATTACGAGTATGAAAAGAATGATTTTTTGCGTGGCGATGCTTGTAGCTATGACCTGCCAACTGTTCGCACAAACCAAAGATATTTCGTCGATGACTAAAGACGACATTATGAACCTCACCTACGATGAGCTGCTTGAAATGCCGTTCGAGGACGTGATGAAACTGGCCGATATTATGGGTGTGTCAACCGACGACCTGTTTGCAATGATTATGAACAAGAGCGTGTCGTCGGCATCGAAGGCCGAGGAGAGCAACTTTGTTTCGCCGCTCTCAACAACAGTAATCACAAAGGCTGAGATGCGCACATACGGCATCACAACAATTGAGGAGGCTTTCCGCCTGATTCCGGGTATGATTGTAACAGAAAAAGCCAACGGCATCTACGATATTCAGATGCGCGGTTTGAACAACATCCCCGACAACAACACACTTCTTTACACCGAGAACGCCAACACGCTTGTGATGGTTGACGGACGCCAAATCCGCAACAGCGTTATGGGCGCCCTGACTCTCGATATGCTGCCTATTTCGATTGAGGATGTTGAGCGTATTGAGGTTGTCCGCGGTGCAAGTAGCGCACTCTACGGCTCAAACGCTGTCACCGGTGTAATCAACATCATCACCGAGAAAGCCAGTGCCCAGTCGAAACTGGTTTCGGGCGCCGTTCAGGCAGGCAACAACAACACAATTGTGGGCGACATCGCTTTGCGCAAATCGTTGGCCAACAATAAAATATCTGCCGGACTCACATTCAATGTGCAGCAGCGTGGCCGCAACACCGACAAGCTCTATGTGACGCCATCAACCGTGCATTATATGTTAACTGATGATAAATGGGTTGACAAAACAGTCAGAAACCAGGTTTGCGGAAATCTCGAGAACGGATACCTGCAGTTCAACGACGACGAAAAGATTTATATTGGCCAGGACCTTATGCCGCTGACCGATGGAGGATGGTATTCGGCATCTGAGATACAGAACGTGCGCCAGGTGGTTAAAACACAGATACCGCTTAGAGGCTTTTTTAACAACGATTCTGCAAAAATGGCAGCCGCAGGCCCCGACGCCGCTGTTCACCGCATCTTCAACGCAACCGAGCCCGAGACTCCGATTGCAGGATTGTTCCACGACACTGAGGTTTCGCGCAAGAACATCGGCGTGAACGGTTACTTCAGCTTCAACCCGAATTCCGACATCAGCATCAACGTGAGCGGCGGTTACGGCATTTCACGGGCAATATCAACATCGGTTCGCGACGCCATTGTTTCGTTCAACGAGCGCGAGGCCAAAACAGCATACGCAAACCTGCACGCACAACTTTTCGGCTTGCAGATTAACTACGGTTTTGAAAGCGGCCCGCAGGATTACGCCTACGGTGTTCCGGGCTACAAAATCCAGCACAATATGATGAACGGCGGCATTGAGTACACACTCAAGCTGGGCGACCTGTCGGTGAAGCCGGCCTTTGACTTCCAATGGGCTAAATACACTGACTATCTGCCGGTTTTCAACGATACTGCTTACGCAACATCGAAAGACTACTCGTGGCATTACGAGGATGAGGCCAGCGCCGATGTTCCGGCCGACAGCTACACGCGTCTCTACGGATTCCTCAATGGTTCGTCAACACTCTACGCTGTCGCCCCGAGTCTCCGTCTCGATTACAAGTTGGGTGGCTTGCGCCTGATTGGTGCCTTCCGTGCCGACAAAACCAACACTCCCGACAAGTGGTATCCGTCGTGGCAGCTGGCAGCCAACTATGAGCTCAACAGCCGTAACTTTGTACGCTTTGTCTATGGCCGTGCCAACCGTGGTGCAACGCTCACCAACACCGATATGAACCTGCAGCGCTTGTGCACCAATATGGAGCCGCAGAGGTTTGTGTATATGGGCAACAAAGACGCCAAATTGGTTAAGATTGACAACTTTGAGTTAGGTTACCGCTGGAAACCGACCGACAATATTCTTGTTGATGCTGAAGTATTTTATTCAAAATCAACCGACTACGGTGCACTTATGAGTAGCGAGACAATGCTTGCCGCTTCAATTGACCAGATAAAGGACAAACTCTACGGATTGCTGCCGCAGGCAATTGGCACAGCCGCAGGTATCAGAGGCGGAATGACTGCAAGCGGAGCTCCAGAGCCGGCAATCCAGGAAGCCATTGCTGAAGCCGTCGGCGGAATGTGCCGTGGCGTGGGCTCCGGCATCGACCTTGAGCCGCGTTCGTATATTAGATATTCAAACCTGCCTTACAAGGTTAATCAATACGGATTGAGCCTCAACGTTGATTGGATTATATCGTCGAAACTCATTGCCAAGGTGAACGCAAATGTTCAGCAGACAAAGATTAACGACTACTACCGCTACTGCCTGAGCGACCAGATTGGCGACCAATTGGGAAAGGCTAATTCGGCCTCAAACGTAAGCCTCGTGCAGCGGAATATGGTTTACGACATTGTGAGCCTTGTGATGGAGAAACAGGCGGCCGGCAGCACTATGCCCGAGATTCAGGCATTCGTCGCTAGCGCTATGCGCGAAGCAAATGTTGAGGAGTATGCTGAGCAAATCGGTTGGAATGGTATGACCCCTGATGCCCAAGCTCAACTGCTTGACAAACTGAAAGAGGCGGGCGTGAAAGGTGAGGCGTTTGAAGGAAACGCATCTCCGCTGGCAACATATTACAGTCTGAAATACAACGTTGTTTTAAGCGACAACAACTTGTGCTTCGGCAACACGTCAGCTGTTCCTTACACACTCAGCAACGGCCGCAAGCACAAAGCAACTCCGACTGTTTACGGTATGGCCGGTCTGATTTACAAGCCTATCGACAAGGTTAACGTGTCGATGTTTGCAAACTACATTGGCAGCCGCACCAGCGAGACTCAGTACGGCACCGTAAAACTCGACGACCGTTTCACTCTGAACGCCAAAGTTGGTTACACACCGATTAAGAATCTTGAGATTTTTGTGAACGGTCACAACCTGCTCAATTCCAAGGCCCAAGAGTTCATCTACAGCGATGAGATTGGCGGTCTGTACACAGCTGGTCTGAAGTTCGAATTCTAAAAGATGTTTAAACTGAAAATGAAGCCGTCTCGGGCAACTGGGGCGGCTTTGTTTGTTTTATGCGTGAGTGATATCAGCTTGATTGGTTTGCATTTTAGCGATGGTGTTGAGGAAAACAGACAACAAATGCGACTTAACAAAGATGACATAGCGTTTGTTCCCTTTGAGCGATAATATGAAGCAGAGTGGCGACTTGTCTCCACAAAAAAGGCGCATCCGTTTGGGTGCGCCTTTTTTTATCCGTATGGCAATTTACTTGCTTTGTTTCGGTTTGCTTTGCGTTGGCGGAGTGGCAATGCTTTCGCGCATAGCAGTGTCGGCCTCAATGTTTTTCATCTTGTAGTAATCCATAATTCCCAGATTACCAGCGCGGAAGGCTTCGGCCATAGCGCGCGGCACTTCGGCTTCGGCCTCAATCACCTTGGCGCGCATCTCCTGCGCCAGCGCCTTCATTTCCTGCTCTTGGGCCACCGCCATTGCGCGGCGTTCTTCGGCTTTCGCTTGCGCGATGTTCTTGTCGGCTTCGGCCTGGTCCATCTGCAACACTGCGCCAATGTTTTTGCCTATGTCGATGTCGGCAATGTCGATAGAGAGAATCTCAAAGGCCGTTCCTGCGTCAAGACCTTTCTCGAGCACCACGCGCGATATGCTGTCGGGGTTTTCGAGCACGCTCTTGTGGTTGGCCGACGAGCCGATTGACGACACAATGCCTTCGCCAACGCGGGCAAGCACGGTCTCCTCGCCGGCGCCGCCCACCAGTTGCTTGATGTTGGCGCGAACCGTCACGCGGGCTTTGGCAATAAGCTGGATACCATCTTTGGCGACAGCTGTAACTGGCGGAGTG